>Ga0137309_102035_pt1 | contig 12733 bp, 11 predicted proteins | sample NAcewiD2O_June_FD_97179 | JGI IMG/M metagenome (GOLD analysis project Ga0137309, IMG submission 97179) | Mouse cecal microbial communities from Vienna, Austria - N-Acetylneuraminic amended D2O_June | ecosystem: Host-associated > Mammals > Digestive system > Large intestine > Cecum | place... | reverse complement strand
AGATTTCCCGCAAGGAGGCACAGCCATGAAACCCCGGCTAAAACGCATAGGCATTGGCGCTGCAGGAGGCGCAGGACTTTTACTGATTTTCTGGCTGTTAGGCGACGTTGCCCATATTATCGGACTGAGCCTGCAGGACAGCAGCTTCTTTCTTGGGCTGGTTTTATTCCTTCTGGGCCTGCTGATGATTACCCGGGGCGGGAAAGGCACAAAATATGTACCTGCCTTTGGCCATCCCAATCAGAATGCTGTCCAGAATTCTATCAATCCCAGCCTCGCCGGGGAAAAGGAACCCAAGCAAACAAGAGATGCAAAGGAAGTGCGTACCGCTCCCCTTGTCTGCGTTGGTGCGGGCCTGCTGAACCTTTTGGTCTGTGCCATCACGTTTTTATTCTAAATATTTTGTGAGAACCGGCAAAACCTTGTGAAACAGCGCTTTATGCCGCATTTCCTGACAGCAGACCACCCCAATTACTACGAATTTACTACTAGGGAATGAGCTTTGATACGACGAAACACCAGGAAATGCAGACATACAGTTTTGCGCCTCCCTTTGACCTACCCTCTAAAATCACATATCGCCCGACTGGATAGGCCGTCTTTTCCGCATGGGAAAGGCGGCTTTCTTGTGCCCATACATAGCCGTCTGTTTCGCCGCAGGCGGTTAAATCTATGAATATAGGCTTGATTTTTCACCTGCCTTTCTGTATAATTTACTATATATGGACTGGGGGATTCCCCGGCAACGAAACAAGGAGGCGAGCCTAGTGCAGAAGCGCGTTTTGGTGGTAGACGATGACGAAATGAACCTGACAAGGGCCAGGATCATCTTGCAGAAGGATTATGAGGTGCTTTTGGCAAATTCGGGGATGGAAGCACTGCATATACTGAGCAAGGAGAAGGCTGACCTGGTCCTGCTGGATATTGAAATGCCGAAAATGAACGGATTTGTTACATTCAGGCGCATAAAGGAGACGTATGGCGAGATACCTGTCATCTTTTTAACGGCCTCGGGGCTGGAAGACGATGTGCTCAGCGCAATCAAGCTGGGCGCGGTGAATTACCTGAAAAAGCCTTTCCTGCCCCAGGAGCTGCTCAGGCGGGTCGCGCTGGAGTTTGAGAACCAATGAGGGCGGAGGAGCAGACAAGCAAACACCTGCTGCTGGCTGTCATCGCAACAGTTTTCAGCGTGGCGATGAACCTGATGACGGTTTTCATGGGGTGGGAGCTTTGGGTGATCCCTTTGATGGCGGCAGGCTGCCTCAGCGTGTGGATTCTGCACATTGGGCGGATTGGCTCCGGGACGCTTTATGAAAGCCTGTGCGCCGGGCTGCTGCTTTTGGAATACTTTTTTTACAGCGTACACGAAACCAGCCTTTTTGATATCCCCAACATAGCCGGCATCCTGGTGTTTTCCCTGTTTATACTGAACAGGAAATGGATTCTGCACGCAATGTTTGCCCTGTATGTGCTGGCCCTGCTGTACCATACCCTGGTGCTCCATACCATCACCCCTGCCATGGAGCTTCACGACGCGCTGCGCCTGGGGCTTGGCATGGTGGTGGTGCTGGGAGGGACTTCGCTGGCCCGGTACTGGATAAACAAACGCAATGCCCAGTGGAAATGGTATGAAAATGTGCTGGCAGAGCTGGAGACAGTGGGAAAGCAGAACGCTGTGTTTTTATCCAACGTTTCCCACGAGCTGCGCACCCCCATCAACATGGTTATCGGCATCAGCGAGGTGGCCCTGGGGAAAGACCCTCCCAAGGATATCCGGTCTGATCTGATGTCCATTGAAATGGCGGGCAAACGCCTGTCCAGCCAGATTAACAACATGATGGACTACACGGAGATTGTGGCAGGCACGCTGATTCCGGCAAAGGAAGAATACATGATCACCTCTGTGCTGAACGATGTGATTACCACCACTGCCCTGCAAACAAACCGGCAGCATTTGGAGCTGGTGTTTGATATTGACCCGAAGGTGCCGGCAGCCCTTGTGGGCGACGCGGAGAAGATTTCCCACGTGCTGAAAATCCTGGTGGAAAACTCCGTCAAGTTCACAGAAGAGGGGGGCGTAAACGTCCGCATAGGATACCGGCAGGAAGCCTATGGCATGAACCTGATCATAGATATCCATGACACGGGAATTGGCATGACGGACGCCCAGTTGGTGAAGATGTACGATGACTTTTACCAGGCGGATACCGGAAGCAGCCGTTTCGCAGGGGGGCTGGGGCTGGGGCTTCCCATTGCCAGGGGGCTTTTAGATGCCATGGGCGGCTTCATCCATTTTGACAGCAAGAGAAAGCAGGGCCTGCATGCCCACATCGTCATACCCCAAGGCGTGGTGGATCAGCGGCCCTGCATCGTTTTGCCCCATGCGGATAAGCTTTGCATCGGCTGCTACTTCAAGCCGGATAAATATGCCTCCGACGAGGTTCGCGGCTATTATGACGGGCTGATTTTAAGCTTGATAAAAGGGCTTAACATCCAGGGGTATCAGGCCCATAATTTTGAGGGGCTGCTCAAGCTGCAGCGCAGCTATGAGCTGACCCATGTGTTCATTGCGCAACCGGAATATGAGGAAAACCCGGCGTATTATGAGGAGCTGGCGGAAACCAAGTCGGTTATCGTCATTGCGGAAAGGGAGTTTGTCCTGAACAGCGGAAGCCGGCTGCTGGTGATACATAAGCCTTTCTCGGCCCTTTCCGTTGCAAACCTGCTTAACGGGGAAATGGGTGAACGGGGCTTTATGGAAGACCAGGCCGCGGGCCGCAGGCCCTTCACCTGCATAGGGGTGCGGGCCTTGGCGGTGGATGACGAGGAGATGAACCTGGTGGTGGCCAAGGGCGTGCTGGGCAGCTATGGGATAGACGTGGACACCTGCCTGAGCGGGCGGGAGGCTGTGGCCCGGTGCGAGAAAATCCCTTATGACATTGTTTTCCTGGATCACATGATGCCAGGCTTTGACGGCGTGGAAACCCTGAAACGGATCCGCGAGATCCGCGGCGGCGTATACCAGGATCTGCCCATTATCGCGCTGACCGCCAACACAGTCAGCGGCGCAAGGGAGATGTTCCGCAGCGAAGGATTTACAGAGTTTGTCCCCAAACCCATTGAGCGCTCTGTTTTAGAGCGTGTCCTGCGGAAAGCCCTGCCGAAAAGCTGCATCCGGTACAGCGCAAAGCCCACAAAACAAGATGTATCCAAAGAGGAGGAAACTGCCGCCCCGGAAAGAGAAGAAGAGGATCGCGGCCTGGCGGAAGCGCCGGAGGCTGCCCAGCCCAAAGCGGATTTTGGGTCCTCCCCTTACGGCCGGCTGTCGGAAGCCGGCATCAACGTGAAGCTGGGGCTGGATTATTGTGCCGGGGAAGAGGCCTTTTACGGGGAGATGCTCCAGCTTTTCTGCGACCAGTGCGCGGACAAACAGGCGGAGATTGTTTCCCTGTATGAAAGCGGGGACTGGGGAGAGTATGCCGTGAAGGTTCACGCGCTTAAGAGCACATCCCTGACAATAGGCGCGGAAGCCCTTTCCGCACAGGCAAAGGCCCTGGAGCTGGCGGGGAAAAAGGGGGACGCGGATTATATCCGGGAGCACCATCCCGCGCTGCTGCGCAGCTATACAGAGCTTTGCGAACAGATTGCCGCAATATGAACGCGGTATTTTGAGGCGTGCCCGGTTAAAGGCTTGGGCTTGGGCGCGCTCGTTTTGAGGAGTGAAAGAATGCGTGATTAAAAAATGGTTTGCAATCATCAATGATCACAGAATCAGCCTGTATGACCGGATGTTCCGCATTGTGACGGTTATATGCATGTTTGCGCTGGTGCTGATCCTGCCCATGGGCAGAAGCATTTGGAACATCCTGGTGCTGGCAGTCAGCCTTGTGGCTATGGGGCTTATTGTAAAGTTCAGCATTCAGAGGGGGCGTATACAGGCAGGCGCCACAGCCATTTCGGTGCTGCTGCTTCTGATGTTCCCCATCAGCTTTTTTACGGCGGGCGGCTTTTACAGCGGGGTGCCGGAGTGGTTTATATTCTGCTTCATCTATGTCTGCATCACGCTGCACGGGAGGCGGATGACAGTATTTTTCATTCTCTGTATGGTAGAAACGCTGCTTTGCTATGGCTTTGCCTTTTACTTCCCCGGGCTGGTGGCGCAAAATACCCAGCAGGCCTCTTTCTTTGATTCCGCGTTTTCCGTAGTTATGGTGGGTATGCTGACCAGCGTGCTGCTTATGTTCTTAAACAAGATGTATCAGGAGGAAAACAAGCTTTCCCAGCAGCAGAAGAAGGAAATCGAGGAGTTAAACCGGGCGGAAAACCACTTCTTTTCCAGCATGAGCCATGAAATCCGCACGCCCATCAACACCATCATCGGGCTTAACGAAATCATCCTGCGGGGGGACGTGCCGGAGGATGTGGCGGAGAATGCCAGGAATATCCAGGGCGCCAGCAAAATGCTGCTGACCCTGATTAACGACACGCTGGACTTGTCCAAAATTAAATCCGGGAAAATGGAAATTGTCAATGTTTCCTATGAGACAGGGGCGCTTTTCTCGGAAATCGTCAACATGATATGGATAAAAGCCAGGGAAAAGGGGCTGGAGTTTAAGCTGAACGTGGATTCCTCTATTCCCAGCATGCTTTGCGGAGACGAGGTGCGCATTAAGCAAATCCTTATAAATTTGCTGAATAACGCGGTGAAATACACCAGCGAGGGTTCTGTCACCCTTTCTGTCCGGTGCGAGCGCCGGAGCCTCAACCAGGTGCGCGTCTGGTATTCTGTAGAGGACACCGGGATGGGGATGAAGAAGGAAAACATCCCGTATATTTTCAACGCGTTCCGGCGGGTGGACGAGGAAAAGAACCGCTATATTGAGGGAACGGGGCTGGGGCTGAGCATTGTCCAGCAGCTTGTGGAAATGATGGGCGGGCAGATCAGCGTGAACAGCGTCTACACCAAAGGATCCACCTTTATTGTCATGCTGGATCAGGATATTGTAGATGAAAAGGAGCTGGGCACGTTTACCCTTGCTTCCCGTATAAAGGGCCGCGAAGGGGAGTTATACCATCAGAGCTTTGAAGCGCCGGACGCCCATATCCTGGTGGTGGATGACAACGACATGAACCTGATGGTGGTAAGCAAGCTGCTTTCAGAAACCAAGATCCAAATAGATACAGCCCGAAGCGGCGGGGAATGCCTGAAGCTGACCCAGAACCACCATTATGACTGCATCCTTATGGATCATTTGATGCCGGAAATGGATGGCATCCAGTGCCTCCATGCCCTGCGCGCGCAGCCGGTAGGGCTGTGCCAGGATGTTCCTGTGATTGCGCTGACAGCCAATGCAGGCAGCGACAACCAGCTTTTGTACCGGAAGGAAGGGTTCAGCGGGTATCTGGCCAAGCCGGTAAGCGGGGCGCTGCTGGAGGCCGCTGTGCTGAGCGTTCTGCCCAAGGAGCTGGTGGTGCTCAGCGAGGAAGCCAGCCAGGCGGACATTGAAAAGGGGATTTTAATCTTTGAGCAGGTAAAAAGGCGCTCTATTATGGTCACTACAGACAGTGTGTGCGACCTTCCCGGCTCTCTCCGGAAGAAGTTTGGCATTCCTGTATGCCCTTACTATGTCTGCACAGACGACGGGCGCTTTTTGGACGAGCAGGAATTAAAATCGGATGAACTGCTGCTGCATATTGCCCAGGGGCGCAAGGGCTATTCCCAGGCGCCGGAGGTGGAGGATTACGAAAGGTTTTTCGCGGAAAAGCTGACAGAGGCCCAGAACATAATCCATATCTCTATGGCAAAGCATGTTAGCGAAGGGTATCAAAACGCCTGCGAGGCGGCGAAATCCTTTGAAAACGTAACGGTGATAGATTCCGGCCATCTTTCCAGCAGCATGGGGCTGATTGTGCTGTGCGCGGCCTATATGGCGGAGCACCATGCCGCAAAGGAGGAGATTGTGGAGGCCATAAAGCGGATGAACCGTTTTATCTCCTCGGCTTTCATTATCAACAACACCCACATGCTGCGCCAGTCCGGGCGGATATCCAAGAAAGTGCAGGTGCTGTGCGATTCCCTGCTGCTGCATCCTGTGCTGGTGCTGAAAAAGAGCAGGATGGTTGTGGGCGGCATGAAGATGGGCGGGTTTTACCGCGCAGCCAAAAGCTACATCAAGCGCACGCTTCTTGATACCAGGAATATTGACCGGCGCATTCTGTTTATCACCTATTCCGGCATGGATGAGAAAAAGCTTCAATATATCCGGAAACTAGTACAGCAGTATTGCCCCTTTGAGCGGGTCTATATGCAAAAGGCTTCTTCTGCCATCGCAAGCAACTGCGGCCCGGGATCCTTTGGGCTGCTGTTTATGAGGCGTGATGACTCTACGGCCTCCTTCTTCCATGTAGCTGAGCAGAACCGGGCTGAATAGGGAAAATCTTGGGCTTCTCTTAGCAGGGTTCCCGCCAGCTTTGGTGGCTATAGCGTGAAAAATACAGAGAAAAGAATGATACCGGGCACAAAAAGCTGATATTTCATCTCTTTTTGTGCGTATTCTCTATCGCATGGCGATTAAGATGGAAAAAGCAGCGGCATAGGAAAACCGCTGCTTTTCCTATGCCCAGCTTGCCGGGCTCCGGGTTCGTAAGCTTTCCAGGCGCATGTGTTTCCTCGGGAATAGCCTTTGCCCCCGGATTTCTACAGGATTTCCGGCTCAGCTTTGAAGGGGAGTGCATTTCCTGATACCCTGCGGCTCTGGCACCTTTCTTAGAACCTGTAATCATAATCGAAATTGCCGGATGAGCGAGAATTTTTGGGCCAGTCAAGGCTAGGGCTTGTTTGAAAAATCGTAAACACCGTCTTTTTGCTCCAAACGGGCGGTTTCTGTGTTGGAAATCCTCGAAATACGACAGTATTTCTGTGGTTTCCGCCTTGAAACCGCTCCCCTTTGGAACAAAAATTCCGGTACTTCCTCTATTTTCAAACAAGCCCTAACGTTTGCGCCTCCGCAAGAAAATTTAACAGAGAGCGGCTTCAAAAAAGGCCGCTTAGGCGGTGGTTACTGGTTGTGAATACAGGTTCTTAGGTTTCCCAAACGCACATGCGCGCTTGCGGCTCATCACTTTGAATCTTGTGAACCTTTGCTTGAAAACCACACACGCGCCTTATGCGAACACGCGCTAAAAAAATTTCAAAAAGCACTTGCAATTTTCTTTTCCTTGTGCTATAATAATCAAGCACTCAAAGAGAGATAAGAAAATTATATTTCGCGGGGTGGAGCAGTTCGGTAGCTCGTCGGGCTCATAACCCGAAGGTCGTAGGTTCAAATCCTGCCCCCGCAACCATGAAAAACCTAGGAAACAAGCGGTTTCCTAGGTTTTCTATTTTTATGCAAAAGGGCGCAGATTCCCCTTGATTTCCAACTTTTTGTCAACTCCCTTTTTCCTTATGCTTTTTTGAGGAACACATCAGCCAGAATATCCGCGCTGCGCTGGTCAGCTTCCTCCATGACGTGGGCGTAAATATTTGCTGTGGTGCTCACCTGCGCGTGGCCCAGCCGCTTGCTGATACTCACGCTGTCCACGCCGTTGAAGTAGAGCATAGATGCCATAGTGTGACGGAAAGCGTGGGGATTGATGTGTGGCAGGCCGTGGCGTTTGCTGAATTTGTTAAGCCAGTCAGTCACGCTGTCCGGGTGCATCGGTTTCCCAGTGTCTTGTGCAAACACAAAGGCCTGGTCTTGGTAGTAGGAACCCAGCCGCAGGCGTTCTTGGTTCTGCCATAGGCGGTATTCCTGCAGGAGCAACACAGTCTCATGGGGGAGGGATACGAAGCGGTCGGAGGTGGCGGTTTTGGGTGTACTTTCATATATGCCGATGTCTTTCGAGTAAAGGACAGAGTTACAGATGTGGATGTGGCCCCTCTCAAAGTCCACCTTATCCCATTTCAGTCCTAGCACTTCCCCGCGCCGCGCACCAGTAATCAGCAGTAAGTGGGTGATGGTTTTCCATTTAATAGGCTCTGTGTCCAGGGCCTCCCGGATTGCGGCAACTTCTTCCGGCTGGAAATAGTTGACTTCTTTCTGCTGGACTTTCGGCAGCGATGCCCGGTTTGCCACGTTGAAGGGGATAAGGCCCTCTTTCTCCGCTTGGTCGAGCACAGTGGAAATCAGGCGGTGATGCTCTATGATGGTCTTTGGAGAAAGCCCGCCGCCAGTACGCTTATTTTGCCCTGGCTTGCCCAATTCTGTATAGAGAGTGTTCAGATGATCAGCGCGCAAGTTCTTTAGCTTGATATGCCCGATAGCTGGGTAAATGCGTTCGGCCAAGTCCTTATAGCGGGCTATGGTGGAGTGCTTCGCCCCCCGACTCTCCTTTAACTCCAGGACGTAAGCACAATATGTCTGGAAGGTCTGACGGCTGTCCGATGTGATTCCCTCCCGGCATTCCTTCTCGAAGGTCGCGGCAAAAGCCTCGGCCTTTTTTCGTGCGCTCTTTTCTGTCCAGGTGGGCTTGACCTCGAAGGTGGCAATATAGGGTTTTAACTGCTTGCCATCCGGGCCGCGGCCTCGGTGGACGCGGATGTAGTAGCTTATCAGTTTGCCGGATTTGTCCCGGTGCTCTCGGATGTTAGCCATTTTCCTCCTCCTTCATGCCTAAAATTTCCCGATAATCAACCTCCGTATTCGTGCCGCGGAATTGAATATCCCACTCTTTTAGCATCTCATTCATTCCGGTCGTGGAAGAAAAATGCTCAAAGAAGATGGCGTTTGACCATTGGATTCGGGCTTCTTCGTCACCTGCTTTTTGCAATGCCTGCTCTTGATTTTCTAAAAGCCAGCGGTATTTTATGACGCTGCGCAAAGATTCCCGGAACTTGGGATGAGTGAAGAGAGCGTGGAGAGTGTTCGGGTATTTTTGTGAAAATGCCCCTAAATCCTTGAGAAAAGCCACGCAATCCTCGTCCATGCCCAGGAAGCGGCAAGCCCCCTCCATGTCCATATCGAAACTTTTAGCCCCGCCTTGTCGGCCTACGAGCCAGTCTACAGACACGTCAAAGAACTCTGCCATTTGCAGCAGCTTGTCGGCATTGGGCTGACCGATGCCCATGGTGTACTGGCTTACCGCCTGCCGGGAGATGCCCAGCTCCCGGGCTACCGCTGTGATAGTGGTGGGCTTTTCCTCTATCAGTTGGCGCAGACGGGTCGGGAATATATCGTTGTATTTGTCAGACATAAATTTTAACCTCCTTGTAAATGATTGATTTTCTTGCGATTTGAGTTTTTCAGAAAAATATCTTGACTTAATCTTTTTCTTGCTCTATACTTAGTATAGCAAGCTGATTGACCATTGTCAAGGCAAAACAGAAAAAAATACAGAAAGCGAGGAATTCTATGGACAAAAACACGATGGAACAGAAGGCGCGAGAGATGCAGCGGGAATACCAACGTCAATGGCGCAAGAAAAATCCGGATAAGGTGAGGGAGAAAAACCGCCGTTATTGGGTGAAGAAGGCCCGAGAGCAGGCAGAAAAGGGGGTGGATTGATGGAACGACGCTTTATGACCATCCGTCAAACCGCCAAGCTGGGGCTTTTGAGCGAGTACCAGTTACGGCTCTGGCAGAAGCAGGGCAAACTGCCGGGGGTGTACTCCGGGGTGAAATTCATGGTCAATGTGCCCCAACTGGAAGAAAAGCTGGAGGAGATAAGTCGGAATGGGGGCGCGGCATGAGGTTAGAAGAATTTCAGCCAAACTACAACCCCCGCTATGCCCGGAGCGACATCGGCAATGGGAATCTTTTCGCTGACTACTACCGTGACACGGCCCGGTATGTACCCGAAAGGAAGCTGTGGTACGTCTACTCTGGCAAGGTGTGGGAGCCGGATACGGGCAGTCTGAAAGCCATGGAGTTGTGCAAAAAATTGGCGGACGAACTGGCCATATATGCCCTGTCTCTACCAGAAAGCCCCCAGCGGGACAGCTATCGTAAGTTTGTGGAACGCTGGCAGATACGGCGCAACCGGGAGACGATTTTGAAGGATGCAGCTAGCGTTTACCCGGCAAATTTGTGTGACTTTGACAGCAAGCCGCACCTGTTCAACTGCAAGAACGGTACGCTGGATTTGCGCACAAGGGCCTTTCACGAACACACGCCAGATGATATGCTGGCAACCATGTCGGGTGTAAAGTATGATCCGGACACCCGCTCGGCCCTGTGGGAGAAGACTGTGGCGGACGTAATGCAGGGCGATAAAGACTTGGCAGCTTATCTCCAAAAGGCGCTGGGTTATGGCTTGACTGGCAACACAAGCGAGGAGTGCTTCTTCCTCCTGTATGGCCCCACTACTCGTAACGGCAAAGGTACAATTATGGAGACGTACATGAAAATGCTGGGTGGCTACGGCAAGGCGGCTCGGCCTGAAACGATAGCTTTGCGGCAGAATTTTAACAGCTCGGGACCATCGGAGGACATAGCCAAGCTGGCTGGTGCACGGGCGGTGAACATCAGCGAACCAGACAAACAGATGGTTTTGTCGGCGGCGCTGGTCAAGACCTTGACGGGCAACGACACCATGACGGCCCGGTTTCTTAACGAAAACAGCTTTGAATTTAAGCCACAATTTAAGCTTTTTATCAACACAAACCATCTACCAAAGGCAAATGACGTGACGATTTTCAGTTCGGGCCGGGTGAAAGTTCTGCCGTTTAACCGACATTTTGACGAGGACGAGCAGGATAAGTCACTGAAAAAGGAACTGGGAAAGGAGTTGTCCGGCGTGCTCAACTGGTGCTTAGAGGGCCTGTGGCTGATGAAAGAAACGGGCTTTGAACCACCACAGGCAGTGCTGGATGCTACGGGAAAATATCAGCATGACAGCGATAAGTTGACGAGGTTTGTGGAAGAAATGCTGGTGGCTGATCCGGCGGGAGAGGTCAGAGCGGAAACCGTTTATCAGGAATACCGGGAATGGTGCACACGCAACGGGCAGTTTGCGGACGCTTACCCGGCATTCAAGCAGGGAATGGAGGGGGTTGCGCAGATACGGAGAAAGCGGCCGAAGGGGGCCGGAAAAGCCATAAACCCTACGGCTATGTTCTGCGGTGTACAGCTTAAAATGGGAGCATAAGGGAAGTGGTGTGCCGGGTGTGTCTGCGGAATATAGGGGTAAAAATATTTGCTCTCGCGTAGAGAGGACTGTTTTTGTCTGACACACCTGGCACACCACTCGTTTTTGGCAACAAAAAGGGGAGCCGCAGGCCCAAAATTCTGAACGGCGGGAAAACGGCGTTCAGAATCCCAGCCAGCATCGCATTTGTACACACAAATGTAAGAACATTTGTGCGGACAAACGCCTGGGTAGGGGATTGCCCCCCATAACCCCAAAACCATAAAGCGCTGACGCGCAAAGGAGGGATTTTTTGACAGACAAAAGAAAATTTGACATACGGATTTCGCAGAGGGATTTCAAGCTGCTGGAGAGAAACGCCCGCAGGTGCCAGGTGAGCAAGTCGGAGTATATGCGCCGGTTGCTGAACAGGTGTGTGCCCAGAGAGGCCCCGCCCGCGGACTACTATGGCATGATGAGTGAGCTGCGTTTGATACGGGAGGATTTGGATACGCTTGCGCAGATGGCGGCGGCAACGGGGATGATGGATGCTGCTGCCGTTGAAGCAGAGCTGCGCAGGCTGCGGGAAGTCTCGGAGAAGATTGGGATGGCGGTAGCGGGGGAGTATGACGGGGACGAATAGAAAATGGTGGCCGAATATTTTTCGGTCACCAGAGAAAGGACGTGACGGCGAAGAGCGCCGTCACGTTGCACTTTCCTCTTGCGGTAGTGTCAAGAGTTTTTCGCAAAATAGTAAGCAGGTTCTGTGGGAAAGAAGTCAGCCGGCGATAGATGCGCCTTCCAGGCTTGCCTCTAAGTGCTTCATATTCATGTACCTCTTACTGCCCCACTGAGTACCGGCTACATGGTGCAGCCTGGCACAGACCAGCATGAGGGCGGAGTTTCCGTCCGGGAAACAGCCCACCACACGGGTGCGGCGGCGGATTTCCCTGTTAAGCCGTTCAATGACATTATTGGTGCGGATGCGCGTCCAGTGTTCGCTGGGAAAATCGCAGTAGGCAAGCGTCTCTTCGATGCCATCTTCTACCTTCTTGGCGGCTTCTTTCAGTTTCATGGAACGAAGTTCCTCTACAACTGCTTTCGCCTTCTCCCGGGCGGCTTTTTTGCTCTCCTGAGCATGGATCGCCAAAGTTTGCGAAGCAAATCTTTTGAGCATCTCTTGGCTACCAGCTTTACCTTGGAGCGAGGTGTTACCGAGAACACATTGCGGTAAAAGTGGACCGTACAGCGCTGGTACTTGGCCTCCGGGAACACTTCTCCCACAGCCTCCAGCATCCCCAGGCACTTGTCCCCAACCACCAGCGTGACCCCGTCCAGACCGCGGCCACGCAGCCATTGGAAGAAACTGACCCAACTGGCCTTGTCCTCCTTCATCCCCTCGGCGGCACCCAAAACCTCACGGTATCCATCCTCATTTACCGCAATTGCCACCAAGATTGCCACATTTTCATACTCTCCGCCCCAGTTCCGCCGCAGATAGATCCCGTCCACATAAATGTAGGGATATCTGCCGCCCTGCAAGGGCCGATTCCGCCAATCCTCAATATGGACGTAGGCTTTCTTGTTCAGTTCGCTGATGGTGGCCGGAGATACCTTGCTGCCCCAC
>Ga0137309_102030_pt1 | contig 12778 bp, 13 predicted proteins | sample NAcewiD2O_June_FD_97179 | JGI IMG/M metagenome (GOLD analysis project Ga0137309, IMG submission 97179) | Mouse cecal microbial communities from Vienna, Austria - N-Acetylneuraminic amended D2O_June | ecosystem: Host-associated > Mammals > Digestive system > Large intestine > Cecum | place... | reverse complement strand
CCCTGCCGGAGGACCCTGGAACGCTTAGCGATCTGATCTCCCGGCAGATCATCCACCGGGTCACACTGGCTGACGGCAACCGGTACGCCAACGCAGACCTGCGCTATGGCGATATGGACCGCTGGCCCTGGTACCGTGGAAAATGTGAGGACGACATCTATCTCACCGCCCCCGCCATGGCGGCGGGACTGTTCCGGCTGGACGAGCGGGGCTTCGTGCCGGACCGCCGGGTGGAGGACAAACTGGTGCTCACCTGCCGGTTCGTGTCGGTGCTGGTCTCCTCCATCTACAAAGCCAAGGGCATCCCCTGCCGCAGCCGGGCGGGCTTCGCCCCTTACTGCCGTCCCGGCGTCAGCATGGACCACTGGATCAACCAGGTCTGGAATGAAGCGGAAGAACGCTGGGTCACCTTTGACGCGGACGGGCTTTACGATGGTCTGGGACTGCCCTTCACGCCCCACGACATGGAGGCGGGACAGTTTGACTGGGCGGCTCAGGTCTGGCTGGACGTCCGGTCCGGAAAAAGGGACGGGAGACAATTCATCTACGCGGACTGTCTGGGCACCTGCGGCCTGCGGGCGGCGGGGCGGTATCTGATCTACGATCTCCACGCGCTGATGAACAACGAGATCTCCTACGTGTTCCGGCCCAGATATCTGGATGACTTCCTGCGGGGAGAGGCGGAGCTGGACGAGGCGGAGCTGGAGGAGCTGGACCGTCTTGCGGAACTGCTGCTGGAACCGGACAGCAATTTTGAGGAGCTGCTGCGCTGGTGGGAGACCCGGAGGCATTTCAGGGATCTGCGCAGTCCGCTGGTATAAGGTTTTGCGCCAATAAGGCCGCCGGGGTGACCCGGCGGCCTTATTGGCGCGGAGCTATCCCTTCCGGATGAATAGCTGCCAGACACCGTCGCAACAGACGGCAATACCCTCTTCGCAGCGGGCGTAGGGCAGGTCCAAGGCGCGGCTGAAGTTGGTCTCGCCGTCCTTCTCCGGCCAGGCGTCCGTATAGGATGTGGTATAGCCCAGAACGGCGGCATCGTCTACGTCCTCCACCGTCTGATAGGCCATCTGGTACACGGCGCCGTCCACCATGATGGCTGCGGGATAGTCCCCCGCCGGCTGCGCCGTCTTCCCGGCGGCACAGGCCGTCAGAAGCAGGAGCATCGCCGCCGCAAGGGCAGTGGACATCAGCGTTCTCATCGCGGGTCCCTCCTTTTCGTTCTATATCAGGATAGACGCGATCCGTGCCCAAAAGTGCCACCGGACCATATAATTTGCCGCCTGCTGTTTCTCTCTGTTACTTCGTTCCGAAAATACGGTCTCCCGCGTCGCCCAGGCCAGGGACGATATAGCCCTTCTCGTTGAGCTTCTCATCCAGCGCGCCGCAGTAGATCTCCACATCGGGATGCTCCTTCTGGAGCCGCTCGATGCCCTCCGGAGCGGCCAGGAGGACCATCAGCTTGATGCTCGTACACCCATACTCCTTCATGAACCCGATGGCGGCGGCGGCGGAGCCTCCGGTAGCCAGCATGGGGTCCACGATCAGGATGTCGCGCTCCGCGATATCCTTGGGCATCTTGCAGAAATACTTCACCGGCTCCAGGGTCTCCTCGTTGCGGTACATGCCGATATGCCCTACACGGGCGGACGGCACCATCCGCAGCACCCCTTCCACCAGGCCCAAACCGGCCCGGAGGATGGGTACCACGGCGAACTTCTTGCCCTTGAGCGTGGGGGCCATGGTCTTGCAGATGGGGGTCTCCACCTCTTTCAGCTCCAGAGGCAGGTCCCGGGTGGCCTCGTAGGTCAGCAGCATTCCGATCTCGCTGACCAGCTCCCGGAAATCCTTGGTGGAGGTGTTCTTGTCGCGGAGAATGGTCAGCTTGTGGGACAGCAGGGGGTGGTTGACAACATGGACTTTTTCACTGAACATGGCTGTGCTCCTTTTCTTTTCTGTTGTGGATCATCTATGGTTCTTTAAATGGACTCACCTTTTGCAAGACGCTCCCGCTCCGCCTGGCTCAGGCGGAGGTACACGGGCGTCAGCTCCTGAGCGGACAGGTTCTCCCCTCTCCGCCGCCACGCGGCCATGGCCACGCCCACGGCGCTCTGCTGCCGCAGATGGACCGGGGCCAGACGGCACTCGCCCCCCCGCGCCGTGAGGAAATCGAAGCACAGCCCCGCGCCGTCGCCCACGATGGTCATGGGGCCGTCCATCTCCCCGACGTCGGCGGCGGCCTCCTCCAGGGAGACGGCTCGGTCCTCCCGCAGGCGGGTCAGCTCCCCGCCCTCCGCCAGAAAGACGGCGTTATAGATCTGCTGCCGCCGGGCGTCCATGGCACAGATAATATTCCCCTCCAGATGGGCCAGAGGCCAGGCCATGGCCTCCAGGGTGGAGACGGGGATGCAGGGCTTCTCCGCCGCCCAGGCCAGGCCCTTCACGGCGGCGATGCCGATGCGCAGGCCGGTGAAGGACCCGGGACCCGCCGCCACGGCAACGGCGTCTATTTCCTGGACGGACAGCTCGCTGTTGTTCAGCATGTCCTCCACCATGGGCAGGAGGGTGCGGCTGTGGGTCAGGCCGGTGGCCTGCCAAGCGGAGGCCAGAAGCTCGCCGTCCGACAGGACCGCGCAGGAAGCGGCCTTCGCAGAACTCTCCAACGCCAGTATCTTCATTTGATCTCCGCCTCCTCGATGATGATCTTCCGCCAGTCCTCGTGTTCCGGACAGCGGGAAATGGTCACGGTAACGGTCTCCGGGGGCAGCGCCCCGGCGATACGCTCGCTCCATTCTACAGCGCAGACGCCGCCTCGATTGAGGTAGTCCTCCCAGCCGATGTCGAAGAGCTCGTCCTCGTCTCCCAGGCGGTACATATCAAAGTGGAAGAGGGGGAGCCTTCCCTCGTACTCGTTGACAATGGTGAAGGTAGGGCTGGTGACCCGGCCCTCATAGCCCAAGCCCTTTGCAAGGCCGCGGGTAAAGGCGGTCTTACCCGCCCCAAGGCCGCCCCGGTAGGCGAGGACGGCTCCTGCTTGCAGCCGGGCGGCAAGGGATCCGCCGATTTTTTCGGTTTCCGCTTCATTGTGGGAAATGTATTCTCTCATGGTCGATCGCTCTTTCTCTGCCGTGCGCCCGGCCTCTGGCCAGGTGCCGGACTGGTCGTTTGGATGCCGAAGGCAGCTAATGCTGCCTTTAGTATACCACACCTTCCCTTCGCAGAAAAGAGCTAATGCAAAATTTCGCGAAGAATAGGATACCAATCCTGGCCGCTTCCTCCGCCGGGCCGTAAAATGCCTCCAACAAACGAACGCATAAACGAGCGGCCCGCCCTCCGTTTTGGAGAGCGGGCCGCTCGCTTCTATTTGCAAATAAGCCGTTAAGGTCAGGCCGCTTCTTTCCCAGACATGGAGCGCAGGACCAGCAGCGCGCCGATGGTCAGCACCGCGCCCAGGGCCAGACAGAGGATGGCGTTCTGGACGAATCCGGCGATGATGAAGCACACGAAGCTCACCGCCGCCACCGTGACGGCGTAGGGCAGCTGAGTAGACACGTGGGTCACGTGGTCGCACTGAGCGCCTGCGGAGGCCATGATGGTGGTGTCGGAAATGGGGGAGCAGTGGTCGCCGCAGACGGCGCCGGCCAGGCACGCGGAGATTCCCACGGTCAGCAGGGTGCTGCTGGGATCGAACACGGACACCACGATGGGGATCAGGATGCCGAAGGTGCCCCAGCTGGTGCCGGAGGCAAAGGCCAGCACGCAGGCCACCAGGAAGATCACGGCGGGCAGCATGGCGTACAGGAAATTGGACGCGCCCTTCATGACGCCCTCCACGAACACGTCCGCGCCCAGGGCGCTGGTCATGCTCTTCAGGCTCACGGCCAGGGTGAGGATGGTGATGGGAGGCACCATGGCGATGAAGCCCTTGGGCACGCAGGCCATGGCGGCCTTGAAGGTCAGCACGCGGCGGGCCACCAGGTAGATCACGATAAGGATCAGGCTCAGCAGGCCGCCCCAGGGCAGGCCGATGAAGGCGTCGGTGTTGCCGAAGGCTCCGATGAAGTCACCGGCACAGTCCGTACCGCCCCAGGCGTCCACGCCGAAGAAGCCGCCCACGTAGATCATGCCCACGGTACACAGCACGAAGAGGATCACCACGGGGATGATGAGGTCGATGACCTTGCCCTTGGAACTCCCCTCGTCGGTCTCGCTGTTCTCCAGAGCGCCCAGGTCGCCCTTGAGCTTGGCGTTCATCTCGTGGAGCTTCATGGGACCGTAGTCGAACTTCATCACGGCCAGGCCGACGATAAACACGAAGGTCAACAGGGAGTAGAAGTTATAGGGGATGGCCCGGATAAACAGCTCGATGCCGCTGACGCCGGTGTCCAGATCGGCGGCCACGCCGGAGACGGCGGCGGCCCAGGAGGACACGGGGGCGATCATGCACACGGGGGCGGCGGTGGCGTCAATGAGGTAGGCCAGCTTGGGCCGGGAGATCTTGTGGCCGTCGGTGACGGGGCGCATGACGCTGCCCACGGTGAGGCAGTTGAAGTAGTCGTCGATGAAGATCAGCACGCCCAGGACGAAGGTGGCCAGCATGGCCCCCACCCGGGTCTTGATGTTCTTCTCCGCCCAGCGGCCGAAGGCGGCGGAGCCGCCGGAGGCGTTGACCAGGGCCACGATGATGCCCAGAAGCACCAGGAACAGGAAGATACCAGCGTTGCCCTCGATGGCGGAGACCAAGCCGTCATTGACGATGGTGTCCAGGGTGGCGACGGGGGCGAAGTTGCACTGGAACAGGGCGCCTACCAGGATGCCGATGAACAGGGACGAGTAGGCCTCCTTGGTGATGAGGGCCAGGACGATGGCCACGATGGGGGGCACCAGGCCCCAGAAGGTCGCGTACATGTTGGAGAGGGGGGCCTCGCCGTCAGAGGCGAAAGCTACCGCCGTCAGGGCCAGGCAGGCGGCAGCCGCTAATAAAGCGGTGAGCGCCCGGCGGGTTCTCGGGGTTGTCATTTGTGTTTCCTCCTAAAATAAAAACGTTCAGTCATGATGCGATCATGACTGAACGTACACACACGGCACCCCGTCATGACAGCCCTCCACGGTCTCCCGTGACAGTCCGCCGGATATTCTCCGTCGGCCCAGCCTCCCGCTCACCAGACCGTGAACGGGCGCTTCGGCGGCGTTCCCTTTCCCTCCCCATGGTGTCTGTCCTTCTGCCGGGGGTACTGATGGCGGCCGCGCCTCTATCATAACTATATGTCCCAGGCCGAACCGGTCTGGTTGTGGCTTATTATAGTCCTATCTCGCCGGTTGTCAAGGAATTTTTGCACATTTTGCCGGGGTTGGTCAAAATTTGTTCATATTTCCAAGACACAGCGGACAGCGAAGCGGAAATCATGGGAATTTGACCAGCTCAGAGCATGAACTTCCGGATGACTTCCTCGATGCCGTCGTGGTTGTTGTCCCGCTGGGTGACGTAGTCCGCAGCCTCCTTGGCGGCGGGGACGGCGTTGGCCATGGCCACGCCCAGCCCGGCGGCGCGGATCATGGAGACGTCGTTGCCCTCGTCTCCGGCGGCGGCGGCGTCCGCCGCGCCGATCCCCAGGCGGTTACACAGCTCCACCAAGGCGGCCCCCTTGCTCACCCCGAGGGGCACCACCTCCAGGAACCAGGGGCTGGAGAAAAAGCAGTCCGCGCGTCCCGCCAAGGCGGTCCGGAGCCAGCGCTCCATGTCCTCCAGGGGCTCCCGGCGCTGGTAGTCGATGAACAGGGCCTTGACAGGAGGCTCGGGCAGGTCCCGGCGCACATCCTGAATGACCCGGCAGTCCAGACCGAGGACGGAGGCGTAGCGCTGGGCGTTGGCGAAGCGCTCCGCCTGCTCGGTGACCACGTCCTCGTGGTCGTAGGTGTGGATATACACCTCCCGGCGGCGGGCCTCGTCAAATATCTGGTACAGGACCTCCCAGTCCAGGGTCCGGCGGAATATCTCCTCACCGGCGGAACAGTCGTAGATGGACGCGCCGTTATAGGCGATGACGTAGCACCCCTCCCCCGCCAGCCCCAGCCGCCGGGCCTGGGCCAGGGAGCTCTTCAGGGGACGGCCGGAGGTGACCACGATCCGGCGCCCCGCCGCGAGGGCCTCGCCGATGGCCCGGCGGTTGCCCTCGGTGATCTCCTTCCGGTCGTTGAGCAGGGTGCCGTCCAAATCGAGAAACAATATCTCCTTTGACATGGTCTTCCCTCCTAAAATACGATCAGCGTACCGGCGCTGCCGTCCACTTGGGCGGTGCGGCCGTGGTAGTCCGCCCGGAGATCGTCCCCCAGGTTGCAGACGGTGGGGATATGTAACAATTGGGCCATGATGGCCGCGTGGCTGTTCTTTGAGTCCCGCTGGGTGACGATGGCCAAGACCTGGGAACGGTCCAGCTCGATGAACTCCGTGGGGTTCAGATCGCAGGCGGCCACGATGGCGGGACCGTCCAGCTCCGCGCCGCCTGCTCCCGCCCCCGCCAGGCTGCGGAGCATCCGCCAGGTCACATCCATCACGTCGGACCCCCGCTCCCGCATATAGGCGTCGTCCATGGCCTCAAAGGTGGCGGCGAAGGTCTTCCCCGCCTGCTGGACGGCGTACTCGGCACAGCATTGCTCCCGGGTGATGAGATCCCTGACGTACTCCAACAGGCTCTCGTCCTCCAGCAGCATGGCGTGGGTGGAGAAGACCAGGGCGGCCTCGGGACCCATCTCCCGCTTGCAGCGCTCCGCCAGGGCTTCCAGCTGTCCGATGGCCTGGGCCTGGGCCTCAGCCAGACGGGCAAGCTCTTCTGTCGGGTCCGCGCCGGCGCGCTTGACGGCGGCAGCTCCCACACGGTGGAAGCAGTGCAGCCGCCCCTGCACGATACCGGCGGAGACCCCTCTTCCCTGTATCACGATCACAGGTATTTCCTCCTCGCCTTCCGGCGTATCTTAAAAATGGATTCCACTTATTTTAGCAAAGTTTCCCCCGCCTTTCAACTGTAATTTCTGTGCATAATTGCGGAGAAAACCCTCCACGCCTTTGGCATGGAGGGCTGACGAATCGATTCGTCTTTACAGCTCCCGCCTTCTTTGGCGGACGCAGGTCCACAGGCACAGCCCCCACCCCGCCGCCAGCAGGAGGACGAACAGCGCCAGGTCCAGTCCCTTCGGCCAGCGGAGGCGCAGAGCCCCGTTCAGCAGATAGGTCCAATGGAAAAACAATATCCCGCTCTCCAATTCGTTGAGTGTCATCCAGAGCGCCAGATACAGGGGGACCGCCTTCAACAGGATGGCGACATAATTTCCGCTGTAATAGGAGAGGAACAGCGTCAGAGCGCCCGCAATCAGCCCGGCCGCCAGCGCCAACCCGATAAGAGCGAAGATATACTGTCCGTAGGTCATGTCGAACCAGGTATAGCCTCCCATGACCGGACTATACAGAGGAAAGTCCTTAAAGACCAGCATACCGTTGACCAGGAACAGGGCGGAATAGACGGCAGCGCTCAATATAGAGAACAGCAGCGCAGAGGCCGATCCCGCCGCCATCTGGACCGCTAGCGTCCTGCAGCCTGTGCGGGACGCCCACTGCATGGAGCGGACCCGCCGCATCCGGTCCCGGACCAGAAAGGGTGCTAGAAGCAGGATCACGCCCAGCGCGTTCCAGAAGGCAAGATACCGGAAATAAAGGGAGGTGGCGGTCTTCAGCCCGGACGGGAGATATCCCCGCTGGTCCCTGGCCTCCAGTTCCAGGATGCGGGCCTGCTCCTGGGGGGTATAGACGGTATGGAAATTCTCCCGCGCGGACGCGGGAGATTCGAGAAAGTGGTCATAGCGGAACAGGAAAGTGTCGAGGTCCTCTATCCTGCCATAGTTGGTGCCCCCTTGGACCCGCCGGATGAGACGCTCCCGCTGGGTGAATAATTCGCCAGCGTGATAACTCTCGTCCCCCCTGTAGGCATTGTGGTGTATCTCAATAAAGGCAACGAACCCTTCGTAATCCGTAAATTCCGCATCCGCGGCCTCCGGGATGTCTGCCAGCATCCGGGAGAAAATCTCCTTTTCCTCCGCCAGCTGAAGGTCCAGCTCTTCCCGCTCGGACTGCTCCATGGTGGTACCGTACTTCTCCGCCCACTCTGCTGATAAGTGGTAGATTTCATGGTTCCCCCCTGAAAGGCCTCCGTTGTAATATTCCCGGTAATAATCCGGGCGGACCCAGTAGAACATGGCCCCCAGCAGCACAATGAACGCCAGAATGCCGGGCCGCCATATCTTCCTCATTTCCTGCCAGAAAAGTCTCATGCCGGTACGTCCTTTCTATCCATTCGTTTCAGCAGCGCCGCCGTCCCGCCGCCCAGCAGCGCCAGCCAGGAGGCCGTGACCGCCGTCTCCTGCCAGGGAATAAATGCGTTCATCCCCTGCTCCGTGAACCAGCCGACGGGATTCAGCAGGACGATCACCGGCTCGAAGGTACACAGGGCGTAGGCGGTCCACATATCCAGCTCCGCCAGTACCGATGGGACCACCAGCCCGCCCAGGCATACCACCATCAACACCAGCGCCGCCAGATAGACCCGCCGGATCACCACCCAGACGAACCCCGCCAGAAGAGCCAGCACCGCCGTCAGCACCGCGCCCAGGGCCAGCACCGCTGCCAGATAGCCGCCTACGGTAAAGTCCGCCCAAGTCAACACCGGGCGCGGGATCAGCATGTCCGTCAGCTGGTTAAATCCGCTGGAGATACTGGAGTTCCAGATACCGGAGTAGTCGAAGAGGGCGAAATAGGTCCCCAGGGTCACGGCGGCGACGGCCAGATACAGCGCCATGGCGGCGGCCACGCCCGCGCCCAGCTTCCAGCGGAACAGCCGCCGCCCGGTGCGGGAGGCGCAGACGGTCTGGGTGGTGCGGTGGATCTCCTCGTGGCCCAGCAGAGCCAGGGTGGACAGCATCCCCAGGATCGCCGCCTCCCCCAGGATGAACCGCATCAGGTCCCCGAAAAGGAAGCTGTGGGCATTAGCGGTGGCCGGTCCGGCGTAGAGGTCCATCGACGCGCCGGACTGGGAGAGATGGGCCGCCCGTGGAGACAGCAGCTCATACTTCCAGCCGATCCAGCGGCCTGCCAGGGAATCGCCCAGCCAGTAGCGGTAGGACTCCGTCAGTCCGGCGGTATCGTAGAAGGCAAAAACGTCGGTCAGCTCCCGGCATCCTGTCAGGAGGAGGTCCTGGTTTTTTGTCCGGTCCATGGCGGAGAGTCCCTCCAGGAAGGCGGCGTCTACCCGGCTCCCCAGCCGCGCGGCGGTCTGGCTGGTCTCATTGACAAGACGGCGGTTATAGCCCGCGCTGGAGACGTAAAAAATGTTGAACAGCAGACACAAGGCCACGAAGACCCACAGCGCGGGCATCCGGGCCAGCTTGCGCCACTCGTATCCCAGAAGCGTCATGCTGCGCCCTCCCGGTAGATGGCCAGAAACGCATCCTCCAGCCCCGGCGACACAGGGACACCGTCCGCAGGCGGGGCGTCGCACAGCAGGCGCAGGATGGGCCCCCGCTCCCCCTGCCGCTCGCTGAGCAGGAACTGTCCCGGCTCCAGCGCCGCCCCCGCCGGGACCTCGAACACCTTGCCCTGGAACCGGGAGCAGATGGAGGCGGGGCTGTCACAGCAGTAGAGCCTGTGGTCCCGGAACATGACGATCTGTCCGGCGATGGTCTCAATGTCGGAGACGATGTGGGTAGAAAGGATCACGGTCCGTTCCGCAGCCAGGGAGTGAATGAGGTTCCGGAACCGGACCCGCTCCCGGGGGTCCAGTCCGGCGGTGGGCTCGTCCAGTATGAGAAGCTGAGGGTCGTTAATCATGGCCTGGGCGATGCCAACCCGCTGGAGCATCCCGCCGGAGAACTGACGCATTTTCTTGCCCGCCGCGTCCTCCAGCCCCACCAGCTTCAGCAGGCTCTCGATGCGCTCCTCCGCCTCCCGGCGGGGGACGCACTGGAGGGCGGCGGCATAGCGCAGGAACTGCCGGGGGCTGTAGTGTGGGTAGTACCCGAACTCCTGAGGCAGGTAGCCCAGCAGGCCCCGATAGGCCTCGTCCAGAGCATGAATATCCTCGCCGTTCCACAATATCTGGCCGGAGGTGGGGAACAGCAGGGTGGTGAGCATCTTGATGAGGGTGGTCTTCCCCGCCCCGTTGGGGGCCAGCAGCCCGTATACGCCGGGGGTGAAGGTGAGGGAGACGTCCTCCAGGGCGGTGAAATTTCCATATTTTTTAGTGACGTGTTCAACGCTGAGCATATAGCACTCCTCCTTTTTGGGGTTGGCGCAGGACGGTATACATCTGGTACAGGGCGGCGGCCAGACACGCTCCCGCCAGCAGGCAGAAGATGGCGGTGGGGACCTTCATCAGGAAATGGACGTGCTCCTCCCAGACAGTCAGGAGGCCGTCCAGCAGGACCCAGAGAGCCAGGGTGACCGCCCAGCCCCGCCGGCCATCCCGGCAAACCAGAGACAGGGCCGCGTGGAGGAACAGGCTGGAGAAGGACACCGCCAGGATCCGGCCCAAGGGCATGACCCGTCCGCTGAAATGCCACAGCAGCAGGTCCACCGGCACGCTCACCAGCACTGCCGCCCCGCCGAAGAGTCCCATCCGCAGAGCCGTCAGCGTTTGCAGGGACAACCGGCAGGTCCGCTTCCAGTCCAGGGTGCCGCACTGGGATTCCTTCCACATGGTCAGCAAATGGGCGGCGGCGTACAGCAGCGGCGCGGAGAGGAACAGCGTCAGGGACAGCTTTTCCGCCAGAAGCCCGGCGGGAAGCGGCAGCAGCGCCAGGGGCAGCAGGCCCAGCAGCACCGCCATGAACAGGCAGTCCTCCACCCCGAACACCAGCGCGGACAGCGGCAGGCTCCGCCAGGAGGGCGCGGTATCCGCCAGGCCCTCTTCCGCGATCCGGCGGATGGCGGCGCGCCGCTCCATGGGGGCGGGCATGGGGATGTGGTCCTTTTTATCCATTGGGATCGAACTCCTTTCTCAGCCGCCCCAGCAGGCGGTAATACTGGCTCTTTACGGCGCTCTCGGGCTGGTCCAGGATGGCGGCGATCTCCGGGAAGGACTTCTCCCCGTAGAGACGCAGCCGGAACACCGCCTGTATCCCCGGGTCCAGGCCGGAGACATAGGACTCGATCCGCTCCAGCAGCTCCCGGTCCTGGACGGCCATGGCGAAGTCCTCCGCCGCCGGGAGGTCCAGCTCGTCGATGGGGACCATCACCGGACCCGCCCGGCGGCGGGCATCCACGGCCTTGTTGGCGGCAATCCGGTAGAGCCAGGTGCGAAAGCCCGCCTTCCTCCTGTCAAAGGCGGGCAAGGCCCGGAGGACCGCCAGAAAGATGTTCTGGGTCAGGTCCATGGCATCCTCCCGGTCTCCCGTCTGTCGGTAGGCTAAGCGGTAGATTTCGTCGTAGTAGGCGTCCACCAGCTGCTCCGCCGCCTGGCGGGAGCCCCGCCGCTGGATGGCGCGTATCCATTTTTGCTCTTGGTCCACGGGGCTCACCACCTTCCGTATGGTATATACGTTTTGAGGAGGGGAATCGACGCAGGGATCGGGAAAAAATTTTCCCCGCAGCCGCAGCGGGCAAAAGAACGCCCGGAGACTGACATCTCCGGACGCCAAAGCAGAGGCGACTCCTGGAAGCCGCCTCTGCTTGATCTCATTATCGTTTCAGCGCCCTCCTGAGCGGCGGCGCCAGCATCAGCGCGACGGCTCCGCCCGCCAGGGCAGTCGCCAGCTGCGGGTACGAGAACATGGCCGTAAGCATCGCCGCCTGGGGCTCCTTCAAAGGGACCACCGCGCACAGCAGTTTCACCACCAGCAGGTACAACGCGCCGAATTTCGCCGCCGCGGATGCGAGCCACGCCGCGCTGCGCCGCCACAGGGGCGATGCCGCGCCTCCCTCCAGCAGGGCCAGGAGTACCACGAAGACCAGATTCCCCGCCATGATGGCCGGGACCACCTGAGGCACCTGGGGCCCGATGCCCAGCAGGAAGGCGAACACCGGCGACAGCAACGCCGCCGCAACGCCGCTCCACAGCCCCACCACCAGCGCCGACACCGCCAGCACCGCGTTGACGCAGGCCCCGGTCACGTACTGCCCCGCAGGCTTGGTCACCGCCTGCAGGACGATCAGCAGGGCGGTGAGGGCGGCGGTCTCGGTGAGGTACCGGGCCTTAGTCCTCCTGCTCCCAGTTGTGCCAGACGTTTTGGACATCATCGTTGTCCTCCAGGAGGTCGATCATCTTGCCCATGTTCTTGATCTCCTCCTCATCGGTGAGCTTGATGTAGTTCTGCGGCACCATCTCAATGGCCGCCTGAACGAACGCATAGCCCTTGCCCTCCAGGGCGGCGGTAACGGCGTTGAAATCATCGGGATTGGTGGTGATCTCGAACACGTCCCCGTCGGCCTCGAAGTCCGCGGCGCCGCAGTCCAGAGCATCCATCATGACGGCCTCCTCGTCCAGGTCGCCGTCCTCGTTGTCGATGATGATGACGCCCTTGCGGTCGAAGCTCCAGCTGACGCAGCCGGTAGCGCCCAGGCCCTTGCCGTACTTGTCCAACAGGTGGCGGACCTCGGGAGCGGTGCGGTTGCGGTTGTCGGTGAGGGCCTCCACGATGACGGCCACGCCGCTGGGGCCGTAGCCCTCGTAGACCACCTTCTCAAAGTTGTCGGTGCTTCCGGCCCCCAGGGCCTTGTCGATGGTGCGCTTGATGT
>Ga0137309_102028_pt1 | contig 12792 bp, 5 predicted proteins | sample NAcewiD2O_June_FD_97179 | JGI IMG/M metagenome (GOLD analysis project Ga0137309, IMG submission 97179) | Mouse cecal microbial communities from Vienna, Austria - N-Acetylneuraminic amended D2O_June | ecosystem: Host-associated > Mammals > Digestive system > Large intestine > Cecum | place... | reverse complement strand
GCTCGAGGGTGTGGTTACCGGTAACGAGATCGCTGACCTGAAGACCGACAAGGGCACCGCTCTGGGCGCCAACCAGACCCGTCTGGTCATCGACGGCCGTGAGGAAGTCATGAACATCCCCACCGGTCTGGATGACATCGGCGAGTGCGTGCGCGTCTACATCCGTCCCGAGAACGGCACCACCCGTAGCAACCTCGTCACCTCCAAGGTGTATTCCGATGGCCTCAACAAGGTCTTCACCACCAGCGAGCGTGTGAGTTCCGTGGGCAACACCACCGGCAGCTCCGAGGGCATCACCAGCATCGAAGGCGCTGAGCACTTCATCAACTTCGATCAGGCCCACAAGTGGGAGGCCCGCAGTGTCATTCGCTACACCATTGATGTTCGTATGAGTGAGTACGACGCCAAGGTGATGTACTGGCAGAACGGCACTTCCAGCAACAGCCGTCTGACTGGCATGGCGAACACTGTTTACGCCGCTCAGAATGATTCTGGTGTCAACAACAATGAGTACATCGGCCGCAAGGACATCGACATCAATGAGAATTGGGATAAGCTGATTCGTACTGCTTCCGGCGCTACCTACACGTACACCAAGACCATTGATGCGTTCACCAACCTGACCGATCAGGACTATGCCAACATCCGCGCCATCTTCACCAACGCCAACTATACCAACGCCAATGGCATTGTTAAGGGTGAGGTCTACGTTGGTACCAGTTCCATCACCCACACGGATGACGTCTCCGACGATATCCGCTGGGAGGACTTTGTTGCCACCTACCTCAAGAGTGAGGACAACAAGGACCAGATCGACCGCAACGGCCAGGGCTATCTGCTGAAGATCATCGACAACGACATGGACGGCATCGCTGAGTATGTCCTCCAGACCCGTTATACTGTCGCTAAGGTCGCCGCCAACGGCACCGGACTTGACATCGCTGCCCTGCGCTTCACTGATGATGACACCTGCAACGAGGTCTCTGCCAGCGACAAGATCACCGTCGTTTCCGGCACCAATCTCGAGGCCAGCGAGGACACCGTCGCCGCCGGCGATGTGGTGATTTACGCCAAGATCGACGGTACCGTCCGCGCTCAGAAGGCTGAGAGCGAGACCTCCCGTGTCACCACCATCAACCGCACTACCACCCCTGTCACCGCTACCATCGAGAGCGGCGAGAAGAAGCAGTCCGCTGTCCATGAGCATTCCGAGGGCCTTGCCTCCGGTCTGACCGGCATGGTCATCGGCACCAACTACACTGTCTACTATGACCTCTTCGGCAACATCGCCGCCTATCATGAGGGTGACGTTGGCCAGTTCGTGCTGATCACCAACGGCTGGTTCAACCAGACTGCTGCTGCCCGCGAGTACGCCGTCCAGGCTTACATTGATGGCAAGCTCCAGACCGTTGACATCACCAACAACGGCCAGCTGTTCATTGATACCACCAATGTCAACAACAATACCTGGGACCGTCTGAAGAAGACCTTCGGTAATGCCAACGGTGATATCAACCACGACGGCGGCGATTACCTGAACACCATCGTGGCCACCCTGGAGGGCAGCAACCTGGTGCCCGTTGACAAGAGCTATCTCGTCAACCGCTCCGTCCGTATGTTCGCTCTGCCCGATAACAAGGACGGCATCCCCACCCGCGACAACGGCGTGAAGGGCCAGAGCTATGAGACCATTTACAGCCTTGATGCCACTGCTTATAAGGATTCCAAGGGTGAGGCCACCATCTATGGCCGTTCCGACACCGTGTACTACTACGTCTGGAAGGACGGCACCATCAACACTGTGACCGGTATGCCCAACATGGTCGTCCAGACCTACACCGGCTTCGCCAACATCCCCAGCATCAACTCCCTGTACATTGAGGATGTTTACGCTGTCGGCAGTCTGACTCACAGCAACACCGGCTCCATTACCCCGAACCCCGTCTACACTGCTGACGTCGTGGTCGTCGAGCTGAACAGGGATTACAAGTACACCAACACCAACCGTGAGCAGGTCTTCATCCCCGGCGCTGCTGTTGTCAACAACTCCACTGCCCGCGTGGCTGGCTACGGCATTGAGACCGTTCCCATGATCCGCGGCAACGGCGAGTATCAGGATAACGTTCAGGTCAACCTGACTTACTCCAAGGGTTACAACAGCGTGGATGGCCGCGGTTACATCGCTGGTGGTCTGTACTTCCTTGATCCGATGGACAATGATCCCAGCGTGTACACCATCACCAAGATGACCCATGCTGACATCCGCGCCAACAACTACCTGACTGGTTATGTCGGTCTGAGCACGGTTCTGGAGAACAACTGGGTGACCGTGGATACCCAGATGGAGACCAACTGGACAGGTACTGGTTACGGTTACACTGACGTAAACTATGTTCCTCAGAATTCCAGCCTCGGAACTGTCGGCAAGACTGTCAACACTGAGAACCTCTACACCCTGAGCTTCCGGACCCTGACCAAGGCTCCCGCAACTGAGGTCTTCAACCAGTGGCCCGACATTCACAAGAGCAACACCAACATCGATCCCCTCAACGAGCTGTGCGATTGGACCAACAAGACCATCAACACCAACCTCTCCAACCGTAACGAGGTCCTGGTCCGCTACAGCGGCGGCAACGTCGTCTGGGCTGTCTCCTTCGCTGAGTTCGACGGCAACGACATGAATCCCGCCCAGACCGTCTGGTATCAGAACCTGGTTGCCCGTGACGACCACGTCACCTCCGGCATCACGTTCTATGGCCAGCCTGTCAGCGCTGCGAACGCCACGGCTGCGAACCCGTTCCACGTTGCATACGCTGTCGCGAATGGCAATGCCATTGAGTTCTCCGCCACTTTCGCTGCCACAATCAAGGATTGGAACCTGCAGCGCTACGGCACGAGCGAGTACAATCAGACTGCCTCTCTCACCGAGCAGAAGGATAACTTCAAGAACGGTGCGCAGTATAAGCTGACTGTCTCCTTCGTCTCCGGCGGCAGCGAGACCTATTATCTCGTCCTGGATGCTGCCAGCGAGGTTGCCGGCATTCTGAGTGCTCACGCTAACTATCTGGACACTGGCAAGACCCCCAACGTTCTGACGCTCCCCACCGACGCGATGGCGATTAGCGACTATATCCGTCAGTTCACAGTGAACCCCGCCACCAGCAATGTGACCTGGAGTTTCACGCCGAGAGGCGGAGCGTCCTTTGAGGTCGTCTCCGAGATCGATCGGACCACGGGAAGAATCACTGGTACTAACTCCAATATCCCCCACAACTATACCACAAGCGAGATCGCAAGTGCCACTGTCACTGTCACCAGCGAGAACGGCTCTGTGCTGTACAGGCTGAGCACCTCTGGCTCTACTGCTGCCTATGCCAGCTTCTCCTTGGGGCAGAACGTCAAGATGGAGTACAATGGCAACACCTACACCAACGATGGTAAGACTTATGACATTCCTGTTGGCGCGAAGGTCACCCTCTCCACTGTCAATGGCGACTATGGTTACTTCTATCACGGTGGCACTGCGCCGAGTGGCACAAATGGTAGCGGATTCATTGCGGAGACTACTGCTGACAAGAAGACCGTGGAAGTCACCATCAACTCCAGCAACATGGGTAGCCGTGTCCACTTTGTCTCTAAGGCTCCCGTGATCAACGATGTCACTCCCGAGACTGGCATCCAGTCCGGTCAGATCAACACTCTGACTGCGCCTGTTTCCCTGAAGGCTACTCAGAGCATCGACGCCGACACCACCATCAACCTGAACGGCAATACCCTGACCATTGCCCCTGAGACTGCTACCAGGTATGGTCTGAAGGTTGAGAGCGGTAAGACCCTGACCATCGAGGGCGGTGTCCTTGATGTCAAGAATGTTACCACTGCTGCTATCAACGCCGCTGACACCGGCAAGATCATCCTCAAGAACGTTGAGCTGAAGAGTGATAGTCGTGGTATCTTTGTGAATGGCAACACTACTGGTGTTACTGTTGAGATCACGGGTGGTTCCATCACTTCTGCTAACGTTGGTCTCCAGACCCTTGGCAATAATACCAACAAGGCGACTGTGAAACTCACTGATGTCAATATCACCAGCACCGGCGATGACGGCATTTACATGCCTGCCGCAAACGACAGCCTCACCATTACTGGTGGTACTGTTACTGGAGCCCTCAACGGCATCGAGGTTTGTGGTGGAACACTCAATCTGAATGGTGTGACAGTGGTCAACACTCATTCTGTTGTCGGTCCTCAGACTCGTCCTGCGACTGGTGGCTCGGGCGCAACAGGTGCGGCTCTGGCGGTTGACCCCTATAACACTCATAAGGTGTCTGTGACCGCAACGAACTGCACCTTTACGAGCGAAGGCGTACCCGTTTATGTCTGTGTCGCTACCGGATACAGTGGCAGTGAGCACACTGTGAGCCTGAACAACTGCGTAAATGGGAAGACCAATGCAAGCATCACCGGTGTCGCTGGGCAGGCCGATGTGAGATTGACTGATGGCCTCACGTCTGATAAAATGACTGTCTATGTGAACAATCAGCAGATTGTTCCTGCTCCTGCTACCCCTGAAGTCACCCGCTGATCCCCAGCAAATTTCCAACTGAACCCAAGCAAAAACCCCCCGGGCTTCGGCCCGGGGGGTTCCCCATTCAGAACAACCGGTAGAAGACATCCTCCAGCCGGATGATGAGGTCATCGAAGAGGTGGCATTTGAATTCCGTGACCACCTCGGCGCGCTCTCTGTCGGTCATCATCTCCAGGTCGTCCTGGGAGAAGAGGGTATAGAGGTTATCCATCACATACCGCCCCTTCTGGAGGAGGTAGACCTCGATGGACCGGTTCGCCGGGTCCACCAGCCAGAATTCCGGCACCCCTGCGGCCTCGTAGCCGTTCTTTTTATACCACTTATCCCTCCTTGCCGTACTTGGCGAAAGAATCTCGACCACCAGGTCCGGTGCGCCATAGACGCCGTTTGCCCGGATTTTATTGGGATCACAGACCACCATAAAATCCGGGATATAGCGTTCGGTATCGGACAGGAATACGGTTGCCCCGTCTGTGAGCGGGACGCAGGGCTTCCCCTCCAGGAATGTTTCAAAGAGGGACGAGATTCTTCCCGTAACGCGGACATGGTTAATCGCGGGGGGAGTCATCATCACAACCTCCCCTCCAATCAATTCCCTTCTTGTGTAGTTTTCCTGATATGCCGCCTCGATGCTCATAGGTGCACCTGCCTTTCTTCAGTTGATAGAACTATTATACCCTGCCCCCTCCGCCCCGTCAAGGCGAAAAGGCGCTCCCGGCCCGGGAGCGCCTTTCTCTTACTTGAACGCGATGTAATCGTACCGCCGTCCTTTGTCGGAATAATCGGGGTAATAGTAGTTGAGCGCGTTGCTGGGGAAGACCTTGAACCCGCTATTGGTGAATGCCAGCCGGTGGGTCATGATATTCCCCGCGCTCATACCGAAGTAGCGGTCAAAGTCGGTAGTCGAATTGGTGGCCATGGTCTCCCTGAGACCCGAGACGATGACGAAGCTGGGCCGGAACCCCAGGTTGATGGTCATCTCCGCCCCGGTGCCGGTGTAGGACCCGACCACATAGGGCTTTGCGGCCAGCGCGGTGTCGGCGGTAGTTTTCGCCGTGTTGGCGACGATCTTAGCGGACGCTGCGTCGGCCTTGGCCTCATTGGCGGCGGCGGCATTGCTGTCCAAGCCGCTCTCAATGGAGGTCATAGCACGGTTGAAGTCCTCCATCCGGATGAGGTCATTGAGTTCCCACTGGGGCAGGTCATAGTTTTTGGTGTGATTCATGATATTTCTCCTTTAAATTTGATTTGGTAACGAAAAGACCGTTACACATTAGGTGTGTAACGGCCAAAAGTTGCAGCAGAGCGTGCATCCAAAATGCAGGTTTCATCCACAGAATTTTCCACAGGAGCCCGGCAATTTTTGTCTGTGCGGAATGCTCATTGCCGCGCTTCAGGAGACGCCGTCCGGCCGGAGCCGGCGGATCCTTCAAAACCCGCCAGCCCCGGCCGGAAAACTTACAGCTGATTCAAAAATCTCACATACCTGTCCAGCATCGCCGCGGCCTGAGCGCGGGTTGTTTTGCCCTTAGGAGCCGCGCGGCCATCCTCAAAGCCGCTGAGGATACCCGTCTTCTCCGCCCAGCAGACTGCCTTCCGGGCATAGCCGCTGATTTCTTCCGCGTCGCTGAAATGCAGTTCCCGGTCCGTGGCGGCCGGACTGCCCGCGCAGCGGTACAGCATGGTCACGAACTGCTCCCGGGTCACATGGCTGTCCGGGTCCCGGCCGTCGCTGATTCCCTGGGCCGCCGCCCAGGCCATACCCTGCTGATAGGCGTCCCCGCCGCTGGTGTCCACGCCGTCCAGCCGGGCGAGCACCGCCGCCAGCATGGCGCGGGACATGGTGTCGTCGGGTGCGAAGGTGTCGGGGGTCTTCCCGGCGAACAGCTCCCGGGCGGCGGCAAAGTCGATAGCGTTCCGGGCCCAGTGGCCGCTGACATCGCGGAACGTCTTCTGATTGTCCCGAATGCGCACCGTAGCGCCGTCGGGGAGGCTGACGGTCATCTGCCCCCCGGTGAGGAGCGCAGTTTTGAGGATGGTCTCCGAGCCGTCGCTGTTGACGAGGCAGGCCACGGTGGTGGCGTCATTTCCAGAAACGGGGATTTTGACCCGTACCGGCCGGGCGGTGCCGGTGTGGACGGTGATGGAGGCGTTCTCCCCGGACAGCGCCGGGATGGGGATGGCTACGCCGCCCGGATGCTTCTCTGCCGCCCCGGAGGGGATCTGGACAGCGGCCTCGGTGCTGTCCCGGCTTTCCCGAACGGTGGCGGTGAGGCCGCCGGCCTGTTGGACGGTGGTTTCGGTCGTACCGTTAGGCCGCGTCACGGTCTTTACGGTGGAGCCGTCCTTCGCGGTACCGGTGGTGGTAACGGTGCCGTCCTTTTGGGTTTCCACCACGGTCTTGGAGCCGTCGGGCCGCCGCGTGGTCTCCGTCACCGTGCCGGTGGTCTTGTTGACGGTGGTGGAGGTAGTGGAGCCGTCAGGATTTTTCACGGAAGTAGTGCTGCCGCTGGAAGAACTGCCGGGAGAGGCGTCCCCGCTGGAGGAAGAGTCTCCGCCGGAAGAGGAGTCCCCGCCGGGGAAGGAGCCGCCGCCGGTGGCGGGGATGGACTCCCGGTCCAGTTCAAAGCCGCAGACCGTGCAGGACCTGTGGCGGATGCCGCTCTGGGTGGAGGTGGCGGGCCGGTCCACCACCCAGTCCCCAGCGGTATGGGCGGCGTAGCCGCTCTTTTGGCTGTTGTCCGTGATCATGCAGCCGGAGGCGGTGCAGTCATGCCAGTGGCAGGCGGCATCGTATTTCCAGGCCGGGTCCCAGACATGGGTGTGGCCCGGCGTACTGGCGGCGGGTGTCCAGACGGCGTTAAGTGTCACGTCTCCGGCGGGCATCTTGAAGCGCACGTCCGGGGAATTGCGGCCGGCGAGGGTCATCCCCTCCGCGTCCCAGGCCGAGAAGGTAAAGCCGTCCTTCCTGCCCGCGCGGACGGTGACGTCGGCCCCCTCCTGATACGCGTAGACCCCGGCGGCGGTCCCGCCGCTGCCGGTATTGCTGACGGTCACTTGGTGTACCGGTTCACCGGGCTGCTGACCGGCGGTGATGTTGACAGGATACGCCGCGGTCTGGCCCTCGTAGCGGATGGTGAGGATCTGGCCTTCCGCCGCGCTGGAGGAGTCAAAACCGCTGACCATGTCCGCCGTGACCGGGACTGTCCGGCGATTGCCGTCGGAATACACGGCCTCAATGGTCAGGCCAGTCACGTCCAGAGGGTCGCCCACACGGTATTCGGTTTTATGGGCGGTGCTGTTGACGGAGATGGACTGCAATACGGGCGCGCCGGGGGCCGGGACGGTGATGGTGGCATAATCGCCCGGTTCACGAGTATCTGTTCCCTTCATGCGCACATAGTAGGTCCCGGCGGGAAGGCCGGTGGTCGCCGGTTCGCCGCAGGTCTGCGCGCCAGTGAACTCCGCGTTTGATGCGTACTCCATCTCGTTGGTCGTGCCGGTGATCTTTCCGTTCGAGCCGCCGGCGGTGGAAGGCGCAGCTCCGGCCAGTCCCGCAGGGGCGGCGGGCCCGCCGGCCTTGGCGATGCTCCAGGCGATGGTCTTGGGGGTAGTTGTGCCATCGTTCCACTGGTAGTTGGGTTCCAGCGTGGCGGTGGCTGTATAATTGCCCACATCGGTTCCCTTATGTCCGGAGAGGGTGTAACCCGTTCCCTCGCTTACGCCGGTCTGCTCCGCTCCCGTCCACTTCAGGTCAGGGTTTGCCGTGGGGACGGGGATGGGGGTGATGCTGGGGTCCGGCGGCGTGCCGCCGTCTGTGACGGTCAGCATGACTGAATCCGTAAGCGTCTGCCCCGCTCCGTTATACTTGGCAGGAATAGTGACTTGAATCCTGTAGGTATCAGCTGAATATTGACGGTCTGGAGTAATACGCAAAGCGCTATCCACAACCGTCATTTCCAGCATGCCACCTTGATATTTGTAAGTATAGTAACCAGTTTCTTGGTCCTCTACTGCAACAAGATCCGTCCCATTATTCACATTGATTGTCAGTGGAATAAAATCGAGCGTTGGCAAATTTATGGTTTCAAAGGTCGCCTCCATTTCGATCTCGGCATCCTCCGCCATAGTTATGGAAGCCTGTTCCGGTACAATTTGAAAACTCGTCACACGATTTACACTATCCCCGGAGGTCCCGCCTGATGCCGTCCAATTGCCGCCGCTGTCCCGAACCAGCGTCATATCAGCGCTACCCGCAGGAGGCAGCAGTACGAAGCCGCCGTCTTTGGAATTTGGCGCCTGAATATAGGGATGTCCCGGCTTAGGCGTGCCGCTCGACACAAAGATGTCGCCGCTTGGACGCATGGCGCCAATCACAACCGTGGTCGTCCCTGATACCGTGCTGTTGGTGCTCCAGGTCTGATCCACCCCCAGGAACAGGTAACCGTTGCTGTTAAAACTTCCCACCTCCAGGCTTTGCCCGCCAAGCTGTGTAAGGTCCAGCTTCGCGCCGGAAGAGACGGAAAGGGACCGCTCATCTCGAAAACCGGTCCCGCTTTTTAGCTGCAGGTGGCCCGTCTCCACCGACAGTCTGGAAATATTCTGGAGGCTCTGTGAAGCCTGATTGCCGTCGCCTCTGTATACCACGTTTGTCCTGGTAGATCCCGCGCCGTCCACATCGGGGAGGGCGTTCGTTCCGGTGATGGTGACGGTGCCGTTGACTCTATATTTATCCGGGTTCGGACTTGTCACTTTTCCGGTAGTCTGACCTTGGGCTGTCCGGCTTTGGCCGCCGCCAGCGTAAATCGCTCCCAAAGAGTCGCGCCCGGCGCTTCCTTCAATGTTGATAGCAGCATCGCCGGAAAATGTGGTTGCCGGTCCGTCGCCCTCTGGTCCGGCATTTTGGCCAATGACGCCTATACTCAGGCTGCCCGCATAAATATTGGCGGGGCCCAAGGTGTTATTTGATCCTTGAAGCTTGGTGCTTCCCTTAATGGTTACCCTTCCCGCACTGCCGGGAGCAGGCACTGAAAAACTGTCCCCAGATGCCGGTTGAAAAGAGCCGCAGAAGACGTTGATGGAGAAATCCCCTGCTGTTACACGGTCCAATGTCAGATGATGCCCATTGGCAATAATTGCGTTGCGTCCGTCGGCGGCTTCAAGGGACAATTCCATGTTTTGAAACGTCACATCCGCGTCCAGCAAAATTCCAACCGCCCGGACAAGAACGGAGTGGCCGTTTCCTTCAATCGCTATATTTTTTGAAATTATCCACGGGGGAGCCCCGCTCTCGACATTGACCATAGCATCCTTTTGCAGTGTAATCGTATCTCCCGACTGAGCAGCTTCGACAGCGGCTCTCAAGTCAAAATAGCCGCTTGCTTCTCCCGCCGCAATCCCCACCGGTGGGGACGCCGCGGCGAGCACGCAGACCGCCAATAAGGCTGCTATCAGTCTTAAAGATTTTTTCATAGATGAATTTTCTCCTTTTTCATTCGCCCCGAAGGCGTTCCGCTTCCGCATTCCGCACCGTTTCGGGGGCGGGCTTTGCCCGTCTGCTGTTATTACCCCATTTTAGTATATCATATCCACAGTCCGATGGCAAGATTTAACGCCAGGGCACAGCTGGAAATTTCATCCAATGGATATTACAATGTGACGCCGTATTTCAGCCTATGACAAAAGCGTCCCTTCGGTTCTTGTCGGAACCTGTTGGCGGGCTGGCGCATAGAGTATCTCGGGCACGGCGTTGGAGAGCATCCCGCTCCCGCAGCGCCCCCCCAATCTGAAAGGAGATTCTCAATTATGTCTCTGCCCAGTTTTCCCAACGTTAACCCGCCCATCCAGCGGGAGGATGCGGTCAATCAGATCCTTTCTTCCATCGCCATGGAGGAGCTTGGCCTGAGCCATATCCTCAACGCCGAGGGCGAGAAGATGCAGTATATCCTTGGGACCCTGCCCGGTCTGAGCGGTCCTGCCGCCACCGTGAAAGACGTGCTGAGCGCCAATGAGAGCGTCCGCGGCCTGCTGGAGACCGCCGTCCAGAACCAGATCTTCCTGAAAGGGAAGATGCAGGGCGCGCTGGACGCCTCCCCCATGCAGGGCCCCACCGGCCCCACCGGTCCCACCGGCCCCCAGGGCCCTGCCGGCCCCGCAGGCGGCCCCGCAGGCCCCGCCGGAGCCCCTGGAGCCGCGGGCGCCACCGGCCCAACCGGCCCTGCCGGCCCCACGGGGGCAATCATATATGCGCAACCGTTGAGACCATTGCAAACACTGAGAAAATCAGACACCCCCTCTATAACATTTTTCGTTCACACCAAAAAGGAGGACACCGCAAAGGCAGTGTTCTCCCTTTTTTATACCCTGAACCAGATAAGAGGTGACGCATATTGAACAGCCGCGAGAAAACAACCATTCTGGAGGGCGAAGCCGTGACCTATATCCCGCTATCGGAGCTGCACCCTTTTCCGAACCACCCCTTCAAGGTGCGGGACGATGATGCCATGTCCGAGATGACGGAGAGCATCATGGAGTATGGCATCCTCACCCCTGCCATTGTCCGCCCCCGCGATGAGGGCGGCTATGAGATCGTGGCGGGCCACCGGCGCAAACACGCCTGTGAACTGGCAGGGCTGGATACTCTTCCAGCTATTGTCCGAGAGCTGGACAGCGATATGGCTACTATTTTAATGGTAGACAGCAATATCCAGCGGGAGGACGTTCTGCCCAGCGAAAAGGCCCAAGCGTACAAAATGAAGCTGGAGGCCATCAAGCGGCAGGGCGCACGAACGGACCGAACTTGTGACCAAGTTGGTCACAAGTTGAGCGGGAAAAAGAGTGTGGAGATCATCGCGGATGAATCCGGGGAAAGCAAAACCCAGGTGCAACGGTATATCCGCCTCACCGCTCTGTCCCCCCAGCTTCAGCAGATGGTGGATGACAAGGAGATCGCCGTCACCCCCGCCGTGGAATTGTCTTATCTGAAACCGGAGGAACAGCAGATGGTGACGGACGCTATCGCCAAAGGCCATTCAACTCCCTCGCTCGTCCAGGCACAGCAGCTCAAGAAGATCAGCCGGTCGGGCGGGCTGGATACGGAGGCCCTGCGGTCTGTCATGACGGAAGGGAAGAAACCAAAGCGGTCAGCGCCAGCCCGCGCAAAGCCGGTCACGCCTCCCCAGGAAGACACTTTACCGCCGCCTCCCCAGGACACGCCCCCGGAACCGCCGCCCTTCCAGCTGGGCGGCAAGAGCTTCGCCACCATCCAGGAGAGCGTCCAGGACCTCAAAAACATGGACAAGGATTGCAGCTGTACCCCGGATATATTTCTCGCCGCGATTACCGAGTTTGTCAAACGCTTCCAGAGTGAGATCAGCTGCTACGCGGATGAATACTATGCCCCCGTTTTCCCGGCGCTGTCGCCGGTCCAGCTTCGGTATCTCCGGCAGCAGATGGACACCATCCGAAATGCCGCAGATCAACTTTACATCTTAATAGAAGGGAAGATTGAGAATGAGTGAAATGGAAAAGACCCAGCAGTATGACCCTCAGAAGCTCAGCACGGTCTACACCGGCAATCTGCTGTCGGGTATGCCCTACCAGCGGCCCGTGAAGGACTGGAAGGTGAACAAGCTGGTGCGGGAGTGGGATGACCGGCTGGCGGACCCCGTGACGGTCAGCCGCCGGGACGGGAAGCTCTATCTGGTGGACGGTCAGAATCGGGTTGCCGCCCTGCGCCGGATGAACGGGGACAAGGACCTCATGGTCCCCTGCCGGATGCACTACGGTCTGAGCTACGCGGAGGAAGCGGAGCTGTGCTGGAAGCTGGACCAGGCCAAGAGCCGCCTGACGCTGGCCCAGTCCATTACCGCGCTGAAGGAGGCCGGAACGGATGAGGAAATTTCCGCGATCCTGCGCCTCATGGAGGTCAACGGCTTCAAGTGGACGCTGGACAAGGACATTCCCGGCGAGTATGAGATCAGAGCGGCCCGCGCCGTCCTCAGCGCCTACCGCCTGCTGGGACAGGATGCCTTTGACCGGATGCTGCGTCTGCTGGCTGGAGCGTGGCAGGGCGCGCCCAGCTCCCTCAAGGGCGGCTTCCTCTCCGGCATGGCCCTGTTCGTCAAGACCTATGAGACGGAGCTGGTGGACCGGACCGCCATCAAGCGGCTGTCCGCCATTGACCCGGAGGAAGTGGTCCGGCG
>Ga0137309_102016_pt1 | contig 12872 bp, 10 predicted proteins | sample NAcewiD2O_June_FD_97179 | JGI IMG/M metagenome (GOLD analysis project Ga0137309, IMG submission 97179) | Mouse cecal microbial communities from Vienna, Austria - N-Acetylneuraminic amended D2O_June | ecosystem: Host-associated > Mammals > Digestive system > Large intestine > Cecum | place... | reverse complement strand
TGACCGGTGTTTGGGCAGTATACGGTTTTACGGATAAAAGGCAGTAAGATGCCGCATTGTTCAGGGCGGTGTTTCAGGAAAAGTGCAAAATCATTACAAGAAAAGTATGAAGCTGTATCTCAACAAATGAACATGGTGTTTTATCAGGGTTTTTCAGACGAGGAACAAAAACAATTTGAACAGTATCTTGCTCGAATACTTGAAACCCTGATAAAAAATCTGCATTCAAACAGATAATTTTAAAGCAAGGAGAAGTTCTAATGAAAACAAGACAACATATCATCGAATTTATCCAAAAACAAAAAACAGTATTTATCGGTTCTGTGGATGAAGAGGGATTTCCCAATATAAAAGCAATGTTTACACCACGCAAAATAGAGGGAAATTGCTTTTATTTTTCGACAAATACATCTTCGATGCGTACACAACAGTTTATGAGGAATCCAAAGGCAAGTATTTATTCTTATAATAGAGGACGTTTTAAGTTTGAAGGCATTATGCTGACAGGTACAATGGAAGTTTTGCAGGATGATGATATAAAGCGGGAAATCTGGTGTACAGGTGATATTATGTATTATAAGCAGGGTGTAACTGATCCAGACTATTGCGTATTGAAATTTACAGCAATAAAGGGCAGGCATTATTGTGATTTAAAAACAGAAAGTTTTAATGTTGAGGATTTAGCGTAATGGAAGTAGAATGGATACTTTATCCTGTTTGTGGAAATAAAACCGAAACAGAGTCAGGGAAGATAGAGAACTAAAACATTTTCCACTGTATTGTCTTAAGTGCAGACAGGAGAGGTTAGTTGATGTGTATGATTTGGTTGTAAGGGGCATGAAGGATTATCAAAATCAGAAAGGATGAAACATTATGGAAGAATTGAAAAGTATTATGGAAAATCGCTTATAAATTAAACAGCAACATCCTAGAGTAAAACAATGAAGAAACAACTGGAGATGACTGCAAAATCATATGATAAAGGTATTGATCTGGGAAGAAAGGACATTGATTCGTATGACAACTTCCCCTCTTATATTACGAGTCACCCCAAGTATCCTTTGTTCGAACAAATACGGATGAATGAAGCATTTGTTCGAACTTTCTTTATAATCGACAAAAAGGAAACAGTGGGACCGATGATACAATATTTTTTAACCGTTAAGTAATAAATTACAGTGATCTTTGGTAAAAAGAAAGAATTGACAGAAAGTGAGGACACAGAATATAATGGGTTACATCATTTTACACAGGATCATAGCAGTCGAGGGAATAAGAGATTAATTGGGGTGCAATGCAATGGTAAGTCAGCAGGAAAGTATAAGAAACGCCGTGCAGACAATTGTATTAGTGGATGACGAATTCTATTTTCGGCAGGCGATGAAGCGGTATTTGTCCGAGGCAGGCAGGGAATATCGTTTGGTTGGCGAGGCAAAAAATGGAAAAATGGGTTTAGAACTGATCCGGCGGCTGCGGCCGGATATCGTGCTGATGGATATTAATATGCCGATTATGGACGGGCTTGAGGCTGTGCAGATGCTGTTTGAGGAAAAGATATCGAGTAAGGTTATTCTTCTGACTGGCTACAGCGAATTTGAATATGCGCATAAGGCGATCCGCTTTGGGGTATTTGATTATCTGTTAAAGCCAATCGATAAACAGGACCTGATAAAGTGTCTGGATCAGGTGGTAGCTCAAATCGAGTCGGAGAAGCAGAACAGAGAGCTGCAAATTAAGTATTATTCCGCTTCGTTCAGAGTGAAGGAGCATTTTGTCAATAAAATATTTTCCGCCAGGAAAGAAACGGACTGGATAGAAGTGGAACGAATGGCGGAGGAGATTTTAGGCCCGAGTCAATCATTCAGCAGCCTGGCGTTTCTCATCAATATCTATGCAGATGAGGAAAATCATGGCGGAGGGGAGGAAAATACTTTCTATTTTTTTGCTGTTTCCAATATATTGACGGAATTGTTTGGGCAAAAAGGAATTCAATGTTTTACAAGTAATGATAACACCGGTCTATGTGCAGTTGTGAGCGCAAAGATGACGATTGAAGAGCTGGCGACAACAGTACATGAGGTGCACAGGGAGTTTCTTGATTTCATACAGCAGATGATAGACCATCCAATATTGATCAGTGTGGGGACGGCAAGGGAGCGGCTGCGTGACTTGGAGATTTCTGTGCAGGAGGTATGCACGGTGCAGAAATTCATGTGCATGTATCGTAAAAGCGGCATTTGCACCAACGCCCAGTTGAATGTCAATGAGGAAAGAACAGGCGGTTTTTTCAGCAGCCTATATCCTCAATTTGTTTTGCTTATACGTACCAACAACGTTCCTGCCATGGAAGCTTTGGTAAAAGAGTTCTTTTTGAAAATGGCAGAGAATGAAGTGTGGCCGGAAATTGTGTTACAAAGCGCCAGAGATATGGTATCCTGCGCCTACGATGTGCTGCAGTCGTCAGGAGGGCAAAAAGCGGCGGGCGAGAGTGAAAGCGCTACATTCTTACTTCCATGGAAGTTCGAAGAAGGCTCCATTGAGTGGATTCAGGAGAAAGTTCTTCGATATATCACAGAGGTTATGCGGGCGGTGAGTGAGCGCACGACGAGAAGGAAATCCTCTTTGGCTGAAAATGTGGCGCGTTATATAGAGAAAAATTATCATTGTTACGATTTATCATTGATGGAATTATCGGCGGTCTTTGGGATGAGTAAAACGATTCTCTGTCAACAGTTTAAAGAGACGTTTAAAATGACGATCGGTGAATATATATTACAATCCCGTATGATTCGTGCAAAGAAGATGTTGGAGGAGGGATATTGTAATGTGACCTATGTGGCGGAGAAATGCGGATATGAGGACGCTGGCTACTTCAGCAAATGCTTCAAGAAATATTTCGGTGTTTCGCCGAAAGATTATTGTGAAACAGGATCAGACAATAGATAGCGCTGGTATTATGACTGCATGAAGTAAATTTGTAAATACAGGACATATGGGAATTGTTCTGACGGAAAGCTTTGGAAAGAAGCTTTCCGTTTTTTGTTTTATTGGGAAAATTTATTGTGGATGGAGAAAAACCGTAAAATATTACAATGTTGTTTACGAATTTCCATTCTTGTAGATGAAATTAACGCGTATGATAAGAGAATACGAAAACCAGAAATTATACATTATGCCGTATTATACGGAAAAGGAGGTCTTTTATGAATGTAACGGAATTTGGGAAATTATGTTGTGAGACGGTGCAGGTATGTCCGGATTTTGAGGCTGGCGCGACGGTGTCGCCGCTGCTGTTTGGAAATAATCTGGAACATACCAGATCCTGTGTCCATACCGGAATATCTGCACAAATGCTAAGGAACAGAAAATTTGCAGGGAAGCCGGCATGCTATACCGGCTGTCCGGAAGGATGGTATCAGATTGGAGAGAGGACAAATATCGTCTTCAACGAGAATGAGGATGGCCATATTTATTCGGAGACCGGAAGCTACACACGTCATGCCGACGATTATCATATGAAAAGAAGACACGAATGCAACGCCGTGACCCTGGCAGGCTATCAGGACGGCGAAGAATGCGGCATCGGACAACGCGGCATCGCGGTGCAGAAGGACACAGATTATGAATGCAGGCTGGTGGCGAAGGTATGGAAACCGGTCGTAATCCGTATCGCACTGACCGACCGGGACGGCAGGTTATATGAGCAGAAAGAGCTGACCTATGACAAAACCGAATACGAGACTAAAACCGTGAATCTGCATGCACCGGAGCGGGATGAGCAGGCGCATTTAAAGATCAGCTTTATGGGAAGCGGGGCGGTATGTATAGGAGCTGTCTCTTTGATGCCGGTGAAAAATTTCCATGGCATGCGTGTGGATGTAGTCGAATTGCTGCGTGAGATTGGTGTCAGGTTATTGCGTTGGCCTGGCGGCAATTTCGCAGGAGAATATAACTGGAAGGATGGGCTGCTTCCGGTGGATATGCGTGCTCCCTTTGAATCTTACATGGGTTTGGAGACGCAGGCGCATTCGCTGGGCTATGATTTCAGTGAGATTAATACCGATGACTTTGTGGCGCTTTGCCGTGAGATTGGCGCCGAGCCTTTTATCACGATTAATCCAACCTGGAATACAAAGGAAGAATGTGTGCAGTGGGTGGAATACTGTAATGGTGATGTCGGTACGGAATATGGACGTTTGAGAATCGAAAGAGGATATGAAGAACCCTACAATGTGAAGTTCTGGTCTCTGGGAAATGAATTTGGCTATGGACATATGGAAGGTGATAATACGCCGCAGGGTTATGGAAGAATGGGACTTGAATTTGGTAAGAAGATGCTTGAGGCCTTTCCAGACCTGACACTCTGTTCTTCCGGACCATATCCGAATACAGACTGGGTAGAACATGCTGCAAAACCGTTGGCCGGGATCGCGCCGTTAGTATCGCTGCATACCTATATAACCCAGCCGATATTTGTGGAAGCGGAGAAATACGAGGAAGAATATTATACGTGCATTGACAAAGTGGATTCGCAGGCCCGTGCGTTAGTACGCCGGCAGCGAAAAGAACTGAATGACGATTCGCTGCGGATTTCTTTCGATGAATGGAATGTGTGGTACGGCTGGTATCGGCCGAAGAGCGTCAACGATGGCATATTTACCGCGTCTATGTTCCATATGCTGATCGAGGAAGCAGAACCCTGCGGAATGGATGTGGCCTGTCATTTTGAAGCTGTCAATGAGGGTGCGATTCGCGTGGAATGGGATAAGGCATTTTTGACACCCAGCGGACAAATGTTTTCCGTTATGAAAAATCATATTGGCGGCAGGCTGTGCTTTGCGGCGAAGGATGCAGTTGCGACAGAGAAAGAAGACAGTCTGACCATTACGCTCATCAATCGTTCTTATGACGGCAATAAGAAATTCACGCTTCCTGAATATGGCAAAACAGTCGTTTCTACATTGTATGAAGCAGAAAGCGTTCTGCCATACTCAGATTTTCGTATCAAAGATGTGGATCTTACAGCGACGGAAGATGGTTATGAGGTTATTTTGCCGAAACACAGCGTTATGCTGATTCGGATGAAAAAGAAACAGTAAATAAACGTGAAAGCAGCAAAGTGTAAGCCGAACGATTTTACAGCGTGGTTGACGAAATTCCATTCCTTATGGGAAAAAGAAAAATTATACTGATTATAGCGCTAAAACATATTATTTGAAGGGAGAACAAATCATGAAAAAAAGGAAAGTGAGCAGTATTTTGCTTAGTCTTGCTTTAGCTGCAAGTCTCTTTACGGGATGCGGTGGAGCGGAACCGGCGGCGGGAACGGAAACGACGCCGGATGCAGAGACGGAAGCGGCAGAAACAGAGACTGCGCCAGATACGGAGGCGGCAGCCGGAGACAGCGGTTATAAAACAACAGGTGAAGCATATGAGATTCATTACATTGCAAGATCAAATGAGGATGGGACTCAGATGCAGGCGCTGTATGAAATTATTGATATGTATCAGAAGCAGGTGAATCCGAACTTCAGTATGAATATTGAGTGTATTTCGGATCAGCAGACCCATAATCAGAAAATCCGTACATTGGCAGCCAGCGATGAACTTCCGGATTGGTGGTCAGGCGATGTTGATTCCTTCTTCTATGAGTTATGGAATGCAGGTATGGTCGCTAACATGGGTGATATTTTCAAAGAACTGGGAATCTATGACAACTTTTATTGGTGTGCGCTTAACTATCCAAGCACAGCGGACGGCGAAATTGCAGGTATGAGCTGGAATGCACAGGGGGAATATTTCTGGTACAATAAGGATGTATTTGAGGCTGCTGGAATAGAGAAGACGCCGGAGACTTTCGACGAACTTCTGGAAATCTGTCAAAAGATTCAAGACAGCGGCATGACCCCGATCGGCATGGAAGGGCAATGGAGATTGCTGCGCTATCTTGCCTTTATTCCGTGGAGACTGTCCGGTAATGATTATATCGATAAGCTTGCAGTCGGAGAAGCGAAATATTCTGATGAGCTGGGCATTCAGGCAGCACAGTTTATAGCTGATATAGGGCAGTATTTCCAGGAAGGATGGACCACTGCGGATTCTTCAACTGTTATGGAACAGCTGAAGGACGGCCAGTTCGGTATGTATTATTCCGGAACATGGGAGCTGCCAATCTTCTCGGATGAGAACGGAGAGTTATTAGATAATATCGGTATGTTTCAGCTGCCATTGACAGGCGAGGGCGATGTCAATGGATTTGCGGATAGCTTTTCCAATGGAGGAGCGCCGATGTTTATCAGCGCTGAGGCGGCAAAAGAAGAAGAAATGATGAATTTCCTGGCATTCTTTTGGGATCACTACAATGATCTTTGTTTAGAGCTGGGATACCTTCCTCCGGGACAGCCTTCCAATATAGATATTGCGACTGATTTACAGAAAGAATTGATGGAAGACTTTGCAAGCGTTACAAGTTACGCCAAATGTTGGGATGTCGTAGTTGACGTTGCTACGTCGGAAGTTCTTTTGAGCGAGACACCGAATTTAACGCTGGGTAACCTTACGCCGGAAGAATGGGCGGCACGTCTGGATGAAGCTGCAGCCATGAATATCGAGTAATATCATGATAAGAGAGTGAATGTGTTTTCTGGCCACGAATTGCGAGATTCGTGGCCGGATTTGTATAGGAAAGGAGAACAAGTTCAATTGAAAAATCAGAAATTAAAGAAAAGAATAATGCCATGGCTCTTTCTGGCGCCTGCGCTGTTAGTATATTGTGCCGTGGTTATCTTTCCCATTATCCAGTCTATAGGTTTCAGTTTTTATGACTATAGCGGCATTGGAGCAATGAAGTTCAGCGGTATAAATAACTACTTAAAGATATTCAAAAATTCTTCTTTCAGGATAGCGATCAGGAATAATATATGGTTGATGCTGGGCGGCACCTGCATACAGATGATTGTGGGATTAGGATTGGCAATTATTTTGAGTAACATCAGGAGGTTTGCGAGCACGCTGAGAGTGGTTTATTTTGTTCCCTGCATTATATCCTCTATGGCCATCTGCCAGATTTTCGCAAAGATGTTCTCAATTACGCCGGAAGGAGTGATTCCGGGGATAATGAAGCTGTTTGGAATGACGCCAATTGCATTTCTTTCGGATGTAAAATGGGCACTGGCTATTGTTATCATTCTTGACTCGTATAAATTCATAGGCATGCATATGATTATCTTCTACACGGCGTTGATGGATATTGACGAATCGGTAGTGGATGCAGCGATCATTGATGGCTGCGGTTTGTGGAAAATGTATACAAAGGTGAAGATTCCCATGATTATCAATATTATAGTGGCGGAACTGGTGATCCTGGTCAACGGAACTCTGAAGGCTTTTGATGTCTCCTATATTCTTACGGGAGGCGGTCCGGGAACAGCGACGGAGCTTGTCGCTACATATATGTATAAGACCGCTTTTACGATGACAAAGTATGGCCAGGCGAGTGCAATGGCAGTTTTTCTGGCTGTCGAATCTCTATTGGCGGTGGGAATTGTGCGTTTGGTGGGCAATAAGTTACAGCAGAAATATTAAGATCGGAAGAAAGGATGATATGAAATGAGAACAACAGGAATGAATAAAAAGACGATGGTTATTTTCTATATCGTATTGATTGCAATCGCTTTGGTTCAGCTATATCCTTTTTTCTGGGTGGCGCTGTCCAGCTTTAAACCGGCATCGGATTTGGCAAGACCTGCTTATATGCTGCCATCAGAAATGTATCTTGGAAATTATGTGAAAGCGTTATCAGGGCGTTTGCCCAATTACTTCTTAAATAGTACAATTATAGCAGTTTGCGTGCTTTTCAGTCTGGTGGCGTTGGGATCGCCTGCCGGTTATGCTCTGAGCAAGATGCGTTTCAGATATGCGGAGCAGGTTACTTCTTTTTTCCTTTTCGGCATGATGATTCCCTCTTTTGCCTGTCTGATTCCGATGTTTCGTATGTATAATACATTGGGATTGCGGAATACTTACTGGGCGCTGATTATTCCACAGGTAGGTTTCGGACTTCCGCTCTGCATTTATTTGTACAAGAGCTTTATGTCGCGCATTCCGGATTCACTGACGGAGGCGGCAGCAATTGATGGCGCGACGAAATGGTATATTTTCAGAAGCATCATTTTTCCAATGTCGAAGAATGTTACAATGACGACGCTTACTTATAATTTTATCGGGGTTTGGAATGAGTTCACCTATGCAAACACGTTTATGTCCACGGCAGAAATGAAGACGCTGCCGATCGGGCTGAATGACTTCGTTGGAGAGATGGGGATGGTGGATTGGGGCGGCACTTTTGCGGCTATTACATTATCGATACTGCCTACGTTGATTTTGTATATATTCTTGAATAAACAGGTAATTGCAGGCATGACTGCGGGGGCGGTAAAAGCGTAGCGGCTGTGCCAGACAGGCTGAACTGTTTCGTTTATGCGGTAGTGCTGCATAGAAGGGAAAAGAGGGGGCATGAAGTGTATGACTGTCCGGATGAGAATCTTTTGCAGTTATTTTCTTCTTATTACAGGAGCTCTGGCGTTGACAGTTTTTCTGTCACAGGGTTTAGTGCGGAATGTATTTCGCGAATCCGGGTTAAAGAGTTATCGCCGTGAACTGGTATACACCACAAATCGGCTGCAGACAAGACTCGACCATGTGAAGGATTATCAGAGGACAGTTGCCCTGGATACGGTTGTCACAGATACTTTTGCCAGTTATCCACGGGTTTTGGAATCCGAGCATGATATTTACTCCATGAATCGGATTTTACGAAAAAGAGTCACTACCATTATCGGGACAAACCAGGAAATTTATCAGTATGTGTTTGTTACTTTAGAAGGTACCTTTCTGTTTTTCGGAGATGAAAATGCGTTTCAAACATCAGTAGGAGAAGTTTTGGGATATGATTTTTTCCTGGAAAATAATGCGAAGCGAAACCTTGTGTTAAATGGCCCTTATGAGATGGAACGGGTAAATGGAGAGCTGCTTAGATTTTTCGTTCTTTCCAAACAGGTGGTGGATTTGAATACTTTAGCTCCTTTGGGGTATGTTGCATTTATTTTAAAAGAAGACTTTTTTTCAGATATTTTTGAGGAAAATATGCCATTTGAGATACAGGTGGACTTCTATTTGATTTCAAAGGACATGCAGGTGCTTTCTTCTTCGAAGAAAGAGACAGTTGGGAGCAGACTGGAAGATGTGGAGAATTTTTCTGATCAGAATCTTCGGCAATTACAGGAAAAAGGAATTTGTGAGATCAAAGACGAGGAAGAGACACTGCTGTATACAATGACGCAGATGGAAGACAGCGAATGGAGTGTTGTCCACGTCACTTCTATGGATGCCCTGTTGAGAAATGAGACTATGGTACTGCGCATTGCTTTGGTAATTGGAATGATAACATGTGCGATTTCTTTGTGTATCGCCAGATTGATTGCATATCGGATCACAGAACCGATCGTGAAGCTTTCCAGGAAAATGACGAACTATCAGGCAGAAGACGGCAAAGGGTATACGCTGCCGTGCATTTCCAGAAATGAAATTTATAACCTGTATTTTGCCTTCGATTGTATGGTGAAGAAGACTGATCAGCTGATGCAGCAGATCTATGTTGAGCAGGAGGAGAAGAGCAATTACCAGTTTCAGCTTATTCAGTCTCAGATCAAACCGCATTTTTTGTATAATACTTTGGAGATGATCAAAAGTCTGGTGGATTGTAAGATGTATGAGGAGGCGGGCAGGGCAATTATGGCAATGTCCAGGTTCTACCGCCTGTCTCTGAATTCCGGGAATGACATCACCACGGTTGCGCAGGAGATGGAGCTGTCGCAGCAATATTTATATATCCAGAGATTACGTTATGCGGAATATATGGATTACACCATTATGGAATGCGAAGGCATGGATCAATATGCGATTCCCAAGCTGACGCTGCAGCCCCTGTTAGAGAATGCCATTTATCATGGCATTAAAGAAAAACAGGAAAACGGTAAGATCGAGCTGACAATCCGGGAGATTGAAAATGGCCTTGTATTTATCATTGAGGATAATGGAGCAGGCATGACATCTGAAGAGCTTAAGAAGCTGAGAGACGCATTGAAAGATCCTCAGAAAAAGAAAGAAGATTCGTTCGGGCTTTATAGCATAAATCGAAGACTGCATCTGTTCTTCGGGGTAGAATATGAGTTGGAAATCGAGAGTGAACAGTTTGTGTTTACCCGTGTGACTGTGCAGATTCCCAAGGTAAGCCTGCATGATTTTCAGGAAACCCTCCCGTTCTGAACTGCCCTTTGATTTCAGATGGAAATGTGTGGTCTGTTTAACAGATATTACCGCTTGAAAACAGAACGTATGTTTACTACAATGAATGCACAGGAGGTGAACATGCGTTTGGAAAACATTATTTTTCATATAGATGTCAATTCGGCCTATCTTTCCTGGGAGGCCGTTTATCGTCTGGCCCATAAAGGGGAAAGGCAGGATCTGCGCGGGATCGCTTCCGCGGTAGGGGGAGATATTACCCTGCGGCATGGGATCATACTGGCAAAATCCATCCCGGCTAAGGCATACGGGATCAAGACAGGCGAGTCCATTCCGGAGGCCAGAAGAAAATGTCCGAATCTGCTTCTGGTTCCGCCCGATTATGGACTGTACGAGCAGTGTTCCGCCGCTTTTATGGCAATTCTGCGGGAATATTCCGATGTTGTGGAACAATATAGTATTGATGAGGCGTTTGTGGACATGAGTGCAAGCTGTCATCTGTTCGGAACGCCGGAAGAAACGGCGCAGCAGATCAAAGACCGCATCCGGGAGGAGCTGGGATTTACGGTCAACATAGGGATATCTACCAATAAGCTGCTGGCAAAAATGGCGTCGGATTTTCAGAAGCCGGACCGGCTGCATACCCTGTATCCGGAGGAGATCAAAGAAAAGATGTGGCCGCTCCCCATATCAGATCTGTTCTTTGTGGGACATGCCACGGCGGGAAAACTGTTATCCATGGGAATCCGTACCATTGGGGAGCTGGCAGGTGCAGATCCGGCATGGTTGAAAAGGATGTTGAAGAAACAGGGGGAGATCATATGGGGATTTGCCAACGGCATCGACCTTTCCCCGGTACTGGCGCAGCTTCCGGCAAATAAAGGCTATGGAAACAGCACTACGACGCCCTGTGATGTGACAGATGTGGAGACGGCGGACCGGGTGCTCCTGGCCCTTTCCGAAACAGTAGGAAACCGTCTACGCGCAGACCGGGTACAGGTCCGCGTGGTATCCGTGGGGATCCGGTATTCGGATCTGTCCTGTGTATCGCACCAAAAGGGGCTGCAGAACCCGACAGACCTGACCATAGAAATCTATAAGGCAGCCAGCGGCCTGTTCCGGGAACTGTGGAACGGAAATCCCATCCGTCATCTGGGGGTGCACACGGGCAGGATAAGCGGGGCAGACTCCGGCAGGCAGCTGAATCTGTTTGATGAAATGGATTATGAAAAGATCGCCAGGATGGATGAGACGGTGGATGATATAAGAAAACGTTTTGGAACAGACGCTCTTATGCGCGCCGCGTTTCTGAATCAGCCTGTTGACCATATGAGCGGGGGTATCGTGAACGCGCTGAAAATGCATTAAAAGTACATTAAAGGTGCATTTGATGTGCATTGTGAAAAGTGGTCTGCAGAGTATGACCGGGTAATGATAATGATCCGGTGGAAAGGGGAAAGTAGAAGATGGCATTTGGAGTCGGTGTGCATTCTTCCGGGACAGATGCAGGCAGTGTCAGGGGAACACAGAAAAGAATCGGTTGTCAGTACTGGTTTACCAGTACCGGAAGGATTATGCCCCTGAGTTCCCGCTATGGAATATGACTGTACACTGGTCCTCCATGGTCAGAGCATAAGAGTATGGTTGATCTACTATCAGACGGAAAACAGATGGGTGATCAACTTAAAGCCCTTAAAGGTATTTGTTTATGTCGTACTGCTCGATCACATTTTTTCCCAATAAGGTGATCGCCTGTCTGGGGCATTTGTTGATACAGCGATAGCACATGGTACATTGATTGTCGGCAAAGGCAGTACCGTCTACTGATCTGATGTTTTTCATGGGACACAGCGTTTCACATAGGCCGCACCCGATACATTTTTGCTGGTCGATCTTCAACTGATCCGTGTAGTGTTTTGTCCTGCTGTAGAAGTAAAGCCTTTGGCCAAACAGTCCGGCAGCATGATACCAGATACCCAATCCCTCCTGTGGCGTTTTTCCGCTTTTGATCCGGGTGACCGCTTTATGGATCTTTGCGTCTGCGTTTCTTATCAATGTAAGATTTTTCTCGTATTTTCGTTTCAAAACTTTTTCGTCACAGATACTGTCCGGCATTTTCAGATGCAGGCCGCCGGTTATGACCGCACCGTATTTTTTGAAAAGCCGTGCCAGGATTCCGGCCCCGTCACCACTGAAAAGCCCCATTGTCGCGATGATGAAAATTCTTTTCCCATTCCAGATCTGCCTGTTTGCGACGATATAGTCCTGGAGTATTTTAGGAATATTGCTGAACTGGACCGGGTAGCATATTACGATTTCGCGCGCAGCGATGACGTGCGTGACCGCTTCGGCCTGTTCTATGGAAAAGGCCGGACTGCTCTTGTCATATTCTTCTAAAAATCTATGAATACAATACCTTGAATTTCCTGTACCGCTGAAATAGATGCCGATCATTGTATTTCTCCATATTTTTTGTGTTGATGATTTTCCGGTATGACTCGTTTTGCTTTACTTATTTTACCATGTACAATGATTTTTGCAAAGGAGAGGACAGGATTGTTTATTGA
>Ga0137309_102015_pt1 | contig 12875 bp, 9 predicted proteins | sample NAcewiD2O_June_FD_97179 | JGI IMG/M metagenome (GOLD analysis project Ga0137309, IMG submission 97179) | Mouse cecal microbial communities from Vienna, Austria - N-Acetylneuraminic amended D2O_June | ecosystem: Host-associated > Mammals > Digestive system > Large intestine > Cecum | place... | reverse complement strand
TGTTATTGGTTTTCAGTTTGCTGAAAACGGGTGTAACGGCGCAGACAACGACCTATCATAAGGCGGAATCTTTTTTATTCTCTTTCAAAGGAAACAGCGACCTGTTTCTGGCTGATTATGGCGATAATGCTTACCAATTAGAGCGTATGGGGCAACTTCTGGATGCCTCCCGCAACCGTCTGCTGAAAGGAGACAACCACCTCTTGATCGTTTCACATGTGGATGCTTATGGCTATGAAGAGGATGCGGTGGTGAACGAAGCCTCGCTGCGTGCCAGTCGTATCCGTGCCTATCTGAAAACCCGTTTCGATATCCCTCATGACTGTGTCGCTTTTTACATCGACCGTAGCGGTAGCTATCGCGATCAGATACATATATATAATGTATACCGTCCGCTTCCGTGGTTTGCCAATATGTCGATCCATTACAGTGAGAGCCGTTATCCGATAGCCGTAAAGGCAGCTATCGGTGAGTACGGTGCAATCCCTTATGTTGATTTGTACCGTCGTGGAGAAGCTGGTGGTTACGACCGCGAAGTCTATCGTATCGACGATCCTCTTTTCGACCGTACGGAACTGGAAGATTACCGGCTGGCATCGGTGACGGATACGATTCGTCGTAACGAGAGAGTAGAGCTCTCGGCTATCAATCTGGCAACGACCGTTACAACAAAGGAAGTGGTACGGGTGGTCACAAAGCATAAAGAGAGAACGGATGAAACTGTACCCCCTGAGGGGATAACTCCTGTTGCTCCCGCTGTCAAAAAGAATGCAACACCGATCGAACACAATCCTGTATATCTGGCCGTAAAAACAAACCTTCTTCCCTGGTTTGGCGTAGTTCCTTCAATCCGTTTGGGAACGGGTGAGACGAAAATAGAAACAGGCGCCTTTATGCCTAATCTGGAAGTGGAATGCTGTTTTGCCGGTCGTTGGTCGCTGGCTTTGTCGGGCATGTATTCCGACTTTGCCTATAAAGACAAGACACGCGATAGCTGGTCTGTCTCTGAAATATCCCTCGAACCAGGAATCTGGCTATCCCCTTCGGGAAGGTTTACCGGCCTGCATACGGGGGTGTTTGCCGAGTACGGTGACTTCGATGTACGTGGCGGTGCGATCGATAAGTCTGAGGACATACTTTACGGCCGGACGGGCTGTTTCTGGTCGGCGGGCCTGTCGATGGGGTATCGTTTCTCCCTGGCCGGAGGTTTGGGGATGGGGCTGAGTGTACGTGCCGGTTACCGTTCGGTCTTCGACGGGAAGAAATACCGTTATGACGCGCCGGATGACCGAAATTATTTGGAAACCCATTTTGCTTCGACGGGATTTATGTTGGGACTTCGGATCAGTTTGTCGTACCGTTTTCAAATCAGATAGGAAGATGGAAAGGAATAAAAGAGATAAGAAATATCGTATAATACAACTGATGGGTTGGATGATATATGGCGTATGGACTGTGGCGGTCTTGTCCTGCGCATACCGTATGACGGACGAGGATTGGGAGAAGCACGGCCGGGTGCGGCTACTGCTTCGTCGGGACAATAGCAGCTGTCCGGAGGATATGATGTGGTATTTCTATGCAGAAGGTTCTGCCAGCCCCATTGTCCGTACGGGAGACATAAAGGGGTACGAAGGTACGCTGCCTTCGGGCTGCTACCGGGTGGCTGTCTGCAACAGGGGCTGTACGGGTGTCACGCTTGAAATGGAGAAGGGTTATGAGGAGGCTTGCGGAAGGGCTCAGCGGCTTTCTTCCCTGAAATCTTCATCGGTGCAGATAGCCTGTCCGGGTAACCTGTACGGGGCGGGTTTAGACCTGATCGAGGTGGGCGGCAGAGAAGTCGTGGCAAAGGAATTGTCTGCGGTGAATCTTGTACGTACATTGGAAATGAATATAAAAGTCACAGGAGGGGAAAAGGGAGATGTCGCTGCGGCGGTTTTGTCCGGGAGGTTGACCGGTGTTTCGTCACGGGTTCATATACCTTCCGGCAAGCCGCTGTTCGATACGCCGGCCTTTATGACGTTCGAGCCGGAAGAAGTCAGTCCGGGAGTTTATACATCGACCCTGAGCCTGTTCGGATTGTCCGCGGGTGAGGAAGAGAAGGAGAGCAAAGGCACCGTCGACCTTTCCCTAACGATGACACTGGCAGACGGAAAGGAAATCACTTCATCTACGGATATAACTGAGGAGGTGAAAGAGGCATTCACCGTCGGAGTTACGACACATGTGATACTGGATCTGGTTGTCCGCTATGATGAAATGTCCGGTTTGACGATCACGCTGAAGGAGTGGAAACCGGGCAGCGGCGGTTCGGGTGTGGTGACTCCCTGAACCGAAATGAAAACGATAGTAATAGCAATAATAACGATAAAACACTGGTATAATATGGAAAGAGGAAAATTATTGATCATGAGTCTGTTGGCGACAGCCTTCTTCGGCAGTTGCACCAACACGGAAGAGCCGGTGACGGATGGAACGGCTGAAGCAATAGAGGTGAATGCCGGAATAGCGGAGGCTACCCGTGCGGTGATCGGTGGCGGCTATACGAATGACCTGGAAGTGTCGTTTGCCCGTTTGGATAATCCCGGTACAGCTGGCGCTGCGTGGACCTCTATCGACGCAGTCCGTACAGGTGGTGCGGGTAATACGGCGCTGACTTTTGAACCGGAACAAACCTATTTGGCAGAAGAGGGAGAGTCTGTCCTGATTGGTTATTATCCCCGCAAGGAACCGAGTGGAACCACCAACCCCGCCAGCGTCACTTACACCATAACGGGTGATGAGGACATCATGGCGACAGGTGTGCAGACCGGTTCGCTGGTCGATAAGTTCGAGACTTTTACTTTCAGCCATCTGCTAACCCAGTTACAGTTCAAGTGCGTGGGTTCAGCCGGTGCGATCAGCAAATGGACGGCGGTCGCTTCCATTAAAGTAAAAAATGTAGCCACGGGATTGAAGCTATCGCTGGATAAAACAAGCGGAGCCAAACTGACGATCACGGGTACAACAGACCAGACACTGACAGTTAAGAACTGTCCCTCTACGATCTCGGCCCTGGATGCCGAAACTTCGCCGACCGGTTATCTGATGCTTTACCCGACGACCAATATGGGAACAGTAAGTGCCCCCATCAGTCTGGAAGTAAAAGGAACATATGATGGGAATGCGAAAACCCTGAACGTCACAGTCTCGAATATCGGTGAAGGGGTGAAAGCTGGCTATTCGCATCTGATCACGCTCACCTTTACGGAGGACGGTAAAATAGCGGTAGAATCCGGTATCGCCCCGTGGCAGCCGGGTAATGGCGGCAGTACAATAGTAACCCCCGGAGAGTAATTTTCAGAGATGAATAACCTTAAAGTCATAGTATTAGCATCAGTCGCTATCCTTTGGGGCCTTACCGCCTGTTCGGACAGCGATCCTACACCGCTTCCGGTTCCCGAAACGGCGGTTTGCCTGGAAGGTGCGATCGGAGCGTCGACGCGCGGGATAATCGGCTCGGGTTATGAACAGGATCTGAAAGTGAACTTTGCCCGTCAAGATGAGTCGGCGGTTTTAACGGGTACATATGGTAGGTGGGCTGTGCATAAGGCTGTGCGTCAGGGTGGAAGGGGGAACCGCCCGATTGTATTTGCCGAGTTGCAGTCGTACCCGGCGGATGGCCGTCATATCCGCCTGCACGGTTATTATCCGGTGGAGGGGGAGCCGACAACCGATGCAGGAACGGACAAAGTAACCTTCCGCATAGACGGAACGACGGATATCATGGCAACGGGAATCCTCGTGGGAAACGGCTATGTTCCGGTGACGACCTGTACGTTCCGTCACTTGCTGACTCAGGTCCGCTTGGTCTGTTACAGTGACCGAGTCGATGCATGGGGAACGATACAAACGATCGAGGCGGCAGATGTACATACCCGTCAGGAACTGGATTTGTCAGCGGAAACGCCCCGTCTGGCGGATATATCTGTGGCGGAAGATATAAAGAATCTCCCGGTGCAGGATATTGCCGGTCTGCTAATCCCGCAGGTCGCGTCCGACGGATCGCCTCCCGAGGCACAAGGCTATCTCCTTCTTCCGGCATCCCCGGTGAATGGAACGGCAGATCATCCGCTCCATCTTCGGATCACGACAACGAAAGACGGCAATGGCAACCTGAAAGAAACCCTCTCGAACGTCTTTGTCCGTATAGAGGGCGGTTTTGAAATCGGCAAAAGCCATATCGTTTCGCTCTTTTTTACCAGAGCTGCCAACATACAAACCACATATGTCAGTGTGGAGGCGTGGACGGAGGATGAACAGGGTGAGATGCCTATATGATAAAATATGAATGAATAACAGGAAATAAAACTTTTAAAACAAATGAAAATGAAAACGATCACGACAAAGTGGGCCATGCTGATAGCCCTTGTGACAGCGTTCAGCTGTACGGAAACAGAGACAGGAATAGAGCCGGAACCGGGTGGCGGTGACGGCCAGGTGGCACTGGGTATCAACCCGAACCTGAAGGTGGATGCCGGACTGAAATCGACAACCAAAGCGGTGGTAAGCGGTAGTGCGATTACCTATACCGATTATGATACGGCTCCCGGCCTGGGTGTTGTGGTAACCAGTTCGGATGCAATCGGCTGGTATTCTCCCGATGTATCGAGTTCAGGTTATACAGGCCATCATGTATGGTATATAGGGGATGTCAAAGGGGAGAACTGGATTTCCATCGAAAGCAAAGGTCTTAGTTATGACCCCAAAAACGAAAAACCTTACTATCTGACGGAAACAGTAGGAAAGGTGTATGCTTATTATCCGTATGATGAAAATGCACTGAGTAGCCTGTCAAATATTTCGGGTGAAGGCAGTCTTAAAATCCCGGTAAGCGTATTGGCTAGCGGCGATATAGATGCAGCGACAAATAATGCGAATAAAATCTGGAATAGTAGTAATGGCTCATGGGGTAATAATAACGCGGCAAACAGGGCGATAAACCTGTCTGATACGGACGAAAAAGATTACCTGTATTTTGCCGCTGAAGGAGGCGGCCGTTATGTGAACAACGGTCGTGCCAAAAATCAGACACCTTTCGATCCGGAGCAAGGTCCGAAAAATACCGATGCCGACAATCCCGGTTATCTGATCAACCTGGATATGAAGCATGCGATGGCGATGGTTTCCTTCCGCGTGTACGACGGCGGAAATCTGAGTAGTAATGATGTGAAATTTACAAAGTTCGTGATAAAGAATCATGATGGGAGTTCCAATAGTTACATCAAGACCGGAAATGGCAAGATGTTGCTGTCAGACGGAACAATAAGCGATAACACGTCAACCGGTACCCTGACCCGTAACATCACAAACTACATCCTGATGAAACAGATCAAAGACGGAGTACAAAGCGATAAGGCCTTTATCGAGAATAAATCGACTCTCAACGGACAGTTGGTATCCAAAAAAGTCAGCGCAATCGTGTATCCGGTCACCAGTTTCGGAGAAAACGAAATAGATGTGGTCATCACTCTTCAGGAAGGTGGAAATACACCGGTAGACTATACCGTTACCCTGCCTGCTTATCAGTGGCCGGCAGGAACCAATTGCATCTATACCTTCTCAGCCGGCCGTAACAAGTTGACAGTAATGGATGTAACGGTGACAGAGTGGGAGGAAGACGAACCGGACGATATCCCATTGTAATACATCACTTAAAAAACAAATCCCATGAAACAGTTCTTATCGCGTTTAGTGCCTGTATTTTTGTTCCTGTGTGCAGCCTGCACAGAGGCGGATATCGTTTCGCCGGTGCCTGATGGTGGCGAAGCGGAAGAGGGTGTTCCTTTTCGAGTGAAGAACCTGGGCATGTGGATGGAGGTGGAATCGAGAAGTGTCGTGACAGGCGGCCCCGGACAAACGGATAGAAACCCGAACCCGCTGACACAGGTGGGGGTATGTGTCACGAAAGAGAGCGGCGGTGTGGTAAGTTTGTACAACACCAGCATCAAAAGCCAGCAGTTCGTGTATAGTGCTGCCAGTACCCCTCCTTCCTGGAAACCTGCGGAAGGGGAGGAACCGCTTCTGTTGTACACCGAAAAAGGAACGGTATACGGCTATGTGCCTGCTGAAAAGAGTGTTTCGCTCACGGGTACTCCGAAAGTTCCTTTGATGAGTGGAATAAAGGTGTTGGATAAACAGAAATTCTACTTTTCAGATGGTAACAATATAGTGGATGCCGCTACCGATGTGCAGTGGGAAACCGATCAGGAGGATTACCTGTATTGCATGGCTGCGGCTGAGGTAGACCGTTGGCATCCGGAAGTATCGCTCGAGATGCAGCATGCGCTCTCGAAGGTGAGCTTCCGGGTCCTGGAAGAGGGCTCGGCTTTTGCCGGTTGCTATGTTGAAAAGGTGGTGCTCAAAAGTAATGGGGAGTTAAAAAAATGCACGTCCGCCAGGCTGAACCTGGCAACGGGTGAGGTGGAAGGGACACTGACGGCGGTGGATCAACTGGTTTTTACCGCGGGCGGGGATACGCGTGCCGTAGGCGGGGAGCCGGGAGAAACGACGACGAACGTCCCGGTGCAGGCCTTCGGGTTGGTGATTCCGGTCAGTGGCGTGAATGTGACATTGGAACTGACGTTCGACGACGGGCGTACCTTTACGATGAAACCGTCCGTAGCGGGTGAAGGCCCCGGCAGCTTTACAGCCGACTGGAAAAAGGGATACAACTATACCTACAACCTCCGCATGCAGCCGCAGGGTATAGAGCTGGCAGAAGTGAAAGTGGCGGCCTGGAACGACGGCGGGGCGTATGACGTACCGATGGAGTGAGTCTTGTCACTTATTGAAACAAAGAATTAGAACACAAAGGAAATCGAAATGAAACGGGATCGAATACAGTTATATCTGATTGTTCTGCTGGTCGGTGGTTTGCTGGCCGGATGCACGGCAGGGACTGTGGAAGATGTCGTGCCGGAAGCGAGTCGCCCGGTGGAACTTCATTTCAGTAAACCGGACCTGGGAACCCCGGTCCTTCTGAGCCGTGCGGGGGAGGAGGCTGCCGTTCCTGCGGCATCTGCAACACCGCTGCCCGAAGGGGCTACGGTGCGCATCTGCGGCTACCTGCGCGGTGAGGAGGGGACGGCTACAGCCGAGGTTCCTTTCTCTACTGCGCAACCATCGTTTGAAGCGACCTATGTGGTGGAAAAGGACGGTTCTTTGTCGCCTTGCCTGGCGGATGATACAGGGGGGCAGCTTCCCGGCACTGCCGGCGAACTGGTCGTCAGGGGAGGCGTTTACGATTTCTATGCCGTTTCACCGGCACGTCGGCTGGAAAAAGATGCGCAAGGGAGGTATGTGATGACGGCAATCCCGCATAAGGAGGATGTGATGACCTCTTTTGCCCGTGGGGTGTCCGTTTCGCGTTCCTCGCGTGTGGTCACGCTGGAAACTTTCCGCAGGCAATGCGCCCTTTTGGTGTTCAATGTCGCCCCTTCACCGGAGAATGCGCTTCCATTCGATGAGCTATATGGAACCAGGCTGGAACTGAGTCATATCTCTGTCTCCGGTGCGACTCTGATAGCGGGGGAGGATACGGGAATCCTTCCGACGGGCGGAGAGAATAAAGCGGAGGCGACCGTGGTGTTTGAAAGTGGGGAATTTGTCGTGGTGGAAGCGGGTTCCGATCCGGATGGTATGGGCCTGAATAAAACGACGGGCATCGTCCTACCCAAAAACGACCGTCCTTTCGGAGTGGAAATCGATGTACAAAGGAATCATGAAACGGCGACCCTGAAAGCGACCATAGACCAACCGATCACTTTCGATGCAGGCAAGCGGTACGTCTTCACGCTGGAAGTAAAGAATGACGAAAGCTGTCTGAATCTGAAAATAATAGCCTGGAATGCCATTTCCTTTTCCGACGGCGAGGTAGGTGCTCCCCCCGGCGGTTCTTATCCCGACCCGGATATCCAGGAGGGGATCGGAACGACGATCACGGTGGCCCGGTGGACAAAGATAGAGTGGAGCGACACAGATGTCGGAGGAGGAGAATAATTGAAACAATTAAAAACGAAATACAATGGAACGAATCGGTAAAACCGGAATGTGGGTGTGGTTGCTGTTGTTGGCGGTGAGTTGTACGCGGACGGAGGTGGAGGAAAAGGATTTACCACCCCATCCGGCGAAAGAGGTGGAAGCCGTTTTTAACCTGAACGTGCTGGCTAACCGCCCCCTGCAAACACGCAGCATCACTTTTACTCCGGAAGGAACGTTCGAAATCGACTCGATTGCGCCGGGCATCACGGATTCGGTCGCAACCAGATCGGCAGTCGCCTTGACAGAGGGGGATGAGAGCCTGATCTCCCAACTATGGGTCGGGCAGTATGATGCATCAGGCAACCGGGTATTCAGCCAATACATTTCGCCTGTGACCGGAACGACGGTGAACCTGAGGCTGAAAGAGAGCGGAGAAGCCACGCACCATGTCTGGTTTGTTGCCAATTGCGACGATTTGGGTGAGATCGCTACGGAAACGGTATTAAAAGAGCATATATTTACGTATACCTCTACCGCAGAGGGATTACCTGAGAATCGTTTGTGCGGCATGACGGGAATGTGGTCGGGTGTGATCCGGGATAACGGTGTGGAGAGTATAGGTGTCGATATGACCCGGACGGTGGCAAAGATATCGTTTAGCTATTTGATCGGTGGAGATGGTTTCAGTTTCAAACCTTCCTCAGTAAAGCTGAAATCGGTGCCGGATAAAATACGTATGGAAGAAACGACAACTCAATTAACCGATGTAACATATGGAGAATATACCGGCGAATCCAGTGCCGACGGAGCGACGATGCATTGGTATCTACCGGAAAACCGGGCAGGTGTAGTAACCGGTGAAAACGCCGCCACGTCTGAAAAGGAGAAAACAGGCCGGGGAGTGAGCAATGCCACTTGCATAGAACTGACGGGAACGGCTGTACAGGGCGGTGTCACTTACGAACACGTCACCTTCCGTTTCTTCCCGGGCAGTACCGATATGAATGATTACAATATCAAACGCAACCATTATTATACGATGAGTGTGACGTTGAAGGGAATAGACGTCACCGACCAACGCATCACGGTGGGGACAATCCCGCCGATCGATACCGGTGGCTTGCAACCGATGCCTGCGGGTAAAGGCGGCACGACCGGGTTGCAGGTCACTGCCCGCCCGGGAGATGAGTGGACAATCAAGTTACCGAATTGGCTTTCGGCATTGCTTAACGACAACATCCCGGTAGGATATGGGGCTAATATAATTCACCAGGGCCCTGCAAAGATTGTTTTCAAGGCAGAAACGGCCAATCCGACCGCCCAGCAGCGCTCATTTTCTTTTCAGATGAACGTAACCGGCGAGGAACAAAATATTAAAATCGTACAGGAAGGATCGACCTTGAATGTAGGCAGCGCCATTTCGTTGGAAGCCGCTTCCGGTTCGGAAGGTCAATCATCATTTACCCTCACAAAAGGACTAAACTGGCGTGCTCTTTTATCCGACGGTTGGCTGAGTTGGGCGTCAGGCGATCTGGCCACCAGCGGTGATGAAGCCACAGGAGGGGAACAAATCCTAAAAGTCAAAGCGGCTTCCAGTAACCCGTATGCATCAGCACGAACGGGTAGCATAACGGTAGAAGGAGGTGAAATCGGTAAGGATGCCGGTCTGAAAAAGACAATCTCTGTGTCACAGGCGGAATCCACGATCACTTGCCCCACCCAGCCGGTAGAGATAAGTGCGGAGGGAGCAAACGACGCCTCTTCATTTTTTACCGCGACTTCCGATTTGCCGTGGAAAACAGCCGTGACGGAACCGAACGGCTGGCTTACTTTGACTGGTCAAACGACGGGTACAACAACGACAAATCCTCAAAATGTTGTTTTTAATGTTCCTGTCAATCCCAATTCCGAGGAACGTACGGGTGCAATAATAGTCCGTGTGGGAGATGAATCCAAAGGGCCGAACGGAGAAATCACGGTTATTCAGAAAGAGTCTGCCTTGTCAGTCGATGAAGATAAAACTATTCCTGCAATAGCTTCATTGGATAATACCTTTATTTTCAAGGCAACTAAGGGTTTGTCCTGGTCTGTTTCCGAAGAGATGGATTGGCTGACCTTGTTGGGGACAACCGACGGAACAAATAATACGACCGGTTCCGATCAAACGATTACATATAGTGTATTAATTAATCCGAATGAATCCGCCCGTAACGGCAATATTGAGGTCAAAGCAGGTAATATCTCGAAAAGCATAACAGTCGAACAAGCCGGTTCTACTTTTAGTGCTACTGGTGGCGAGGAGAAAATAGCTACAACCGGCGGGACAACTACCGGCTCGGTAAAGGCAACTAGCGGTTTGGCGTGGACTATAACTCCTGAAACCGATAATGATATCACCGTAAGCCCAACTAGTGGTAGTGGTGATGTTACATTGGAGTTTTCAGCTTCAGATAATGCCGGTAGTGAACGTATGGGAACATTTATTGTATCGTTGGATGCTAATCAGGAGCGTACGATCACGATAACCGCAACGCAAACGGGAAAAGATACAGGAGCTTATATTGGAAATCTTCAGGTTTGTTTGACTGATGAAGATAGCAGTAATTTCGGTACTGCTAGTACTAATTGTAGTAAATCAACAAAAGAAGGTAAGACTGGTTGGCGTTTACCTACTAAAGATGAATTGATCATCATGAGTAATAATAAGAATACGTTGCAGTCCATGAGTGATTTTACTGCGTTCGTGGGCGGGTACTACAGGAGTAGTACGGTTGACAATCGATATAGTAATGCTCATTTTGTCTATAACATTCTTGGCAATTCCGAATCTCCAGGATTCGATCACGTCATCTACCCTGTTCGGTGTGTCCGGAATAAAGACTGATCTATTTGAGTGTACGCAGTTAACTTAACAAAAGATGATGGTCTATATTGCGAAGTTTGGAGGGCATTAGAATACCCCTATAACAGGGAGCGTAGAAATTGGTTCATCGGTAAAGAGTGTTCAGGCATATTTACCCAACCGCGCTCCGGCGCTTCTCCACAACGGTGGAGGTATTGAACAGAAGAACGAAAAGGCAGCGGTGAGAGAACCGTGTCAGATATAGAGTTTAAAAGCGATCTTTGACATATTGAGGGTTTGAAGAAAAAATAGTAAGGCTACAGTCCGGCGAAATTGCCCGGGATTGATTACATTTGCATATACATTGTAAATAAACTAATCGTATAGCCTTATGAAAGATAATTATATCCGTTTCGACTGGGCGATCAAGCGCCTGTTGCGTCAGAAAGCCAATTTCGGCGTGCTGGAAGGTTTTTTGTCTGTGTTGCTGGACGAAAAGGTGGAGATCATCGAATTGCTGGAGAGCGAAAGCAACCAGCTGGCTATCGACGATAAATTCAACCGTGTAGACATCAAGGCTAAAAACAGCAAGGGTGAGATCATCATCGTGGAAGTACAGAACACGCGCGAACTTACATTCCTCGAGCGTATCCTCTACGGTGTAGCGAAGGCTATCACGGAGCATATATCTTTGGGTAGCAGCTACTACGAAGTGAAAAAGATTTACTCCGTAAGTATCCTTTACTTCGATATCGGAAAGGGTAGCGATTACCTGTACCACGGTCAGAATATCTTCACGGGTGTACATACGGGCGATCGTCTGGAAGTGAGTGTCAAGGAGAAAGACGCCCTGGTTCATAAGCTCCCGGCAGAGATATTTCCGGAATACTACCTGATTCGTGTAAACGAGTTCAACCAGGTAGCCGTTACCCCGCTAGAAGAGTGGATCGAATATCTGAAAGACGGCACGATCCGTGCGGATACAACAGCTCCCGGCCTGAGCGAAGCTCGCGAAAAGTTACTCTACTACAACATGAGCGACGAGGAACGCCGTGCTTACGATGAACACCTGAGCGACATCATGATCCAAAACGATGCACTGGAAGGGGCAAAGCTGGAAGGACGTGCTGAAGGCCGCATGGAAGGCCGTGCGGAAATTGCCGCCAATATGAAAAAACAGGGGTGGGACATTCAGCAGATTGTACAAATAACCGGTTTGACTTCCGAAGAAATCGAAAAACTGTAACATACCTTGTAAGACTTTTTTCTTCAAACCCTCAATATCTTGATCGAAAAGATATTGAGGGCTTTTTTATGCCTTTACAAAATAAATACAACAGATTATGAACAAAGCAGATTTTATCAGTAAACTAGCTGTGGAGATGAATATTTCGCAACAGCAATCACGTCAATTTATGAAAGCCTTTCAGGTAGTGTTAACAGAAGCAATGAAACAGGATAGTCCTGTTATGCTTCAGGGTTTCGGTACTTTTACTCCGTGGTCGCAAAAAGAGCGTATCGGCCGTAATCCCCATACCGGTATCTCTTGTGCAATACCGGCACGTACGAGTGTCAAGTTTAAACCCGGGAAGTTTTTGCTTAGAGATTTAAACCCATCCAAATAGAGAGCAGGTGGAGACACAGATGTTTTTAGCTATTATGTGTCTCCACTTGCTTCTGTTTTTTTGATTTCCCTCAATTATTTATTAACGCCTATTAGATATATCATGAAGAAACAAAACAAATTAGAGGCCTTATTCCCCAACGGAAAAGTGCCGGAAGCGAAGGATTTTAACCGTAGCCTTGACGAAATGTCAAAAGAAGGCCGTAACCATTTACGTGAAAAGATTTATAAAATTGCATTTACCGTATGGTCAACCTTGCCTAAAAAACATCAGAAGTTTATTGAAGAAGTTATTGTCCATGATCGGCAGTCATATGTTGACTTTATGCAACAAAGGACAGTCATGGCCTGTCTGCGTTGTCCCCTTCGTTTTCCTGTCTTGTTTATCCG
>Ga0137309_102007_pt1 | contig 12893 bp, 7 predicted proteins | sample NAcewiD2O_June_FD_97179 | JGI IMG/M metagenome (GOLD analysis project Ga0137309, IMG submission 97179) | Mouse cecal microbial communities from Vienna, Austria - N-Acetylneuraminic amended D2O_June | ecosystem: Host-associated > Mammals > Digestive system > Large intestine > Cecum | place... | reverse complement strand
CTTCCCCGCTTCTGGCTGTGGACTGGCAGGATATTCAGCATCGCGCCGCCCTCCTGGTGGACCACGCCGCTTCCCAGATGCACATTGTAAGTCCCACGGCTTCCCCTGATCAGCGCGTGGCTGTCCTTCAGGGTCACATTGGTCAGGCCAAACAGCGGCAGATTGAACTCCACAATCGCCCGGCGCATCTCAATGGTAGAATGGCTGGTCTCCGGATCCACGCCGCCAGCATGGGCCACACTGACTGCCAGATCCACATCCCGCATGACCTCGCTGTAGATCAGATCCGGCACCTGCCCAATGGTCAGGGACTCAAAGGTCTTCCGGTCTGAGAACTCTACCCACTCCAGGGTAGGCGCCTCCACATCGCTGGGAGAGAACCAGTCTGCCAGGGCATAGATCCGCGCCACGATATTTTCCTTATAATATACCTTCTGCAGACCCTCCTCATAGTCAGCCACCCAGCGGCGGCTCTTGAGGCACCCGACTGTCTTCTGGGGCTGGATCTGGTTCCCGGCGAACATCCGGGAGGCCTTAAGCCCCAGCTCCTCCGGCAGCTTCACATACAGCTCCCGGAATACCTGCTTGAAGGGCTGGCGCATCTCATGGTCAAAGAGATACTTCTGGTATTCATGCCAGTTGTCTGACCGGTACAGATCCAGAGGATGGGCGATCCGGACTGTGTCCTCCTTTTCCAGAGTCACATAGGTTCCGTCCGGCCCTTCCAGACACAGTACCATATTCTCCGTGGCCTTCCCACAAGCCGTTCCCGCAGTCTGCCGGCCAGCATCTGAAAGCTCTGTTCCAGCATCCGCCGCCTCTGGCTCTGCTCCGGCAGCCGTTACCCCTGACTCTGCTCCTGCAGCCACTATCCCCGGCTCTGCTCCGGCAGCCGCAGCCTCTGACAGCTCTCCGGCATCCTCCGTCCGCAGCTCCACCAGCTTTCCGTCCGCCATCCGGGCCCATTTCACAAATCCCAGCTTTTCCTTCCCCGCATACACCAGGGGCTCCAGAATCGCCCGCACCACCGGATTGGCCAGCAGTCCGGCCACCTCCCCGGCAGTGAAGCAGTCCCCGCTTTCCATGGCTTCCTCCATCATCTTCCGGGTCCGGCTGTACTGGTCCTTCAGCTTCTTGCAGGCATCCTTCATCTCTGCCACCAGGGGCTGTTTACCCAGCCGGGACGGTACGGACTTCAGAGCCTTGCCGCCTTTCCTGCAAAGCACCTCGCTCTTCCCGTCCGCGCCTACCTGCAGGCGGATCTCCACATCGTCCACCGCCGTCCACTCCATATAGGGTGCAAATGTCTCCGCCAGACGGCTTTCCACATTAAGGGTCAGCCTTGTCACATCGGAAAATCCCGCCCGGACGCTTAAGTTCACCAGGGCGATCTCAGCCGCCTTGGACTCGCTGGCCCGCCGCTGGGCGCCGAACTGGCGGCTCTCCTTCTTAAACTGCTGGATGAACTGGTAGCGGTCTTGGATATCCCGCTCCCTGTTCCCCCCGAAGGGTACCAGCCCATAGCTCATAAGCAGATCCTTGTTGCGCTTTGCCTGGATCTCCTGGCCCAGCGCCTCAAGAGTCACCTTCCCGGAAGCCGCGTCCGCGTACTTTCTGGCCCTGGAATGCTTGATCCCGTCAGAAATATACTTGGCCGCGTTATACAGAAGCCCGAAATTCTTCTCCCCTAAAAGCCTGTAGGCCTCTTCAAACCAGGTCACGTCAAAGGCACCGTCCTGCAGCTCCTCCGGTGTCAGGGGCGTATACCGGGCGATCATGGCCTTCTTCTGGTCATCGAACCGCTCGTTCATGTGGGCCATGAAGTAATAACAGCCGCTCTTTAGGCCCTCCCATCCCAGGTACTCCTGGATCACGTCGATCCACTGGGGCGCATACATGGCCACCTCCACCAGGCGGGCCGCCTTGATGCTGGTCCCTTTGAGAGCCTCCTTTAAATCGGCACCATTTTCCCCGTCCCCAGGATAGCAGACCTTGAGAAGATGGCTTAAAACCTCCTGCTTCGTCACCTCCCGGCTGCTGTAATACCAGGAATAATAGGTGTTCCGCCCCAGGGTATCCTTGCCAAGGGCCATGAGGATCCGTTTCAGGTAAGGAATCCCCCGGATATAGCTGATCCCATAGATATCGTGGGAGAATTCCGTCTCCGCCTCTCCCCGGCGCAGCTCCCGGTCCACCATCACAGGCACAATATCCCCGTACAGCTCCCGGAGCAGCTTTCCGGTCCAGGTATCCGGCCCCAGACTGTCCTCCCCTTCCTGGTAGAACTGGTCTGCCATCTCTGTTCCGAAAAAGCCCATCATGTTCCGGCGGTTCATGGGTTTCACACACTCTCCCTTCACCACCTTGCTGAGGATCTGGAGACTCTGGGTCCTGCTGAAATAATCCAGCACAGCCTTATAAAGGATATCCCTGGAAACCAGCCCCATATGGTACGCCTTCAAAAACCAGTAGGGATTCATGGGCGACATGGTATCGTACCTGCTTCCCATGTGTCCGGGCTTGGTCAGGAACTGGTTTCTCTCCTTCTCATCCCGGCATTTCCGCTCAAAGCTCCATGCCGTGTGGAAGGCCCGGATGAACTCCTCGTCCGTCTCCCAGTACCCCAGCCCCTCGAAATACCGTTCAAAGATTCCCAGCTCACTGACCCGCTTAGAGGTATTGTACCTTCTGCCGCCGTAGCCGCTGTAGGAATATTCTACCATCTTGTTCTCCCGGCCCACCAGTTCTGTCAGGGCCTGGACTACCTGGATCCCGGTCTCCAGAAGCTCCTTCCGGTCCAGGAACTGGAACCGGTACACCAGACGGATGTCCCGGACCTGCTGGGTGTATTCCAGACTCACCGGCTCCGGCTTAAAGGGCTGGCACCCGAAGACACCCTGGTAAAAGCTCCTGGCCGCATCGGCCCAGTCCTGGTTCCAGAACAGCCGCGCCTCCATCTGGATCAGGGCCCTGTAGCTTCCGATCTCTTCCTTATAAAAATGCTCCAGCTTCTCTGCCAGGGGATAATGCTCCAGCTTATAACCGGCCCGTGTCCCCCGGACCCCTGAATATTCCTTCAGACAGGTATAACGGTTTCCCAGAAGCTCCTTATCACCGGATACGCTCTCGTACTCCAGATCCTTGTTCTCCCGGATGATCCCGTCCAGTTTCTTAAATTTCTGGACCACCTGCTGCTCCGTCAGGGGCAGACAGCGCTCCTTAAGCTCCTGCCGGCTGTCCCGGCGCTCCAGTGCGGCTGCCACATCCGCCGGGATCTCCCGGATGACTTCCTCCGCTTCCGGATCATAGATCCCGTAACCCTTCTGTTCCTCCACGGATCCTGCGTCCTTGCCCTGAAGCTCCTGGATCAGAAGCGTTTCCTTGTCCGTAGGATTCGCGATGGTGGAAGCAAGGGGCCTGACACTCTGGTAAAGCTCTGCCCGCTCCTGATCCCCGGACAGACGCAGCATCATATCCAGGGCCGCGCTGCGCTTCTCCTCCCGCTTATCCTCCAGAAGCCGTTTCAGGCAGGCTCTCATCTGTGCATCCTCCTGCTCCATGAGAAGCCCGATAAGGGTACCCCTTAAGCTGCTCCGTTTAAACCGCAGCATATCCTCCAGCAGCAGATACTCATCCCCTTTAAGCTTCATCTGCTTCACCAGCTCAATGGCTGCGGCTGAAGAATCGGCTTCCGCATTGCCCATATATCCGATCAGCTGCTTTCTCTGCTCCGGATCCGACGGCATATACAGCAGCAGGTTGATCAGATAGCTGCGCTGGTAACAGCCTCCAGCCACCTCCCCCAGAAGCCCTGCCATCCGGGTGATCTTCTCCTGGTCCTCAAGCACATAGGCCAGAAATGCCAGCTGCCGCACCACCTCCGAGGGCGCCAGCTCCACCCGGTACCAGGGGAAAATGCAGGGCGCGTAGACAACTCCCTTCTTTGGCAGGGCCTGGTAGATCTCCATGAATTTCCCATAGAGAAGCTCTGCCTCCTTCCGGTCTGTATAGTAGTCCGTCAGCTCCGGCTTCCTGGGCTTTGTGACCCTGTTTAAGTAAGTTCTGCCGCTTTCATAGAGAAGCCCCCGGATCTGTCCGGACAGCCGCACCGTGTAGGCCGGCATGAAGGCAGCCACCAGCTCCATATCCTGGGTCTGTTCCAGAATTACCTTTCTGGCTACCCGGATCTTTAAGTCCTCATCGAAAATATTCTGGTTATAGAAGGAAGCCGCCAGCCTCTGGTTCTTGGTGCCATGGTCCACCAGCTCCTCCATAGCCCTGATGGCATCCTCCACCTCATGAAAGCCCAGGGCCCACAAGGCCCCATTGATGGCCACGGAATCACTGGTTGCCAGCTGGCTCTTACAGAAGGCCGGATCCGCCAGACACTGGCTCATAAGGTTCAAAAGCTTCCCGTTGACCCGGTCCACACTTGTTTCATCGAAAATGCCAATCCAGGTGGAGACTGACCGTTTCACTGAGGAGAAACGGATCAGGTCATTGTCTTCGATAACCTTCAACAGCTTCTTAAAGACAGTCTCGGTTCCCTCGTCCATGGTCTCACAGATAACCTGGCGCAAACCCTCCTGGAGACGGGCAGCCAGAAGCAGATTGCATAAGAGATCCTGCAGCTCTTTATTGTCAGACCGCATAATCCCCAGGATCATCTCCCGGTCCAGATAGGCCGTGTTGTTCTCACTTAAGATCAGATCCTTCAGGGCTTTGATTACCGCCTGGTTCCCCAGATCGATCTCCGCTGCATAGAGATAACTGAAATTTCTCTGGAAGCTCCACTCATTCTGTATGTAATCCAGCTTTTCCGGGTCCAGACGGTTCAGGATCACGTCCTCCAGCCGGTCCCCACAGTAGAACAGGCGCTCATATGCCTGGAGCAGGGTGAATACCTGACGGATCTGGGGGCCATAGCCTGCCGTCCGCACAGTCCTCCTTGCCCACCCCCGGGAAAAGGGGAACTGGTTCAGCTTGTCAATGATATAGAGATAGGAATCCTGGTAGCCCTTAGGCACAAATGCATCCAGAAGCGCCTTGTGGGGCCGCTGCATGGGCAGCACCCCCTTCTGGCCAAACCACTGGGAGGGCTTTTTCCCTTTATCCCCATAGAAGCCTCCTGCAATCCGCCCGATCAGTCTGTCCGCTTCCGTCTGGCTCTTCACCAGGGCCTGGGCCAGCTCCCTGTCATGGCCGGAAAGCTTTTCAATTCTCTTCTGCAGCTGTCTCTCCAGCTCCTTCCGGATCGCCAGTCTGCTTGTTCCGTCGTAGTCTGCCATATTGTTCTCCTCGTCAAATAACTTTAATTCCTGTATGCATCTTCTTGTCTGGAAATGCATAGCAGTCCAGATATACTTTGAACTGTTACGGAAATGCTGCCGTTCTCCGGCTTACCACATCCGCCCCGCCAGCATCACCAGCCGCACAAAAGTAAATACCGTCTCCTCCGTCACGCTGATCTGCTCATCCAGTGTTTCCAGGGGCTTCCCATCCAGAAAGATCCGGTAAATCCCGTCCTCAAAGGACTGGAGCGCATTGGCCGCGGCTTCCTCCTGATCCGCCTCCTTCTCTCCATAAAGAGCGCCGAAACTGATCTTCCCGGTCTGGGCCTGGTCTCCTATCTCCTCCCTGGTCAGGTATTTAAGAAGCCCATCCTCCCTGGGAGCCGCATCCTCCTTAAGGCTCTCCCCCGCATCCTTCAGCCGCTGGTTGTACGCTTCCACCTCCGAAGCCACCACCGCCAGAATCAGCTCCCGGACTGTACCAGGACATCCCGCGATCTCGCAGAGCCGCTCCTTTATGGTCTGTCTGCGCTTTCCCATCTGCTTCACATTCACACGAATATACACGTTCTACTCACCTCTCCTCTCTCCAGGGCATGGCCGTTTCCCTGACGCATCATAGTCTATTGGAATTCCGGCATTTTCCGGCGAATCACATTTCTTCCAGAGCCTCATTCAGTTTTTCCGTCCCCTCCACCACGAACCGGCCGCCCCGGATCAGGAACATTTCCCGGCCATCCGGGCATACTGCCGAGATGTCACCCAGCTCGGAATAGGGGACCGTGATATCCGTATGACAGCCGAAATAGGCCTTTCCCACATCCGTTTTCCGCAATATGGAGATCTCATTGTCCCTGGCGATGACCTCCCGGCCATCGGGATTGTACATAGGAGAATCCTCACTCCAGCTGTAGCAGGTATCTCCCACTGCAAAATGCGGCCCGGTCTTCTCCGCAATCAGGATCGGAAGCTTCTCCATAATGCCGTATTTCTCCGCCATACAGTAGGCAGCCGTGTTGGTACCGATGGCAAACTCACCCATGGGAAGGGTATCATGATTCTTTAATATCTCCTGGCGGATCAGGGTCTTCCCCTCCGCCGGATCCTGGAAATTGTCGCAGGAATATTTCTTCACCATGCCATCCTCAAACCAGATCCGCAGGTTCTTAAACTGGATATTCCCCAGATATACCTTCCCCACATGGAGAAGCCCCCTGGTCCCGGCCAGCACCGGGGAAGTGAAAACCTCTCCCACGGGAATATTCACATCCGCCACACAGTTCTCAAAGTTGGTCTGCTTTGTCACATCCTCCAGATGATGCAGGGACACATAAATGTCCGTCTCATTGGCCCCCCTGCCGGTGATGTGGACTTTCTCTGCCTGGTCCAGTACCTGGATCAGCCGCTGCTGGATCCCCAGATACAGCTCATAATCCAGGGTATTGATGCGGATGGTGTCCGCGAAGATCTCTCCATAACCCTTCATGGGCCCAGCAGCCGACGCATCTCCGGTGCTTATGGCCGGCACCGGAAAGGCGATGATGGTAAAGCTGGTCTCATCCCCCGGCACATACTGGTTCACTACCGGCATGGACTCATTGGAGTAGGCGATGGTCAGCTCCTGCTGCTTCCTGCTCAGGGTATAGGCGTGGGCCTTGTTCACCGGCTGGAAGCTCTCCTGGCCGAAGGTCTCCACCACCGCCGGTCCCGCATAATCCGCCGCCTGCTTTTTATACGTCTCATAGGCCGTCCGCAGCACTCCCAGCTTCCGGTCCTTGAATGCCTTGTCCAGATAGATTGCCTGGTCATACCTGTGGTCATAGTCATACTGCCGGTTCGCCGATGCACTGTGGTATCCCACCTTCCGGTTCGGCGTCTGGGTCACAGACCACACTGCTGCCCGGTACAGGATCACCTCCAGCCCCATGTCCCCAAACAGGCGGACAGCCTCCCGGATCATCCGCTCGAAGCCCAGCTCATAGCGGATGCCCACGGTCCGTTTCTTCGACAGATCCCGGCCCATGACCGCAAAGCCCTTCCGGTATCCTTCCGTGAAGGTCCTGGCCATCTGCCCGATGGTCTCCTCCGGCAGGGAATTCATGAATGCAGCGATCTGCAGTTCATTATCCGATATATACTCCCCAAACCGGTACAGATACCTCAGATCCGTCAGGTCACTCTCCATTACCAGATCCTTTGCAAAGGTCAGGGACGGATCCAGCTGTTCCCGGATTCTGTAGGTCAGGGTCACATCCGTGTAATCGCTGAAAAACCAGTAGAGGATATCCCGGATACTTCCCGCAGAAGGCACCTCCTCCTCGAACCTGTTGTAGATCTCGATCAGTGTCTCTGCCAGAATAGTGATATCCGTCAGTCTGCACTCAAAGGCAAAGACAATGCACCCACGCAGCTGGGCATAAAATGCCGAAAGCAGAGGTCCCAGCTCTTCCCCCAGCACCTCTGCCACATAGTCCGGGTTCCCATAGCTGTGGCCATAGTTTTCCGGAAGGATGTCTTCATAAAGCCGTTTGTTCCAGTCCGCAAGCTCCTCCAGAGACATAGTTTCCAGCTCATCCCGCATCTGCCGTCTGGCCAGTTCCTCGATCATCCCCATAAACTGCGCCATCCGGACAAAAAAATCGCGGTAAGGCTCATGCACCACAGTCTCCTGCCCCATCTGGGCAATCCGCTCTGTTGCAAGGTCATACCGCTCCATAATCCGGGTATTCTCTTCGTTAAATAATTCCTGATACTGCATACTATCTGTCCTTTCTTTCTATAGTTACAGTCCAGACATGCCATGCTCCTGCTGCCAGTATACACCAGAAGGTGCCGGCCACAGCCACTGCCGTGCCGCACCCATGCCTGAACGGTTCCTATCCTCCACCAGAAGCGTCCCTGGAAACGAATCTGAAATTCATTCACGCCATTTGCATTTCCCCCAAAGGCGAATACACATCTGTCAAAAAGCAATATTCAGACACGCTCTAAGCAAGCACTCCCACCAGAATAATACAAATCCAGAACAGAACCAGAATCCCGCCGATTCCGGCCCCAATCCTGGCTAACATATAATTCTTCTCCTCCTCAAAGAAGGAGAGCAATCCATAAATGACCGCTGTCAGCGCGAACAAGAGACTGGAACAGGCCCAGCCCGCGATGCTCAAATCCCCATTCCCCTGCATACGGACGCTGATCCAGAGACTGACCCCCGCCAAAACCAGGGCCATCAGTGCAAGAGGCAGGGAGAAAAGGCTGCGTCTGGCAAACGGTTTCCTGATATAGGAAATCTTACGTTTTCTTTTTTCCAAGTTTTTTCCTCCTGACTCTTACCAGCTGAACCAACCGGTTTCCCACATACCCCACCGCGCCTCCAAGGGTATTTAAAAGCAGGTCATCTACATCGAAGCTCCCCACTTTGAATACCAGCTGGACCAGCTCAATGCAAAGACTCAGACCAAAGCCCAGCAGGATGGTATTGTACCACCTCCGCCCTCTCCGGCTGATGATCGGAAGAAAAAAACCGCAGGGAATAAAGGCTACCACATTGCCCACTACATTCAGCAGAAATGCCTTCATACCCAGTTGTTCTCTATAGCAATAGAACCGCTTGATCTCCTTAAACAGTTCCAGGTTATATGCATAATCATCACGCTGCTCCGGCAGCCTTCCAAAAGACTCCGCAAAAAACACAAAATAGACCAGTAACGTCAGATAGGCCACAAAAAGTACCCACCCCAGCTTCTGGTTCCTGGTTGTATTTCGCAACATAAATAATCCCCATCAATCTATATAAAATGCATGGAAATGGGCCCCGGATATCCCCGGGCCACTTCCGGCATACGAACATGTCTACATTTATCATTTCCAAATTATTGTCAGTAACAGTCCAGATACCTCCTGAACTGTTACTATGGTCATCCAGCATGTGCAGCCGTTCGGATACCTCCTGACTGTTACCATCATGTCCCTTGGTCTGATTCGGTGACAGCCCCGCTGCAGCTCCCATTCCCCTGCAGACTATCCGGTCACCAAACAGACCGCCCTTTTTTGCCGGTCAAAAATATATAAGAAACCCACTGCTGGCGCTTTTTCTGAATACTAAAGCCTGTGTAAAAATTCATTCCCACCAATTCCGCCAGAGAGTGTTTGAAAATTCATTCCCGCCATCTCCACAAGGGACGCCTTCGGTGTGCACGCCCCATTTTTGCGGCTATATCGGCCCAAATCCATTTAACCCTCCGGGCATATAGAAGCAGCCTATCCTCATTTCCCGGATCAGACTGCCTCACCACTCCACAACTGTCCGGATCCCTGCTCCAGACAGTCATCTTGTAACAGTTCAGATACCCCTTGAACTGCTACGTCATCTTCTCTTCTGCTTAAAATGTAATGTCAGATTTCCTTCTCAGCAGGATACCCCCGCTGACAATAGACAGAACACCCACTACCAGGCCTGTCACAAGTATGATAATTCCCACAGAAATACTCAGCGCTCCTGCGGTCTGCATGGTCTTATAAACCTTTTCCATGATCTGCTCCTTATCTGTGCTGGATGTGATGTGCGATGTGCGCCTTCTGGTCTATTATAAATGTCCTGCACATCTGGATCATATTCTTTATTCTGCGCCATACTGCCCGTAATATGCATCAATGGCAGCCTTGAGCTCGTCGTCGATCACAATACGTCCACGGTATGGACGGTTGTAAAGGTGCTCGACAACCTCACCCATGGTCACAATCGCTGTGGTCTTAAGTCCATACTTCTCCTCAATCTCCTTCAGTGCGGACCTGGTTCCTTTGCCTCGCTCCATCCGGTCTACAGAAACCACCAGCCCCAGGACATTCACATCTCCCTGGGCACGGATGATGGGAAGGGTCTCCTCAATGGAGGTTCCTGCTGTGGTCACATCCTCGATGATGATCACCCGGTCATGATCCTGCACCGGGCTTCCAAGCAAAATGCCCTTGTCCCCATGATCCTTGATCTCCTTACGATTGGAACAGTAACGGATATCCGCATTATAGAACTCACTGATAGCCATGGTAGTGGCAACCGTCAGCGGAATCCCCTTATAAGCGGGTCCAAACAGTACGTCGAAGTCCATCCCAAAGGTGTTCTGGATCGCCTTGGCATAGTATTCACCCAGCCTTCTCAGCTGGGTGCCGGTACGGTAAAATCCGGTATTTACAAAAAACGGGGTCCTGCGTCCACTTTTTGTAACAAAATCACCGAACTTCAAGACCTCGCAATCAATCATAAATTCAATAAATTCCTGTTTGTATGCTTCCATATGAAAAAACCTCCTGAACAATAGGATACTGTGTCTTCGGGTAAGATATCTCAATAAGTGTTCATAGTATACCATAACATCCAGAAAATAACAATTCCCTTTTCAAAAACATTCTTCTCTAGAGCCAGACTGGTTACTGTTCAGGCTGTTTACTTTTTACAAGGCAGGCCTTTTACAGCCTGCCCCCATCATTATCTCCCAAAGTATCTTCCCAGCACCTTCAGTGCCACCAGCAGTCCTGCCCGCATACTGTCCATCTCGATCCACTCCTCCCGGGTATGGGCCAGACTTCCCCGGACCGTCCCAAAGGTGTTGGCCGGGATTCCTTCTGACAGCGGAATATTGGCGTCTGTGGAAGCTGCCTTCACGGCCACCGGACCCAAAATGCAGGATTCGATCACAGCTGTATCGGCCCCGGTCAGGGCTTCCAGCTTCTCTTTATCCACTGCTCCGTTCCCTGGCCGGATGCCGAGAACTTCCACTGAAATATCATACCCCTTATCCCGCCATTTCCCAATGATGGACTCAAAGCTCTGCTCCATTTTCTTTAAACATTCCTGGGATGAGGAACGGAATTCATAGAGCATGCCGGCACTCTGGGCGATGGAATTGACCGTGGTTCCTCCCTCAATAGTTCCTACATTATAAGTGGTCTTTGCCTCAGTGGGCGGCTTGATCTGGTACAGATCATGGATGATTTCCGCCAGCACAGCGATGGCATTCTCCCTCCCAAAATCAGAGTAGGAATGTCCGCCCTGGACATGCACGGTTACCCGGTAACGGTAAGAACCGACTGCACAGTTGACACAGTCCCCCAGATATCCGTCAAAGGAAATCCATTCCCGGATCCTGCGTCCATAGTCCTTCCAGATCTGGCGGCTCCCCTTTAAGTTGCCCAGCCCCTCCTCGCAGGCATTGGCCACCAGAAGCAATGTAACCTCCGGCTTGCAGTTCTGCTCCAGAATATACTTTGCCCCCATCATCAGGTTCACCAGATTTGCTGTATCATCCCCGATCCCCGGTGCATAGAGGCGGCCATCCTCCTCCTTCATGGGAAGCTCCGTCTCATCCGGAAACACCACATCCATGTGGGCCATGACCACCACAACTGTCTCCGGATCCTTCCCGCTGGTCCGGCAGACTACATTTTGCGCCTCGTCCACATATATGTCCCGGGCCCCCTGCTGTTCAAGCCATTCCCGGCAGAACCGGGCCCGTTTCCCCTCCTTGTGGGACGGCGCCGGAATCTTCCCCAGGGTGCGCAGAAGTTCCATGGCCTCATCAAAATGGGACTCTGTGTATTGCTTTAATTCCTGCTGGTCAAACATGCTTTTATCCTCCTTGCTTAAAAATGGCAGCAGTACAGATTTTCCTTGAATCGTTACAAAAACGCAGCTAATACCGGCTTACATTTCAAACTTTTCTATCCTGCACTGGTGCTTCCTGTTTTTCTTTTCATAGCTGATTCCAACAAGCAAAATATTTCCTCTGTACTCTTTTAATGCCGATACATATTGTTTATTCTTGATCTGGCTGATCACGCCTTCTGCAGTTTTGTTCCATTTCAATTCTACCACTAATGCCGGTTTCGAAGAAGTCCTTTTCGGAAGAAAAACCATGTCGCAAAAACCATTTCCGGCAGGCATCTCTCTTATGAGCATATACTCCTTGCAGGCACTGTAATATGCCAGGGCAATCACGCTACCCAGAGAAACTTCATTGTTATAAACCAGACTGGAGACATTTTGCATACGCACCTCCTGAATCATCTGTGCCACACGTTTCTCATCCATGGCAACTGTCGCCTGAAGCAGAGCCTCCGATGCCTGAACTGCTTTCACCACGTCATCCCATCCATCATTTTTTATTGCCCGTAAGAAAATCCCCCTCACTTCCTCATTAGGAATAAAAACTTCCTTTGTCTGATTGTCATAAGCCAGATATCCCATATGAATGAGCAGGGTAATTACATCATCCGCAGAATTGAACGAGGTCATGTCATTCTGAAAAGATTCAACATCAATCCTGCGTCTCAGACCTCCCAGCAGATCTACAATCAGCTGTCTTAGTCCATCAAAATCCATTACAATGTACATCATCAGCGACTCATAGGTTTCTGTCCGGGACCAGTAATTTCCAAATTCCCTGCCGTCTATTGCCTCAATCACAGAATTAGGACTATACACATGTCCGGTCGATCCCAGAAAATATCCATCATACCATTGCCGCATTTCTTCAAAGGGCATATCATGTTCTTCACAAAGGGCCTTCACCTCTTCTTCTGTAAAGCCGGCATACTCTGCCATCT
>Ga0137309_101990_pt1 | contig 12969 bp, 14 predicted proteins | sample NAcewiD2O_June_FD_97179 | JGI IMG/M metagenome (GOLD analysis project Ga0137309, IMG submission 97179) | Mouse cecal microbial communities from Vienna, Austria - N-Acetylneuraminic amended D2O_June | ecosystem: Host-associated > Mammals > Digestive system > Large intestine > Cecum | place... | reverse complement strand
ATTTGGCAGGAGGCTCTCCCCTTTGCCTGCGCTGTAGAGATGGTCCACACCTACTCTCTGATTCACGACGATTTGCCCTGTATGGATGACGATGAACTCCGCCGGGGACGGCCCACCTGCCACAAGGTGTATGGGGAGGCCATGGCCCTGCTGGCCGGGGACGGGCTTCTGACCCAGGCCTTCTCTGTAATATTCACCCATCCGGATTCAGCAAAGGCCGCCAAGGCTGCCGGATGCCTGGCCGGGTTGGCGGGATATCAGGGTATGGTGGGCGGACAGTGTATTGATTTAAGCGCGGACGGCAAGGACGTGGACCTGCCTCTGCTGCGGACCATGGATGAGGGCAAAACCGTGGCGCTGATTCAGGCGGCCTGCCAGATGGGCTGCATTGCCGCCGGAGCAGGAGAGGAAGCCCTCTCCGCCGCCAAGCGTTTTGCCGCTGGAGTCGGGATGGCCTTCCAGATTCGGGACGACATTCTGGATGTGCTGGGGGACGCCCAGAAGCTGGGCAAGAACACCGGCATGGACTCTGCCCATGACAAGCGGAATTATGTGAGCCTGCTGGGGGTGGACGCAGCCCAGCAGCTGGTGGAGCAGTACACGGCAGAGGCCCTGGCCGCGCTGGACAGCTTCCCTGGGGATGGCGCTTTTCTTCGGGACTTGGCCCAAAAGCTGGCTGGGCGGGACAGCTGATGCGGGAGCTGTCCTACCAGGTGCCGAACGGCTGGGAGGGGAAGCCTGTCAGCGCCTATGCGCGCCGGGAGCTGGGCCTCTCTGCCCGGAGCTGGGCAGCTGTGAAGTTTCAGGGCTCTGTGCTTCTGAACGGAGAACCGGTGCGGGCCAGCCGGATTCTGGCCCGGGGGGATTTGCTCACCCTTCGGCTCCATGAGCAGACCCGCCCAATCACTGCCCCGCCTGCCGGATATCAGCTCTCCTTCCCGATTCTTTACGAGGATGAAGACTTCCTCATCGCTGCCAAGCCTCCTGTCATGCCTGTACATCCCTCCCCCGGCCATGATAGGGACGATTTGGTCACAGCTCTGCGGGAGTATTACCGGCTCACTGGGCAGGACTGCCCGGCGCGGCCCATGTACCGGCTGGATAAGGACACCAGCGGGGTGCTCCCCTTAGCCAAGCACAAAATTGCAGCAGGCGCTCAGACAGCAAAGCAGTACCTGGCGGTATGCGAGGGGGAGCTGTTTGGCTCCGGCTCGGCTGAGGCAGCCATCGGTCTGGAGGAGGGAAGCAAAATCCGCCGGACGTGCGGAGCGGGACCCGGCTTTCTGCCTGCGCTGACCCACTGGCGGGCTTTGAAGCGCCGGGAGGGGCACACTCTGCTGGCGGTGCAGATTGCCACTGGGCGCACACACCAAATCCGGGTGCATATGGCCCAGATAGGCCATCCCTTGGCTGGGGACGATTTGTATGGGGGCAGCCTGGAGCGGATTTCCCGGCAGGCCCTGCACTGCCGCTCTCTGGAGCTGGCCTGTAAGCCGCTGGGGTTCCGCCGGGTGTTTGCGGCCCCTCTCCCCCGGGATTTGCTGCTGGCCTTTCCCTGGATACAGGAGGCGCTTTCTGCGCCGGAAGGAGACTGCCATGGTTGATTCGTTGTCTATTGTCCCCCTGAGCCGGGAGAACTTCCGGGATGTGAACCGGGCAAACCAGGCCTTTGACGTAATTGGCAGGCTAATCCCATGCCTGCGTCACGGACAGTGGAGCTTTACGGAGGAGCTGTTCCCAGAGCCCTATCCCAAAACTTATGAAGATGACAGTGAAGATTTCTTCACCCAGCACATGGATGTGCTGGACAAAGCAGCCTATTTGGCCTATCTGGACGGCCAATGCGTGGGCCAGCTGGTCTTGAAAGCGGACTGGAACGGCTACTGCTTTATTGAGGACATCTGTGTGGCCCGGGACTGCCGGGGCCGGGGCGTGGGCTCCGCTCTCATAGAAAAGGCCAAAGACTGGGCCAAGGAGCGGGAGCTCTCCGGCCTGGCATTGGAGACCCAGGACAACAACCTGCTGGCCTGCCGGTTTTATCAACGGCAGGGGTTCCAGCTGGGAGGAGTCAATACCCTGTTTTACCGGAACTTCCACAACCCGGAGACCGCCCTGTTCTGGTACTTACTATTTTAGAAGGAGGCCGTGCTATGCCCGCCTGTTTGACTCATTACCAGTTCGCGCAAGAGGTGCGGGAACGTTTGCATTTGACTGAGCTGGAGCCTGCAGCCTACGCCTGGGGCGCCCAGGGCCCGGATTTCCTGTTCTGCCACCGGTATATCCAGGCAGCGGTCAAGAAGGAGACGGACAATTTACAGAAATTCGGCTCTGCCCTGCACAGGACCCAGCCCTCCCTGACCCTGGCCGCCATGCGGGACTTTTTGGCCCAGCACCAGGATAATACTTACCGCTCTTATGTGCTGGGTTTTTTGTGCCACTACGCTTTGGACTCCACGGTTCACCCCTATGTGAACGCCCGGGCAAAAGCGCTGGCGGAGGAGCGGCCCTGGGAGAACACCAGCACCATGCACTGCGGCATTGAGGCCAGCTTAGACACCATTGTCCTGCGGTGGAAGACCGGCCAGCTGCCCTCCGAGGTGAAGCTGGTGAGCTGCTTCCCTAAGAACGAGGGGGTACAGCGGAAGATTGCCTGCCTGTACCGGGAGGTGCTGTTCAGCATATATGGGACAGACGTGGCAGAGGAGGAGCTGTTCCGGGCCACGAAAAACGCCCGGTTTATCTTCTCTGCCACCACGGACCGCTCTGGGCTGAAACGGATGCTCTTTGAGCGGCTGGAGCGGGGCAGGCCAGGGTATGTGACCTCCCATCTGGTTCCCATCACTGAGGATTCGGAGCCGGACTATGCCAACGATTCCCACTCCGCCTGGACAACCGAGTCAGGAGACGTTCGGGAGGAGAGCGCTTTTGAGCTGTATGGGCAGGCCCTGGAGCGGGCGGAGAGGCTGTTCAAAGGCTTTGACACAGCGGATTTGAAGGAGCTGACTGGGGACAGGCCCTTCGGCTGAGCCCGCTGTTTCCCTCTTTGGCACGGGGCCTGTTACCCGAAAAAATCCTTGACACCCGCACCAATCAGTGGTATAATTCGGAAAACCAACGAACCAGAGGAGCTTTGCGTTATGTTTATCTTCGCCGCAAACGCAAAACAGTATACTGCCTATGTATGGCCTACCGTATGGACTTCCGGTAGGTCTGCGTTGCTGTATAGACTTTTAGGCGGATAAGCGTTCCCCACAGAAAGCAGAGCAGTGCAGACTGGGTCTTCCCGGTTGGCACTGCTTTTTTGTTGGCTCAATTTTGATTGGAGGGATAAATATGGAGACAAAGGAGATTTTAGCCCAGCATTACGGCAGCTACGATGAAGACAGCCGCCTGCTCTCCCAGCACGGTCAGGTGGAGTTTCTCACCACCATGGGGTATGTGGAGAAGTATCTCCGCCCAGGAATGCGGGTGCTGGAAATTGGCGCTGGCACAGGCCGGTACAGCCATACCCTGGCCCGGCAGGGATATCAAGTAGACGCGGTAGAGCTGATTGAGAGCAACATTGAAATCTTCCGGCAGAACACCCAGCCTGGGGAGGATATCCGGGTCACCCAGGAGGACAAGGAGCAGGCTCTCCGCGAGGCAGTTCGGGTGACAAAGTCCGGGGGCGTTATCTTCGCCGCCTACTGCATGGCTGACCCCAGCATTCTCTGCTATGGCTTTATCAGAGGATATATCCACAGCCTGATGGAAAAGAAAATGCTGGACCCTGTCACCTTCGCGGCCTTCTCTGAGCCCAGCGACCTGTTCGCCCTGCACCGCAAGGAGGATATTGACGCCCTCCGGGCCAAGCTGCCGGTGAGCCAGCTGCACTTTGTGGCTGCGGACGGCTTCACCAACTATATGCGGGACACGGTTGACGCTATGGACAAGGAGACCTTCGATATCTACTTAAAGTACCATCAGGCTGTATGTGAGCGCCCGGAGCTGGTGGGATATTCTCACCATACCCTGGACATTTTCCGCAAGGACACCCTGTAGACTGGCACAGGGAGCCAGTCGTTCCAATGGTTCCCGGCACTTGACAAATCAGCCCCCTGGTGATATACTGAAAAAACAGACCGCTGCTTTACATTGCCAAAGTTTTTGAATTATCCCAGCCTTGAAATTGCACCCTTCAAATTGTTTGATGGGTGCATGATTCTTATTTGTGTAGATACGCCGGGAGTTTTTCAGATTGGGGAAAACCATATGCTTACTATCGACAAAATTTTTCACGCCTCGGTGGTTCTTAAAAATATCATCCGCCCCACCTCCATTGTCCACACTGAGGGCATCACGGAGGACTGCTCCCTCTACTTAAAGCCTGAATGCCTGCAGAAGACAGGCTCCTTTAAGCTGCGGGGCTCAGGATATAAAATCTCCATGCTGTCCCCTGAGGAGAAGGCAAGGGGCGTGATTGCCTGCTCAGCGGGCAACCACGCCCAGGGCGTCGCGCTGGCCGCTGCCCGCGCTGGGGTGGAATCTGTGATTTGCCTGCCGGACAGCGCGCCTATCTCCAAGATAGAGGCCACGAAAAAATACGGCGCCAAGGTGTGTCTTGTGGATGGGGTCTATGACGACGCCTATAACCGGGCCCTGCAGCTGCGGGAGGAAAAGGGATATACCTTTGTGCATCCCTTTGACGATGAAGATGTCATTGCCGGCCAGGGCACCATTGGCCTGGAAATCGTCCAGGAAATCAATGATATTGACGCTGTGATTGTCCCCATTGGCGGGGGCGGGCTGATTTCCGGCGTGGCCTGCGCCATTAAGTCCATGAACCCCTCTATCAAGGTATACGGGGTCCAGGCAGCGGGAGCGCCCAGCATGTTCAACTCTGTCCGGGCGGGCTCTGTGGGGTGCCTGGACAATGTCTCCACCATTGCAGACGGCATTGCTGTCAAACAGCCTGGGGAGCACACCTTTGAACTGGTCCAGCGGTATGTGGACGACATTGCCCTGGTCACGGAGGACGAAATTTCCTCTGCCATTCTGGCCCTTATCGAAAAGCAGAAGATGATTGCAGAGGGCGCGGGCGCTGTGTCCGTGGCGGCGGCCATGTTCAGCAAGTTCCCTGTGGCAGGCAAGCGGGTGGTCAGCCTGGTCTCCGGCGGCAATATTGACGTGACCATCCTCTCCCGGGTGATTGAGCGGGGCCTGATGAAGTCCGGCCGCTCCAGCTCTCTGGTCATTGAGCTGATTGACAAGCCCGGCCAGCTCCAGACGGTTTCCCGCATTATCGCCGAACAGGGCGGCAATGTGACCAGCGTCCAGTACGAGCGGGCCGGGGAGATTGAGAGCATCAACGGGTGCTATCTGAAAATCGGCATGGAGACAAAGAATTACCAGCACGTACAGGAGATTGCCAATGCCCTTACCCAGAACGGCTTCAAGCTGGTATAAGAAAGGGCGCTGCAATGGGGCTGATGGATAATTTCAGAATGTGGACAGGGTGCGGAGCTGGATGCCATGTGGTTTTTGTCACGGACAGGGCCCAGAGAGGGTTGGCAGACGCCATTATGTCCGGCGGAGGCTTCCAGGCAGAGGTAATCCAGTACCAGGAGGATTTTGCGGCGGACTTAGAGCGGCTTCGGGCCCTGGGCGCTGAGGATTTGGTTGTGGCTGCCCTGTCACTGGACAGCTTTATCACCCAAAGAGCCAACCGCTTCTTCTCCCCCTTTGGGAAGCCTGAGGGTGTTGCGGCCAAGTATGTTTTCCTCCGCTTGGACATTACCGCCGCTTCCCTGGCCCCAGGGGCTGGCCACCCCGCCGGAGCTGGTGTATGGCAAGATTGCGGAGATGGCCCAATATGAGGACAACGCGGCCCTGAGGGTGCGCAGTGCTGCTGGTGTGGAGCTGGGCCAAGGCCTCTCAAATATGGATTCAACAGGGCTGATTGGCGTGGACGAGAGCATTCTGTCCAGCTGCCACTTTGGGTTTGGAGACGGCGGTACCTGCGGAACACACCTGGACATGGTGCTGACAGGGCCAAAAATAGAGCGGATTGGAGAAAAGTGAGAACCTGTATTCATAGTAAGTGATAGCGCAGGAGCGAGGGATTTTTCGTCAGAGGGCAGGAAAATCACCGTCTATCCACTGTGAATACAGGTTCTAAGGCAACGAGGCAGTATGGAAAAGCCCTATCTTTTTATTGTGACAGGCAGGCCCGAATCTGGAAAGAGCACCTTTGCCAGGGAATTTGCCCGGGCGGCCCCCAAATAGCTTTGGAGCGCTTTTTGCAGCGAGGGCTGGCAGATTCCAGGCGGGAGTACTTCCATGGGGACAAGGGCGTTGACATGGCCCGCCGGGGAGAGACACCAGTGGTGTCTCCCTATGAAGAGCCCCGGCTGGACGCGCCTGCTTATCATATTGACACCACCCAGGGCTATGAGCCAAGCATAGAGCAGCTGCTCCAGCTTATATGGGGCACAGAGCCGGATTCGTTTCTCAACCATCACAATAGACTAGAAGGAGGACTGTATCATGAATAAACTGGCACGCAGCCTGGCCTGGATTGCCGCAGGCGCTTTGAGCGGAGTGATTTTGTCCAAGCTGGGCAGGAAAAAAGAGGCGGCAGCTGACCAGGGACCGCTGAAAAACTCCGGGACCGTGGTTCTGGAAACCGACCGGCTGATTCTTCGGCCCTTTACCCTGGACGATGCTGTGGATATGTATGAGAACTGGGCCAAGGATTCGGAGGTCACCCGCTTCCTCACATGGCCGCCTCATAAGGACGAGCAGGTGACCCTGGGCATCCTGGAGAACTGGGTCAGCCAGTATGAGAATGGCAACTACTACAACTGGGCCATTGAGCTCAAGGAGCTGGAGGAGCCCATCGGCAGCATCAGCGTGGTGCAGCAGAACGACCGGGCCCGGCAGGCCCATATCGGCTACTGCCTGGGCAGGGAGTGGTGGCATCAGGGCATTATGAGCGAGGCCCTTGCCGCTGTGATTGATTACCTGTTCAGCGAGGGATACCTGCGCATTGACTCCCGGCACAATGTGGCCAATCCCCACTCCGGGGACGTGATGAAAAAATGCGGGATGCAGTATGAGGCCACCCTGCGCCAGAGGGGCTGGGACAACTCCGGCATCCATGACGAGGCCCTTTACTCTATTCTGGCGGAAGACTATACAGGAGGTGAACGCCCATGAGGCTTTGCGGCGCGGATATTATTGTGAGGACCATCATCGAGCAGGGTGTGGACGTGGTGTTCGGCTACCCTGGCGGACAGATTATCAATGTGTACGACTCCCTTTATAAGTACCGGGACGAGCTGCGGCATGTGCTCACTGCCCACGAGCAGGGCGCGGCCCACGCCGCTGACGGCTATGCCCGGGCCAGCGGCAAGCCGGGGGTAGTGATTGCCACCAGCGGCCCAGGGGCCACCAACCTGGTCACGGGCATTGCCACCGCCTATCTGGACTCTGTGCCCCTGGTTGCCATTACAGGCAATGTGCCCGGCCCTCAGCTGGGTACGGACAGCTTCCAGGAAATTGATATTACAGGCATTACTTTGCCCATTACCAAGCATAACTACATTGTGGGCTCTGTGGAGGAGCTGGCGGATACCATCCGGGAGGCCTTTCGGCTGGCTGTCTCAGACCGGCCGGGCCCAGTGCTGGTGGATGTGCCCAAGAACATCCAGATTGCCGAATGTGAGTATGAGCCCCAGCCCCCTGTGCAGGCGGAGGAGAGATTTCCTGCCAAGGAAGTACGCATCCGGGAGGCGGCTGCCTGCATCAATGCTGCCCACAAGCCCTATATCTACTTTGGGGGCGGCCTGATTGCTTCTGGAGCGGAAGAGGAGCTGCTTGCCCTCTCTGACAAAATCAACGCCCCCATGGGCTGCTCCTTTATGGGTATCTCCGGCGTGCCCAGCCAGCACTCCCGGTTTTTGGGAATGCAGGGTATGCACGGCCACTTCGCCTCTTCCATGGCCATGCACCACGCGGACTGCATCATTGCCCTGGGTGTGCGCTTTAACGACCGGGTCACAGGTGATAGGGAGAAGTTTGCCACCAAGGCCAAAATTATTCACATTGATATTGACGGAGCAGAGCTCTCCAAGAATATTCCAGCCACCCACTCCCTGCGGGGCGACATGAAGGAGACTCTGCGGAAGCTCCTCCCCTTTGTTGAGCCCCACGAGCACGCTGCCTGGAACCTGGCAGTGGACCAGCTGCGCAATGACGAGCACTGGTCCCTGGACCATCGGGAGGGCATGACCCCCCGCAACGCCATCCAGATTCTGAACCGCTTTACCGGCGGCACCCTGCCAGTGGCCACAGATGTGGGCCAGCACCAGATGTGGGCTGCCCAGAACCTGGAGTTCAAGGAGGCGCGGCGGTTTATTTCCAGCGGCGGCCTGGGCACCATGGGCTTTGGCCTGGGGGCTGCCATTGGGGCTCAGATTGCCACTGGGAAGCACGGGGTGCTTATCACTGGGGACGGCAGCTTTGGCATGTGTCTGAACGAGCTGGCCACCGCGGTCCATGAGCATATCCCCCTGGTGATTCTGCTGATGAACAACGGGGTTCTGGGTATGGTCCGCCAGTGGCAGACCCTGTTCTTCAACAAGCACTATTCCAACACCATTTTGGACAGGCAGACAGACTTTGTGGCCCTGAGCAGGGCTTTCGGCGCGGACGGCCAGCGGGTCACTACCTTGGAAGAGCTGGAAGCGGCTTTGCAGACCGCTTTTGCCTGTGAGGGTGTGTATCTGGTAGAGTGCCTTATTGATAAGGACGAATTCGTCCTGCCCATGCTGCCCCCTGGCGGAAGCATGGATGACATGATTGTAAAGGTAGGTGATTGAGATGACTGGTTTTACTTTGGCGATTCTGGTGAAAAACGAGTTCGGCGTGCTGAACCGGGTGACCAGCATGTTCCGGCGGCGGCGGTTCAACATCAAGAGCCTGAGCGTCAGCGTCACAGAGTCCACGGACAAGTCTCGAATCACCATTGCCTCAGAGGGCGGCGGCCGGGAAAAGAACCAGCTGATTGACCAGCTCTACAAGCTGCCGGTGGTCATCTCCATTTTGGAGCTGGACGAGGCGGAGTCCATTACTTGCGAACTGCTGCTGCTGAAGGTCCGCAACCTGCCGGAGTTCCGCAGTGACGTCCATGCCGCGGCCGAGGCCTTTGGGGCCAAAATCGTGGACTATACCAGGGAGTCAGTCGTCATGCAGATGGTGGGCGGCTCCCGGCATATTGATGCCTTTATTGATGTGATGCAGGACTACACTGTGCTGGAAATCTGCCGGACAGGCATTATCTCCCTGGAAAAGGGCAGCACCCCCATGGAGAGGCGCACGGAAATCTATTGATTCGGTTTCACGATTTACGGCACACCTTTGCAACTATCATCTTCACATAGAAGGGACGGGTACCTATGATAAAATTAACCTGGCTGGGCCACTCCTGCTTCCGGGCAGAATGCGCCACGAGCAAAATCATAATTGATTCCTTTGCGCCTGGCAGTGTGCCCGGGCTGCGGGATATTCACGAGCAGGCCCAGATGGCTCTCTGCAGCCACGAGCACCACGACCACAACTATCGGGAGGGCGTCACCCTCACTGGCGGAGAGAGCGAAATAGACGTTCAGAGCTATCCCTCTTTCCACGATGACTGCCAAGGAGAGAAGCGAGGGCCCAACAGCATCCATGTGCTCAGCGATGGCAGCGTACGAATCGCCCATATGGGGGACATTGGCTGTATGCCTTCGCCGGAGGTCATAGAAGCCCTCCGGGGCGTGGACGCTATGCTCATTCCTGTAGGCGGATATTACACTGTAGGGCCCAAGGAGGCCATGGAGATTGTAGAGGCCACGGCGCCCAGGGTGGTGATTCCCATGCACTACCGCTCCCCGGACTTTGGCTTTGACGTGCTGGGGCCTGTGGAGGATTTCCTGGCCCTGTGTGGGAACTGGCGGAAGGCGGAGGGGAACTCCATTGACATCACCCCTGACACGGAGCCCGGCACGGTGGTGCTCCAATACAGCTAGTACCATGCCCTCTCTGTGTTTGGAGCTTTTGACAGAGGAAAACCTCCCCCAGGCACAGGCCGTCCGGCGGGAGGATGTCAGCGAGGATTTTGTGGATTCGGCGGACGCCATCTGGGAATTGACCCAGTGGGGCCTGGAGCATGGCTGTCTGGGCCACACCTTCCTGATTCTGTGGGAGGGCAAGTGCGTGGGCTTCCTTTTGCTGGGGGAGGCCATCCCCTGGGAGACCGACCCGCCGGAAATGGCAGAAGAGCCTTTTTACCGGCTGATGGGCTTTGTGCTGGACAACCGGTACCGGGGCCGGGGAATCGGCGGCCAGGCCTTGGATATGGCCATTGCCCGCTGTTATCAGGACTTTGGGCCCCGGCCCATTGCCCTGGGGGTGCATAAGGACAACATTGGTGCCCAGCGGTTCTACCTGCGGCATGGGTTTGTGAAAACCCGGTATATGGAGGGGAACGACTATTACTTTTTGCGGTACCCCCCGCGCTGGAGAAGCGAGAACGACAGGAGGTCAGGATGAACGCCGAACTGGAAAAGATATTGACGGACTATATGGTCCTGGCTCAAAAGGAGTCGGCCATTCTGGGGGCCTGGAAATTTGGCTCCATCAGCAGGGGACTGGACGACGCGCTCTCGGATGTCGACCTGGTGCTACTGATAGACGGCAGCTGTTTTTCCCATGCAGATGATTTGGCTGAGAGTATTTTGAAAAAAGTCTGTGCGGGTATAGTCCTGCGCTGGGAGGAAGATTTCAACAGCGGGGCGATCCATAATAACGGATATCTCATCCGAACGCCCAGCAGCCTCTCTCATTTTGATTTGTTTTTGCTGAATCAGGAGCAGACTGACGACCCCATGTGCCGCATCCACTATACAGGACTGAAAGAGGAACATATTCTTTTTGACCGGCGCGAAGCTGTGAAAAGTCTTTGTTATAACAGTCCTGCCGGGGAGCTCTGGCGGGCGGACCGGGACCGGCTGGCGCGCACCTATCTGTATCATTTCGCAATGAGCGCCGAATATCTGCTGCGGCAGGATTATTTTAAGCTATATCCTGTTCTGCATACTTTATACGAAACCCACGCTTCCTTACTTCTCGCAGAATACGACGCAATCCCCTGGGGCGGACCTCAGAATAAGCTCCAATATATCCCTTTGGAAAAGCAGGCGCACTTGAAGCGATATGTCTGCCTGGAGGATTTAACCCAGGTTCGGGAAAACTTACGCCAATCTCTGGCTTGGTTCCAGGAGGACGCCACAGAGCTGGGCGAATCTGCGGAACCAATAAATGCTGTCAGTGTTTTTTGGAGTTCTTTGTTACAATAATCGTTATTTGCTGGCATACCGAAAGGTATCACATAAATTTTTGAAAAGAGGGTTTTATCATGGCAAGAATTTTCTATCAGCAGGATTGTGACCTTCAGCGGCTCAGCGGCAAGACAGTGGCTATCATCGGCTACGGCTCCCAGGGCCATGCCCATGCCCTGAACCTGAAGGACAGCGGCGTCAGCGTGATTGTGGGCCTGTATGAGGGCAGCAAGAGCTGGCAGAAGGCTGAGAGCCAGGGCCTGAAGGTCATGACCTCCGCTGAGGCCGCCAAGGCCGCGGACATCATCATGATTCTGATTAACGACGAGAAGCAGGCCAAGCTCTACCAGGAGAGCATCGAGCCCAACCTGACTGAGGGCAAGACCCTGGCCTTTGCCCATGGCTTCAACATCCACTTTGGGTGCATCAAGCCCCCCAAGAACGTGAACGTGATTATGATTGCCCCCAAGGGCCCTGGCCACACGGTGCGCAGCGAGTACCAGGCCGGCAAGGGCGTGCCCTGCCTGATTGCCGTGGAGCAGGACGCCACCGGCGACGCCTGGGACATCGGACTGGCCTATGCTCTGGGCATTGGAGGCGCTCGCGCTGGTGTTCTGGAGACCACCTTCCGCACCGAGACTGAAACTGACCTGTTCGGCGAGCAGGCCGTGCTGTGCGGCGGCGTGTGCGCCCTGATGCAGGCGGGCTATGAGACTCTGGTGGAGGCGGGCTATGACCCCCGCAACGCCTATTTTGAGTGCATCCACGAGATGAAGCTGATTGTGGATTTGATTTACCAGAGCGGCTTTGCCGGAATGCGCTATTCCATCTCCAATACCGCTGAGTACGGCGACTACATCACCGGGCCGAAGATTATCACCGAGGACACAAAAAAGGCCATGAAGCAGATTCTCAAGAACATCCAGGACGGCACCTTTGCCAAGGACTTCCTGCTGGATATGTCTGACGCGGGCAGCCAGGTGCACTTTAACGCCATGCGCAAGCTGGCCTCTGAGCACCCCTCCGAGGTGGTGGGCGAGGACATCCGCAAGCTGTACAGCTGGAGCGATGAGGATAAGCTGATTAACAACTAAGGGGGCTCTGGCATGACAGAACAAGAGGCTCTTGAAACCCATCGCCAGCTGTTTGACATCTACAGCGGCATTCTCTTTAACAACCAGGCATTCAGCTCTGGGAAGCAGGAGAGCATCTCCTATGTTTTTGACTGCCCGGAGTACAAAACCCTGATGGAGAAATACCATATTGAGCAAATCGCCGGGGAGGGCACTGCTTTCCAGCGGGCGGAACGTCTTCTGCACTGGATGTCGCCCAGGCTGAAGCATAAGCCGGACTATGACAACCATGTGCCCATGAACTCCCTGGACTTGCTGGCCTACAGCCTGGACAGGCCGGAAAACGGCATCAACTGCCGGAACAAGTCGGTAATCCTCACCGAGTGCTGCCTGGCCCTGGGCATCTATGCCCGGCGGGTATCCATTATGCCCTACTCCCCCTATGACATGGACAACCATGTGGTGGCGGAAATCTATGATTCGGAGCTGGAAAAATGGGTGATGATGGACCCCACCACGGACGGCATCTTCTTTGA
>Ga0137309_101987_pt1 | contig 12978 bp, 10 predicted proteins | sample NAcewiD2O_June_FD_97179 | JGI IMG/M metagenome (GOLD analysis project Ga0137309, IMG submission 97179) | Mouse cecal microbial communities from Vienna, Austria - N-Acetylneuraminic amended D2O_June | ecosystem: Host-associated > Mammals > Digestive system > Large intestine > Cecum | place... | reverse complement strand
AGAGTGGAATTTAAAGGGGGAACTAAGAAGAAAAGAAAGTAGCGGTGGCATGGTTGATATAGGAACAGAGTGGAATTTAAAGGTGATGATGATGTGCTGGAAGCTGCACAGGACGGCGTTGATATAGGAACAGAGTGGAATTTAAAGTAAAATATGAGCATAGAAAAAAATCGGAGGGAGTTCGTTGATATAGGAACAGAGTGGAATTTAAAGGAAACAGCTGGTTTAATATTGAGCGGTATGGTGATAGTTGATATAGGAACAGAGTGGAATTTAAAGGACGCTAAAAGAGACTGGGCAAGGTACACTGCAGAAGTTGATATAGGAACAGAGTGGAATTTAAAGTTGCTATTTTGTAGCCGGAATAGTGGCGGAGGTACTGTTGATATAGGAACAGAGTGGAATTTAAAGTTTGAACAGATTGTTTGTTGACGGCGCAGGGCTTTTGTTGATATAGGAACAGAGTGGAATTTAAAGACAAATTGTTGCGGACAGTTCAACGGCGGCGGTTGGTTGATATAGGAACAGAGTGGAATTTAAAGTTTGTGGACGGGAAAGAGTCGGAGGTTGCGGCGTACGTTGATATAGGAACAGAGTGGAATTTAAAGCCTTAAATGGTGCAGTTTTTTCAGGGAGCATAGGAGTTGATATAGGAACAGAGTGGAATTTAAAGTCTATCAGTGAGGTGGACGGGAAAGTTGAAATTGCGTTGATATAGGAACAGAGTGGAATTTAAAGAGAAGCCAATGACATGCACATTGATGATGTGAAAGCGTTGATATAGGAACAGAGTGGAATTTAAAGTACAGAATGCCAGGACATTCATGTTGCGATCAACGGTTGATATAGGAACAGAGTGGAATTTAAAGTCTACGCGAGAAGACAGAAACAGAAAAACGGCTGGTTGATATAGGAACAGAGTGGAATTTAAAGATCAACAGAATGTCAGACATGTCCATAGAACTTACAGTTGATATAGGAACAGAGTGGAATTTAAAGTCGACAACATGGAAGAATCTTGAGCCGCATTCACTTGTTGATATAGGAACAGAGTGGAATTTAAAGTCCCGAACTTTCGGAAGGTGACGGCGAAATCCCGGAGTTGATATAGGAACAGAGTGGAATTTAAAGAACGCAAGACAGGACTTAGACAGTTACCGTGACGCGGGTTGATATAGTAACAGAGTGGAATTTAAACGGCGTCCCCAGGATTAGACCGTTCGGGTTTGTAGAGATAGCAAAAAAAGTGGAATGCTAAGGCAACTGTCAGTATTGGCCGATGTAAATTTTCATGGCAGAAATAGTCTGTCTTCGCTTGTAGTGCAGGATCGTAGTGCAGGATCATTATCGCCGGACTTGACAAAAGAATAAATAAACTGGTATGATTGTACCGAACAAGGGCGTTCTTACAGGGATAGAACGCCCTAAAATTATGCTTATAAGCGTGGAAAGGGAGGCGCTGCATGAGAAAAAACTATAGCAGGGAAGAGATCTTGAAGCTGGTCGAAGAGGAGGATGTGGAATTTATCAGACTCCAGTTTACAGATATTTTTGGAAATCTGAAAAATGTGGCCATCACGGCGGGCCAGCTTGAGAAAGCTCTTGACAACGACTGCATGTTTGATGGTTCCTCAATTGAAGGTTTTGCTGATGTGGAGGAGTCGGACATGTATCTGCATCCCGATTACAGCACGCTGGAAATTTTTCCGTGGAGACCTCAGCAGGGAAAAGTCGCCAGACTGATCTGTGATGTGCACCGTCCCGACAGAACTCCTTTTGCAGGAGATCCCCGTCATATCCTAAAGCGGGCGGTCCGGGAGGCGGAAGAGATGGGCTTTACGTTCCGGGTGGGAGCAGAGTGCGAGTTTTTCCTGTTCCATCTGGATGACAACGGCATGCCGACTACGCTTACCCATGAAAAGGCGGGATACTTTGATGTGGGACCGGCGGATTTTGGAGAAAATGCAAGGCGGGATATGGTGCTGACGCTGGAAGACATGGGATTTGTGGTGGAGGCTTCCCATCACGATGTGGCGCCGGCCCAGCATGAGATCAGTTTTCGGTATGACGAGGCGTTAGCGACAGCGGACAACATTATGACATTTCGTCTGGCGGTCAGAACCATCGCAAAAAGGCACGGGCTTCATGCTACCTTTATGCCAAAACCCAAATATGGGGTGAACGGATCCGGCATGCATATCAATATGTCCCTGTCAAAAGACGGCAGAAATATTTTTGCGGAGGAAAAGGACGCAAATGGGTTAAGCCGTGAGGCATATGCTTTTCTTGGCGGGATAATGGAGCATATGCGCGGGATGACGGCAGTTACGAACCCGATTGTAAATTCCTATAAAAGGCTTGTCCCCGGTTTTGAGGCGCCGGCATATATCGCCTGGAGCACGACCAACAGAAGTTCTCTGATCCGCATTCCAGCGGCCAGGGGGGAGGCGGTGCGGATAGAGCTTCGCAGTCCCGATCCGACAGCTAATCCCTATCTGGCGCTTGCGGCGATTCTCAGGGCCGGTCTGGACGGAATCAGGAGACAGGTGTCTGTGCCGGAGCGCGTGGACTGCAATATTTTTCGCATGAGCGAACAGGAGCGGAGTAAACGGAACCTGGAAAAGCTGCCGGGGACGCTTGCCGAGGCTGTGTCATGCATGGAAAAGGATTCGTTTATGAAGGACACGCTGGGAGAGCATATTTTCACGAAATACATTACACAGAAAAAAGAGGAGTGGAACCGCTACCGCAGTCAGATTACGGATTGGGAGATCAATGAGTACCTGAATCGGTTTTAAAGATTGTGTAGTGTGTTGCCGGCTAAAATGAAATAGTGTATGTTTTCGCGGTGACAGGAAGGGGGTGAGCGTGTGTTTCACATCATAGTGGTTCTGCCAAAGCCTGAAGACGCGAAAGGCATCCGCAATCTGCTGATCAAAAACGGGTTCCATGTTGACAGCGTGTGTGCGACAGGCTCTCAGGCCCTTAGCAGGATGGACGATTTCAATGACGGACTTGTGATCTGCAGTTACAGGATGTCCGATATGATGTACAGTGAACTTCACGCCTGCCTTCCGAAAGGATTTGAGATGCTTCTGTTAGCCTCAGCGAATATACTCAGAGAGTGCGATCTGCGAAATATAATGAGTCTTGCCATGCCGCTTAAGGTGCATGATCTGATCAACACAGTGGATATGATGGGGCAGGCCATCGAGCGGCGCAGACAGCGGCAGAGACAGCGCCCCAGAGAGCGCAGCGCGCAGGAGGAAGGACTGATCAGGGAGGCGAAGGCGCTTCTGATGAACCGCAATCATATGACGGAGGAGGAAGCCCACCGCTATTTGCAAAAATGCAGCATGGACAGCGGTACCAATCTGGTGGAGGAAGCCCAGATGGTTCTCGCCATGATGCGGACGTGACAGCTGCACGGCGGGAGCATGCGTGCAGTGTATGATATGGTAGCATTTTGGCAGGGATGGATGTATACTTGAAAGAAACTGGAAAATGGTGCAGGAGCATCACAGATATGCCGTGATGGCGCGTGGATCTGTTTGTGCGAAACGGCAGTTGAGATTTGTGTGACAGCGTCGCATGGATGCTCCGGAATGGAGATGGACATGAAATTCACGAAAATGCAGGGCTGTGGCAACGATTATGTCTATATTGACGGAAGCCGTGAGCAGATCCCGCAGGAGGAGAAGCCGGAGCTGGTCCGCCGTCTGAGTGACAGGCATTTCGGTATCGGCGGGGACGGGGTAATCTTTATCAACCCTTCCGATGAGGCGGATTTTGAGATGGAGATGTACAATGCGGACGGCAGCAGGTCGGAGATGTGCGGCAACGGCATCCGCTGTGTGGGAAAATTCGTTTATGACAAAGGGCTCACGGACAAAACTGACATAACTGTCATAAGCGCAGGGAGCATAAAGTATCTGACGCTTTTGGTGAAAGACGGAAAAGTGGAGCAGATAAAGGTCAATATGGGCGCGCCGGAGCTGAGGGCGGCGCTGGTGCCTGTAGTCAGTGAGAACGAGCGGGTGATCGGTGAGCAGATTCATGTGCAGGGGAAAGACTATAAAATGACATGTGTGTCAATGGGTAATCCCCACGCCGTGATTTTTATGAATGGGGTGGAAACACTTGCCATAGAGGAGATTGGCCCTTATTTTGAAAACCACGAGCGGTTTCCCAGGCGGACGAACACGGAGTTTGTGGAAGTGATCGACACAACGACCGTGCGCATGCGGGTCTGGGAGCGGGGCACAGGGGAAACACTTGCCTGCGGCACAGGCGCATGTGCGGTGGTGGCAGCCTGTGTCTTGAACGGTCTGACGGAAGAGACCGTCACGGTAAAGCTTTTAGGCGGCGATCTCACTGTCACCTGGGACAGGGCGGCGAATCTGATCTATATGACAGGGCCTGCGGTTACGGTTTTTGAGGGTGAAATACAGGAAGGATGACTTGAGAAAAAGTGTACTTGATGAAGCAAGGAAGGATCTGAAAAATATGGTAAAAGTAAATGACAATTATTTAAAACTACCGGGAAGTTACTTGTTTTCGACTATTGGGAAAAAGGTGAACGCTTACGCGGCGGCTAACCCGGACAAAAAGATAATCCGGCTCGGGATCGGCGATGTGACAAGGCCGCTTACTCCTGCGGTGATAGGCGCGCTGCACAGGGCGGTGGACGAGATGGCTGATGAGAAAACCTTCCGCGGTTACGCGCCGGACTTAGGCTACGAATTTTTAAGAAATGCCATTGCTGAAAATGACTATAAGGCCAGGGGCTGCCGGATTGAGGCGGACGAAGTTTTTGTGTCTGACGGGGCAAAGTGCGATTCCGGCAATATTCAGGAGATTTTTGCCACGGACAATAAGATTGCAGTCTGCGATCCCGTCTATCCCGTGTATGTGGACACCAATGTGATGGCTGGCAGGACAGGCGTTTATGATGAGAATACGGGCAACTGGAGCGATGTGATCTACATGCCCTGCACAGAGGAAAACGGCTTTGCGCCGGAGCTGCCAAAGACAGTGCCGGATCTGATTTACCTGTGTTTTCCGAACAACCCCACGGGATCCACCGTCACGAAAGCACAGCTGCAGGAGTGGGTGGACTATGCCAACAAAAACGGTTCCGTCATCATCTATGACGCGGCTTACGAGGCATATATTTCCGAGGCGGACGTACCCCACAGCATCTACGAGTGCGCTGGGGCGAGAACATGTGCCATAGAGCTTCGCTCCTTCTCCAAAAACGCGGGTTTTACCGGCGTGCGTCTGGGTTTTACCGTGGTACCCAGGGAGCTTAAGGCGGGGGAGGTATCGCTTCACGGGCTCTGGGCAAGGAGACACGGTACAAAGTACAACGGTGCACCTTACATGATCCAGCGGGCGGGCGAGGCGGTTTACAGCGAGGCAGGAAAGAAAGAGACGCGGGAACTGGTTGCCTATTATATGAAGAATGCGGCTTATATTCTGGAAGGCCTCAAAAGCGCAGGATATACGGTATCTGGCGGCGTCAACGCGCCGTATATCTGGCTGAAAGCGCCGAACGGCATGACGAGCTGGGAGTTCTTTGACTATCTTCTGGAGACGGCAAATGTGGTCGGCACGCCCGGATCGGGATTTGGGCCGAGCGGCGAGACGTATTTCCGGCTGACGGCGTTTGGAAGCTATGAAAACACCGTGGAGGCGGTGGACCGAATTAAGAAGCTGGGGGCGTAAGACATGGATATCTATTTACTGCGGCACGGGGAGACGGACTGGAATAAGAAACGACTCCTGCAGGGACATACGGACATTCCGTTGAATGAAAGAGGAAGAGCGCAGGTGGAAGATACCGTGCGCAGGCTGCGTGCGCTTGACATGAGGATGGACGCTGTCGTTTCCAGTCCCTTGAAGCGGGCGAGGGAAACCGCAGAGATTGCGGCACGCATACTGGAATATCCGCAGGAGAAGATTGTCGTGGAAGACCTTCTCATTGAGCGCGGTTTTGGCGAGGGGGAAGGCATGTTGTTGGAGGAGATGAAGGCGCAGTATCCCGACAGTGACTGTCCCGGCATGGAGTCCAAAGAGGCGCTGGTAAGGCGCAGCGGACAGGCGTTCCAAAAAATAGCAAGCGTTTTTTCTGATGCGGAGCGGATTCTTTTGACCGCGCACGGGGCAGTTCTGTTTGCTCTTTTAGAAGCGGTCTCAGAGGAGACAATTCCCTATACAGGGAGGGCGGCATGTATCACCCAGGGCAGCATTTATCGGATCCGCAGGGTGGATGGCAGGATTTCTTTTGCCGCTTATGAGGAAGAAGCGGGCGGATTTTTGGAGCTGGACGCGGAGGGAATCGGCCGATTGGCGAAAATATACCTGTGAGTTTCAAACCGATTCTATTCCCCGGCTGATGGTGCATTTTTTGGCTCTTATGCCGTTCTTTTTTGGATAAACGTTGTATTTTTTACCGTACACGAGTACTTTTAGCATAAAGAGCTTGCACATTGGAAAGAATTATGTTATACATGTATACAAAGGTGTAGGAAAGGCTTTCCGTTGGCAGGAAAGCGGCCTGCAGAACAAATGCAAAGAAGGAGACTCTCCCTGAGGGAAGCGACAGGAATACGGCGTCACCGACTGAGAGCGCTGTTTGTGAAAGACAGGGAAGGGAACACTCTGGAGCAGATTGCCTGAACTCCATAGCAGGGCATCGGCATTAGGATAAGCCGGAATGCGGAGGGATATGACATTGATGTCATAAATGGAATAGGGCAGTACGTTACACGCGTTAAGTGTTTGAGAGGGTAAGGCGAAACTGCATTCTGTTTGCAGATGCCGGCTTACCAAGGCGGGTGGTACCGCGGATAATGAAACATATCCGTCCCGGAATACAGAAATGTGTTCCGGGGCGTTTTTTGTTCCGGGACACCATGTGAAGGAGGTAACCATGACGAACAGGAATATTTACAGGGATGTAACTTTACGCGAAATCAGTGAGGGCGACATCGGCAGGGAACTGCGTGTGGCGGGCTGGATTGAGAACATCAGGGATCACGGCGGCGTGTCCTTCCTGGATCTGCGGGACATGTACGGCGTGCTGCAGGTGGTGATGCGTGACACCTCTCTTTTGGAGGGACTGTCCAAGGAGATGAGCGTTTCCATCGAGGGGCTGATTGAGAAGCGGGATGAGGAGACGTACAACCCCCGGATTCCGACGGGAACGATCGAGCTGGAGGCCCATAAGGTGGATGTGCTTGGCAGAGTATATAAGCAGCTTCCCTTTGAGATTATGACTTCGAGGGAAACCAGGGAGGAGGTGCGTCTGAAATACCGTTATCTGGATCTGCGCAACCAGAAAGTGAAGGACAATATTATCTTCCGTTCCCAGGTGATCGCATATCTGCGGGAAAAGATGACGGAGCTTGGCTTTCTGGAGATTCAGACGCCGATTCTGTGCGCCTCTTCACCGGAGGGCGCGAGAGACTATATCGTGCCTTCAAGAAAATATAAAGGTAAGTTTTACGCCCTGCCGCAGGCGCCTCAGCAGTTCAAGCAGCTTCTGATGGTGTCGGGATTTGACAGGTATTTCCAGATCGCGCCATGTTTCCGGGATGAGGATGCCAGGGCGGACCGCTCGCCCGGCGAATTTTACCAGTTGGATTTTGAGATGAGCTTTGCCACCCAGGAGGATGTGTTTGCGGTGGGTGAGGAGGTGCTGTCCGCTGTGTTTGAGAAATTTGCGCCACATGGGGCGGCGGTGACAAAGGCGCCGTATCCGATTATCAGTTATAAACAGGCGATGTTAGAGTTCGGCACGGATAAGCCGGATTTGAGAAACCCGCTTCGCATCATTGACCTGACAGACTTTTTCCAGGCATGTACCTTCAAACCGTTCCAAGGCAGAACCGTCCGCGCCGTTAAAGTGCACGCGGAGATGTCGAAAGGATTCCACGAAAAGCTGCTCAAGTTTGCCACGGATATGGGCATGGGCGGTCTCGGCTATCTGGAGGTGGCGGAGGATTTGAGTTACAAAGGGCCGATCGACAAGTTTATCCCGGAGGAGAAAAAAGGAGAACTGCGTGAATTGGCGGGACTTACCGCAGGCGATACCATCTTCTTTATCGCGGACAGGGAGGAGCGGGCGGCCTTCTATGCGGGTCAGATCCGCACTGAGCTTGGGCAGAAGCTGGATCTGCTGGAAAAAAACGCGTTTCGGTTTTGCTATGTCAATGATTTTCCCATGTTTGAGCGGGATCCGGAGACAAAGCAGATCGGTTTTACCCATAATCCTTTTTCCATGCCCCAGGGCGGTCTGGAAGCGCTCAACAAGATGGATCCGCTGAAAGTGCTGGCGTATCAGTACGATATTGTCTGCAACGGCGTGGAACTTTCTTCCGGCGCGGTGCGCAACCATGACATGGAAATTATGGAGAAAGCCTTTGCCATTGCGGGCTATGACGGGGAAACTTTGAGGACAAAGTTTGGGGCGCTGTATCAGGCGTTCCAGTTCGGGGCGCCGCCCCATGCGGGTATGGCGCCGGGCATTGACCGTATGGTTATGCTGCTCAGAGGCGAGGAGAACATCAGGGAGGTGATCGCTTTTCCCATGAGCGGTTCTGCGCAGGATCTGATGTGCGGCGCGCCGGGAGATGTGACGGAGCAGCAGCTTAGAGAGGTGCATATCAAGGTCAGGGCATAGGTTATCTGAGATAGAAAGCGGATGAAGGCTGATTTTGGCGTCGCCGCGCGATCACTTCGGAAAAGCGTACTTGGAAAATGCGGAGAGGAAAGGAGAAACATGGCCAACATTATAAATGATGAGACAATAGAATATGTAGGCATTCTGGCCAAGCTGGAGCTGTCTGACGCGGAGCGGGAGCAGGCCAAGTCGGATATGGGGCGGATGCTTGACTACATCGACAAACTGGGGGAGCTTGACACCACGGACGTAGAGCCGTTGTCCCATGTATTCCCGGTGGAAAATGTATTCCGGGAGGATGTGGTAACCAACGGGGATGAAAGAGAACGGATCTTATCCAATGCGCCTCAGGAGAAAGAGGGGATGTTTGTGGTGCCGCGGACGTTCGGGTGACGGTGAGGGAAACATACCGTACGAACGGGAAAGACGAGGAAGAGCGATATGAATATAGTAGATATGACGGCGGTGCAATTGTCGGCGGCGATCATGGAAGGAAGAACCACAGCCGTGGAAGCTGCGGAGGCTGTACTTGCACGGATTGAGAAAGAAGATAAAAAATATAATTGTTATGTTACTGTGGACAGGGACGGCGCGCTGGCGCAGGCAAAGGCGGTACAGGCAAAAATTGAGGCAGGAGAACTGACAGGACCGCTGGCGGGTGTGCCTGTGGCGGTGAAGGACAATATCTGTACGGATGGACTGCGCACCACCTGTTCTTCTAAGATGCTGCATCATTTTGTGCCCGCTTACTCAGCGGAGGCCGTGAGAAATCTGCAGCGGGCGGGAGCGGTGATTCTGGGCAAAACCAATATGGACGAGTTCGCGATGGGATCCACCACGGAGACCTCCGCCTATGGTCCCACAAGAAACCCGAGAAATACAGAACATGTGCCGGGCGGCTCCTCGGGCGGTTCTGCGGCGGCAGTGGCAGCAGGCGAGTGTGTTTACGCCATCGGCTCCGACACAGGCGGTTCCATCAGACAGCCGGCTGCCTACTGCGGGGTGGTTGGCATGAAACCGACTTACGGCACGGTTTCCCGTTACGGGCTGATAGCTTACGGCTCCTCCCTGGACCAGATCGGCCCGCTGACGAAAGATGTGGCGGACTGCGCGGCGGTGCTGGAGGCGCTGGCCTCCCATGACCCGAAAGATTCCACTTCTGTTTCCAGAGAGGACACGAATTTTACGGCGTCCCTCACGGATCATGTGGAAGGACTGCGCATCGGCATTCCCAATGACTATCTGGGAGAGGGACTTGACGGCGAGGTGCGGGCGGCTGTTTTGCAGGCGGCGGAAGTTCTGGAGAAAAGAGGCGCGGTGGTAGAGCGGTTTGACTTAAGCCTGGTGGAATACGCGATTCCCGCATACTATACCATCGCGGCGGCGGAGGCCAGTTCCAACCTGGAGCGGTTTGACGGCATTAAGTACGGCTACCGCGCCGAAACCTTTGAGGGACTTCATAACATGTACAAGAAATCCCGCTCGGAGGGCTTTGGGGAGGAGGTAAAACGCCGCATCATGCTTGGGTCTTTCGTGTTGAGTTCCGGCTATTACGATGCCTACTATCTGAAGGCGCTGAAGGTGAAAGCGCTGATTAAGAAGGCCTTCGACACTGCCTTTGAAAAATACGATCTGATTCTTGGGCCGGTGGCGCCCACCACCGCGCCGAAGTTGGGAGAGAGCCTGGCAGATCCGATTCAGATGTATCTGGGGGATATTTATACCATTGCCGTGAATCTGGCGGGACTGCCGGGCATCAGCGTTCCCTGCGGTGAGGACAGCAGGGGGCTGCCCATCGGCCTGCAGCTCATTGGGGACTGTTTTCAGGAGAAGAAGCTGTTTCAGGCGGCGTATACTTACGAGCAACGCGAACAACGCGAGAAGAAGTTCTAAAGACATCGCGCCATTGGACGCGATGCCAAGAACTTCTAAGTTTCGTGTGGGAGAATGACTGAAATACGTCATTCTCCGGGCAATTGGAGGTAAATATAAATATGAGTAAACAATACGAAACCGTAATCGGCCTGGAAGTCCATGTGGAGCTGGCCACAAAAACAAAGATTTTCTGCGGCTGTTCCACCGCCTTTGGGGCTGCGCCAAACACCCAGACCTGCCCGGTCTGCACAGGAATGCCGGGTTCCCTGCCGGTGCTTAACAGAAAAGTTTTGGAGTATGCCATTGCCGTGGGGCTGGCGACAAACTGCGATATCACGCGCTATGCGAAATTTGACAGAAAAAATTACTTTTACCCGGACAATCCGCAGAATTATCAGATTTCCCAGCTCTATCTCCCTATCTGCCGAAACGGCGGCGTGGAGATCGAAACGGAACAGGGAGGCAGAAAGATTGTGGGCATCCATGAAATCCACATGGAGGAGGACGCGGGCAAGCTGATCCATGACGAGTGGGAGGACTGCAGTCTGGTGGATTATAACCGTTCCGGCGTGCCGCTCATCGAGATTGTGTCAGAGCCTGACATGCGAAACGCCGGGGAGGTGATCGCTTATCTGGAAAAACTGCGGCTGCTGATCCAGTATCTGGGCGCTTCGGACTGCAAACTGCAGGAAGGCTCCATGCGCGCGGACGTGAACCTTTCCGTCAGGGAAGCGGGGGCAGAGAAATTTGGCACCCGGACAGAGATGAAGAACCTGAACAGCTTCAAGGCCATCACAAGAGCGATCGAGGGAGAAACGGCCAGGCAGATCGATCTGATCGAGGCGGGGGAGAGCGTGGTGCAGGAAACCAGAAGATGGGACGACGCTAAGGGTGAGTCTTACGCCATGCGGAGCAAGGAGGATGCCCAGGATTACCGTTACTTTCCGGATCCGGATCTGACCCCGATCAACGTAAGCGAAAAGATGCTGGAGGAAATCCGCGCCGGACAGCCGGAGTTTCGCACGGAAAAAATGGCGCGTTACCGGGAAGAATTTGATATTCCCGACTATGATATCGAGATCATCACAGGGGAGAAGCCCCTTGCGGATCTGTTTGAGGCGGCGGTGGCGCTGGGGGCGCAGCCCAAGAAGGTGTCTAACTGGATTATGGGGGAAACCATGCGTCTGATGAAAGAGCGGGAAGTGGACGCATCGGATCTGCGCTTTTCGCCGGAGAATCTGGCGAAGCTGATTGCCCTTACCGAGACGAAGCAGATCAACAGCTCGGTGGCGAAGGAAGTGTTTGAGGTGATGTTTGAGGAAAATGTGGATCCCGGGCAGTATGTGGAGGAAAAGGGGTTAAAGACCGTCAATGACGAAGGGGCCCTTAAGAAGACCATAGAGGAAGTGATTGCCGCAAACCCCCAGTCCGTGGAGGATTATCGGAACGGCAAAGAGAAAGCCATCGGTTTCCTCGTGGGGCAGACCATGAAGACAATGAAGGGGAAAGCAGATCCGGGGGCGGTGAACCAGAAACTGCGGGAACTTTTACAAAAATGACAAATGTGTCATGTTTTGGGAGCGTGACAAAGGAATAGGCATTGCAAAGCGTGAATATGCCAGAGAAACAGATGCGCCAGAGCAGATCGATCAGCTTCTGGCGCAAATTGTTTATGATGGAATATTTTAAATCTGATAAAAAGGCACTGATTTATGTTTCGGTGTTATCCTCGAATAAGTAGTTTAGAAATTGCAGTGTTATCTTCGGACTCTCCACCGAAAGCGGAATCCCGATCACGATTTCCGAAGGATATCCCTGAAAGGTGTAGCCGCGATCCGCAATGTAATCGTAGCAGCCGGAATCGCCCAGCTTATTTCCTGTCTGCGGGATGCGGATGCCGACGGTCACGGGCTTTTCCATAGTGGAGGGGTCGCTGTGGTCGATGACGCTGTTGTAGACGGCTTCCTGCGCGGTCTCCATATCTTCCAGTGTGTCGCCCGTATCTTCATCAAAGGCGGCGCCGTCTGTGTAGTAGAGCAGATCGGCATAGGGAGCCAGTTCCTCTTTGGTAAAGACGGTATTCAGATCATAGAAGTACTCAAGACGTGCATAGCCTTCGAAGGTTTCCGTGTCCGCCACAATGGCATGGATATCTCCGGCCTGCATCATGGCGGCCATTTTCTGCCGGTTGGCAACATCGTACTGGCTGCCGCCGTCGGCGGATATAGAGACAGAAGTGTCAATATTTACCTGATAAGCCTCCGGGTCAATGCCTGCGTATTCCATGAACGCTTCGTCCCATGCGGCTGCGGTGACAGCGTGATCCCCGGAAGTGTCCGCGTTCAAAAGAATCGCGTAGAAAGCGAAAGGCTTATTGGAACGATAGGAGTTGATGAAGCTTATGACAAAGACAACCA
>Ga0137309_101980_pt1 | contig 13002 bp, 12 predicted proteins | sample NAcewiD2O_June_FD_97179 | JGI IMG/M metagenome (GOLD analysis project Ga0137309, IMG submission 97179) | Mouse cecal microbial communities from Vienna, Austria - N-Acetylneuraminic amended D2O_June | ecosystem: Host-associated > Mammals > Digestive system > Large intestine > Cecum | place... | reverse complement strand
CGGCAACCCGAGCTCTTTTGCCGGGGGAATGCTGGCCCGCGTCAAAAGCGAGTCCCGGCGTAAGCTGGACGTCAGCCTCTGTGTCTGCCCGATGTTGGATGTACCCATGGGAATAGGGGTTTTTCAAAAGCAGATTCTTCTGCCCGACGCCGCCTAATACCCGGGAGGAGACCTATTACATTCTAAAGCATGAGTACGCTCACTTTTGCAACCGGGATTTACTCATCAAATTTCTGGTCCGGATGTTCTGCTGTGTGTTTTGGTGGAACCCGGCGGTGTACCTGCTCAAGCGGGACATTGCCCAGATTTTGGAGATTAAATGCGACATGAAGGCCACGGAAGGCTTTAGCAAAAAGGAGAGGCTGGAGTACCTGCTGACCATTGTCCGCGTTTTAAAGGGCGTGGACGACCCCGACCGCGGAGCGTCCTCCATTCTGGCAACGGGAATGATTTGCCGGAAAAACGGGGGCGACATTCGGGAGCGTTTTGAGCTGATGGCCAGAGAGGCGCGGCCGGTGGGCCGTGTGTGCCAAGGCGCGTTTTTAAGCTTGGCCGTAACGGCGGTTGTGCTCTCCTATACTTTTGTGCTTCAGTCCGCCTTTGACCCTCCGGTGGAGGATATCTTTACAGACAGCTCAGTGCAGGAGATAGATACAATTGGAGAATATATTGTGCAAGAAAAAAGCGGGAAATATACGTTGGTTTTAGCAACTGGCGAGAAAGTCCCGATCAGCGATAAGACTGTTGAAGTCTACGCTTCTTGCGGCATTGAAATAAAAGTGGAGGAATAACAATGGATGGAATTATGCCTCACGCAGATGTAATTGTACTTAAGCAGCGGATGTATCAGGGCCGGTTGCAATACCGCCGCTGGAACGAGACCAGGGGATACTGGGTTGATCCTTACTGGATCGATGTGAACTAATCCTCAAAACAAACATCCCCCCGAATGAAGCCTACAGCTTTGTAGGTTTCTTTTTTGTGCGCGGCTCTTGGGTTTCCCAAAGCTTACCGGTCCAGTTTTTGCATTGCCAATAAGCAAATGGCTTGATAGCCAGCGTAAGAGCAAGTAAGCCTTAAATTGAAACCCCGGAGAACGCAACTCTCCGGGGTTTCGCTTTGGTGTGAATTTGTGAGCCTCATCTTCACGGCTCTATTATAGCACAGTCCTTTGCAAAACGCAACAGGAATTCAATTTCCTATTGCGTCCACAAAGAAGAGTTTATGACGAAATTTTGGACTTCGGCGATTTAGGGGCTTTGGTCTCGCCTGCCGACTCGGTCGGTTGCTGGACGCGTGCCGCTGGCACGCAGCAACCCCTAAAAACCCCACCACCTTTGAAAAGGTGGACGAAACTTTTACTATTTGTTCGCCGGAGCCTCGCTTTTAAACTCTTCGCTTTAGTGACTCCCTTAATTTCCTTGTGTGCTGAAACCTCCCTTTTGCATTTTTTCCATTGCCAAACTGCGTTTGCGGTGGTATAATAAAGTAGTCTTTTCTCCGGAAATCTGGCGGGCCCTTTTGCAAGGGAAAGGGCCCGCCCTATCATACTTGTGTGTAAAGGTTGTGAAGCCATTGTACCGAATCGTGAAAAAAAAGCCCCTTAATCCCACCGTCACCTGGATGGATGTGGAGGCCCCCGCCGTGGCGCGCAAGGCGGAGCCCGGCCAGTTCATCATCCTGCGGGTGGACGAAAACGGCGAGCGAATCCCCCTCACGGTGGCCGGTTTTGACCGGGAGGCGGGCACGGTCACCATTATTTTTCAAATTGTGGGGGCCACCACCGAAAAGCTGAACCGCAAGCAAGAGGGCGAGTTTATACAAGATTTTGTGGGCCCATTGGGTGTGCCCACCCATACCCAGGACCTGGAGAAGGTGGCTGTGGTAGGCGGCGGCGTGGGCTGCGCCATTGCGTACCCCGTGGCCAAAAAGCTTTACCAGCAGGGCTGCCAAATTCACTCCATTGTGGGCTTCCGCAGTAAAGAGCTGGTAATTTTGGAGGAGGAATTTGCAGCCGCCAGCACCAAATTTTGCAAAATGAGCGATGATGGTTCCTGGGGCGAGAAGGGCTTGGTGACCGACGCCCTGCGCCGCCTGATTGAAAGCGGGGAGCGCTACGACCGGGTGATTGCCATTGGGCCGCTGATTATGATGAAGTTTGTCACAAAGCTTACCAAAGAATTTAATATTCCCACTACCGTCAGTATGAATCCCATTATGATTGACGGAACCGGCATGTGTGGGGGGTGCCGCCTGAGTTTGATTCAAAATGGCCAGCGGGTCACCAAGTTTGCCTGTGTGGATGGCCCGGACTTCGACGGTTTTGAGGTAGACTTTGACGAGGCCATGGCCCGAAGCGCCATGTACCGGGACTTCGAGCGCCACGCCCATGAGGAGGCTTGCAATCTGTTCAGAGGGGGAAAAGTATAAAAATAAATTTTATGCTTTCCTGTTTTGTTAGAAAGGATGAAAACCAATGCCGAATATGTCGCTGAAGAAGAACGAAATGCCCTCTCAGGAGCCCCATATCCGCAGCCAAAATTTTAAAGAAGTGGCCTTAGGCTACACGGCGGAACAGGCTGTAGATGAAGCCAAGCGCTGCCTAAATTGCAAAAACCGTCCCTGCGTTGGCGGCTGCCCGGTCAACATTTTAATTCCGGACTTCATCGCCAAAATGGCCGAAGGGGACTTTGAGGGGGCCTATCAGGTCATTGCTCAAAGCAGCGCCCTGCCCGCAGTGTGCGGGCGGGTCTGCCCCCAGGAGAGCCAGTGCGAAAAGTACTGTGTTCGGGGCGTAAAGGGCGAGCCCGTAGCCATTGGCCGCTTAGAGCGCTTTGCCGCCGACTGGCACAACGCCCACGCGGCGGAAGCGCCCGCAAGGCCACGGCCCAACGGCCACAGGGTGGCGGTGGTGGGCTCGGGCCCCTCGGGCCTCACCTGCGCCGGGGACCTGGCCCGGCTGGGCTATGAGGTAACGGTGTTCGAGGCCCTGCACACAGCGGGGGGCGTGCTGGTGTACGGCATCCCGGAGTTCCGCCTGCCCAAAGCCATTGTGCAAAAGGAAATTGACGGTTTGAAAGCCATGGGCGTCAAAATTGAGACCAATATGGTCATTGGACGGGCGCTTTCAATCGACGAACTTTTAGAGGACGGCTTCGAGGCCGTTTTCATTGGTTCCGGCGCGGGCCTGCCCCGGTTTATGAACATACCCGGCGAGAACCTCAAGGGCGTGTACTCCGCCAATGAGTTTTTAACCCGCGTCAACCTGATGAAGGCCTACCAGCCCGGCAGCGATACACCCATTCAGCGGGCCAGGCGGGTGGCCGTGGTGGGCGGCGGCAACGTGGCCATGGATGCCGCAAGATGCGCCAAGCGTCTGGGGGCCGAAGAGGTATATATCGTGTACCGCCGCTCCGAGGCCGAGCTGCCCGCCCGGGCGGAAGAGGTGGAGCACGCCAAAGAAGAGGGCGTGGTCTTCAAGCTGCTGAACAACCCCACAAAAATTTTGGGGGACGAGGCTGGCGCGGTGTGCGGCATGGAATGCCTGGAAATGGAGCTGGGCGAGCCAGACGCCAGCGGCCGCAGGCGGCCGGTTGAAAAGGCCGGAAGCGAGTTTGCGCTGGACCTGGACTGTGTGATTATGGCCATTGGCACCAGCCCCAACCCGCTGATTAAATCCACCACAGCGGGGCTGGAGACCCAGAAATGGGGCGGCATTATCGTCAACGAGGAGACGGGCCTCACCAGCCGGCCCAACGTGTACGCGGGCGGAGACGCGGTCACGGGAGCGGCTACAGTTATTTTGGCCATGGGCGCGGGCAAAACCGCCGCGCGGGCCATTCATCAGCAGCTTAACGGATAAGTTGGGAAACGCACTTGAAAATCGGTATCTACTGCTTTTCTGGCAGGGCGGCGCAGGCGTGCCCCTGCCGCCAGGTTCAAAAGAGGGATCACCTCTTTTGAACTGCGTTAACGATCAAGCGTAAAAAACCGGGACCCTGGAAGGGCCCCGGTTTTTTTTCATTGGTCTAACATGGCTGTTTCCCTGCGCGGTCCAAAGCGAGCGCGCCAGGAAATTTTCTTACACACGGTTTATGCGGGCGGTCCCCGCCATGGTTAGGTGTAGCAGAAATAAATGGTGGTTCCCAGTATCGAGTCATAATAGCTGGTGTACAGCCCGCTGCCGGTGATCATCCCGCACTGCCCGGTTACATTGGGGGGGCAGATGCTGCCGTTTTCCAGCAGATAGCGGGCGTTGTCCACAACCCGCTGGCTGGGCGTCCAGTGAATGGACCCATTGTACACCGGCCCATACTGTCCCGGCTGGTAGATGACCTCCCGAATGCTGTTGGGGAAGTGCTCGCTGTTCACCCGGTTAAGCACCACGCTGCCCACCATCCGCTGCACCCAGTCGGGTATCCAGTCGCAGCCAGCCTCCGCGTTGATGATGCGGGCCAAAAGGTCCAGGTCCTCGTCCGTGTATTTGGGCCGCGAGTCCCGCTCAATTGCCGCCAAAATTTCCGCCGCGGTGGTGTAGTCGGTGAAGTAGCTGGTCTCCGGGTATTCGGATCCCTCTTGGCGGATTTTCAAGTTTCGCTGCTGTTCATAAATAGCCCCCACCTGTAGGGCATAGGCGCTCCCGTCGGCCAGCGTCCGCTTCATCTCCACCATATAGTTCAGCTTAGGGTCAAATCCGGTGACCGTGATGTAGTCCGAAAGACCCTTGGCCGAGGCCTGGAGCCCCAGCATTGGCATGCACAGCAGCAGCGCCGCCAGCAGCGCCGGAATGATTCTCTTCCTCATGAGGCACGTTCCTTTCCTTGCCAGTGGGGCCCTGCCAGGCCCCGCCCTGGTTATTTGGTGTGACGCGGAAAGTATCTGCCATTTTTTGGAAGCTTATTCAGTTCCGGCCGCCAAAACATACTTGCCACGCCCAACGGCTCTCATTTTATCATCCCGGCGCTGTGAAGTCTGTTGAAGCATTGAGGTCAGAACCTGCCGCCTTTGCCCGGCTTGGCTGGGTTTGGGGGGCATTATAGTAAACACACTTGAAAAACGGTACATACCGATTTTCAAGCTGGGCAACTGTGTTAACGATTGGTCTCGTATTGCAGCTTTTCTTCTGTCCAATGGGCCAGCACGTCCAGCATGTCCTGGGCGGCGGCCCGGGCCCCGGGCAGGTCGTGTTCCTGGTAGTTGCCGCATTCCTTGCGCTCGCTGCCAGGAATTTTCCCCTCAAAGGCGGCGATAAACCGGAAGCACTCCTTGACCAGCTGGATGGCCTGCCCGCCGGAGACGGAGTCCCGCAGCAAAAAGTAGAAGCCGGTCCGGCAGCCCATGGGGCCAATGTAGATTACCTGCGGGGAGAGCTCCGTGTTGCGGGCATAGGTGGCAAACAGGTGCTCGAAGGTGTGCAGGGCGCCATTGGTCAGGTAATCGCCCATATTGGGCTTTTTCATGCGGATGTCATAGGTGACCACGTCCCCGTCAACCCGTGAGATATACATACCTTTTTCCAGTTTGTCATGGTCAACGGTAAAGCTGGCGATTTTCTTCATGTTTTTGCTCCTTCGCAAGTGGTTTTTTGTTATTATACCATATTGTCGGAGAGAAGTCTACCATATCTTGTGAAGGACAGGATGGAGAATTCATAGGCAGCGGGGCAAGGCGGGCAGAACGAAAGGATTCCAGCGGCTTATCTGCATTGCGGTTATAAATGTTTTACCATAATATAGTCGTCCATCACATACCCCTGGCCGATGTCCGTTGTCACGCTCTCCGTTGTCTCAAAGCCATAGTGGCGGTAGACCTCATAGGCGTGGGTGTTGTGCTTGTTTACAGTCAGGCGGATGCCGCATAGGCCCTCCTGCCGGGCTGCCGCCTCGGCCAAAGCCAGGGCCTCCCGCACCAGCCCCCGGCCCCGGAACTCCGGCGTCAGGTAAACCTTGCTGAGAAACACCTCATCCCGCCCCTGGTACCGGGGGGCGAAGCCCACAAAGCCCCCAGCCGCGTCCCCTTCCAAGGCCAGATAGTACTGGTAGCCCTCTTCCGCCATTTGGCTCTTCACCGCCGTGGGGGACTGAAATTTCTCCACCATATACTCCACCTGCCCAGGGGGCAGCAGTTCATCGTAAGTCAAATGCCAAACCCGTTCCGCCACAGCGCACAGAGCGGCGATCTCTTCCGGGGTTTCCACTTTTTTCCAGGTGATTCCCATCTGTTTCCTCCATTATGTAAAATATTGGCTGACCGGACCATACTCCCACCCTGGCCCCGCTTTACTCCTGCCCCGCCTCGCTGTAGTTGCCCAAAAAGGAGAACCGGGGCAGCTCCGCCTGCAGGGCGCAGATCAGCTCCAAGGTGCCGGGGCAGTGGATGCTCCCGGTGAAATCCAGGTAAAAATCGTACTCAAAGCTCCGGCCGGGAATAGGCCGGGACTCAATTTTTGTCAAGTTCAGCCCGCCCACAGCAAAGCGCTGCAAAATATGATACAGAGACCCCGTGGTATGGGGCAGGGAAAAGCACAGGCTGATCTTGTTGGCCTCTTCGGGCAGCACGGCTTCCTTGCTCACGGCCACAAAGCGGGTGGTGTTGTTCTTCACATTCTGCACGCCTTGGGCCAAAATGGTCAGTCCCCAGCGTTCCGCCGCCTCCCGGGAGCAGATGGCTGCCGTGCCTTGGGGGCGCTCCTGGGCCACGTATTCCGCGGCGGCCGCCGTGTTGGAAAATTCCGCGGCCTCCAGGCCCTGGGCGCTGATGTAGTCCGAGCACTGGGACAGAGCCTGGGGATGGGACAGCACCCGCTTCACGGGTCCCGCCTCCGGGGCGGCCAAACAATGCTCCACCCGCACGTCCACCGCGCCCACAATGAAGAACCGGTACCGCAAAATCAAATCATACACAGCGGTGACGGACCCAGCGGCGGAGTTTTCCACCGGCAGAACTCCCAGCGCCCCCTGGTCCACTTCTTGAAACACCTGGCTGAACTGGGGCACAAAGGACACAGGGGCCCCGCCGAACAAACAGCGGGCGGCTTTATGGGAGTAGGCTCCCTCCACGCCCTGGCAGACCACCCGGCCCAAGGGCTGGGGCAGCTCCCGCCGGGCGGCGCGCTCCAGGTCCCGCAGGGGAGAGTCCCGGTCCAGCAGCTGGTGCTGGCGGGCCCGGCTGATGGCCATAATCTCCTGATACAGGGCCGCGGCGCTTCCGCCAAAGTCCCCGGCCTCCCGGCTGACCCGATCCAAAATCTCCCGCTCCCGCTGGACGCTGAGCACTGGGGCGCCAGCCTCCCGCTTAATCCGCGCCACCCGCTCCGAACAGCGCATCCGCTCGATAAACAGAGGAAGCAGCTCCCGGTCGATCCGGTCAATGGCTTCCCGCTCCCGGGCCAGTCTGGCTTCAAATTTTTTCGTCTCCATTGTCTCCTCCTGGAATGCCCCACAGGGAATTTTGTTCTTCTTCCAGCTCCTCCATCCGGCAGGTCCGGTAAGCGTGCAGGAAAAAATCATACAGCGGCAGCAGCCCCAAAAAGGACTCCGCCAAAAGCCCGGGCAGTTCCGGGCTGAACAGGGCGGGGCCAAAAAAGTTCTCCCAGCCCACGCTGGCCTGCTTCCGGTTGTACCAGGGGTCGATAACCGGGCCATAGGAGCCCTTGGGGCGCTTGTACGCATCCCCCCAAAGCCGGGAGCGCTCCCTGTGGGGCATAGCCTCCACCAGCTGAACAAAGGCCTCTGGGTCCTGGTCAATCATCCGGCGGAAAACCCCGGCCTGACGGGCGCTGCGGTCCCAGTAGCCCAGCCCGTGGGAGGTGCCCTCGCCGTTCAGCTCGAACCAAAACATGGGGCCCTGCTTTTTGGCGTCTCCCTCCTGGATGGAAAACCAGAGGTTGTCCTGGTAAGGCCCCCGGCCATACAGCCGCCGGGCGTCCCGGTAAATGCGGGACACATGCAGGCTCAGATCCCGCTGGGGCAGGCGGTCTTTCATAATGGTTCCGGTCTCCTGGGCCAGCCGCTTAAAGGGCCGGTCCAGCACCTCCACAAACTCTTCCTTATGAGCCTGGAACCAGGGCCGCTCATTGTGCAGCCCCAGATCCCAAAAGAAGTCGATGCTTTTCTGCGTCAAAGTGTCGGGCATAGGGGGAACTCCTTTCCTTTGGCCTCTGGCAGCTTAAGAAACTTCTTGAAAGAAGTTTCTTAAGAATCTTCAAGAACTTTTACACGCATTACAGGGGTGCGGCAGGTTGGTATCCCGCCCGGTTTTTGGCTGGGCGGCTGCGCGCTTGGGTGGGACGAACGGGCGGAGCGCTGGCAAGATTACAGCTTCCCGCAGTCTCCCAACAGCTCCAGAGCGGCCAGACAGGCGGCGGCTTCTACCGCGGCGGCGGCGCGGGGCACAATGCAGGGGTCGTGCCGCCCGGTGACCACCAGCTTGCTGTCCGCGCCTGTGCGCAGGTCCACCGTGTCCTGCTCCCGGCTGATGGAGGGCGTAGGCTTAAACGCCGCCCGGAATACCAGGGGCATGCCATTGGTGATGCCGCCCAAAATCCCCCCGGCCCGGTTGTTCCGGGTACGGATTTGTCCCGATTCATCCACATAAAAGGGATCGTTATTCTGACTGCCCCGCAGCTCCGCTGCCCCGAAGCCCGCGCCGAATTCCAGGCCTTTTGCCGCCGGAATGCCGAAGACCAAAGAGGCGATTTTATTTTCCACCCCGCCGAACATGGGGCTGCCCGCGCCAACGGGCATACCGGTAATCACGCACTCCACCAGGCCGCCCACGCTGTCCCGGTCCATGCGGGCCCGCTCAATTTCCGCCCGCATGGCCTCTTTGGCGGCGGGGTCAATCACAGGAAAGTACTCCCGGCTCAGCCGTTCCAGCAGGGCGGGGGAGGGGTTCACTGGGTCAAAGGGCTGGTCCTTGATTCCGGCCACCGCCGCCACATGAGAGGCCACTGCCACGCCCCGCCGGGCCAGCAGCTGCCGGGCCAGGGCCCCGGCAAAGACCAGGGGAGCGGTCAGCCGCCCGGAAAAATGCCCGCCGCCCCGCACATCGTTGTGCCCGCCGTATTTGACAAAGGCGGTGTAATCCGCGTGGCCGGGCCGGGGCAGAACCTTCAGCTGGCTGTAATCCTTGGGCCGTTGGTTGCTGTTCTCAATGATGGCGCACAGAGGCGCGCCGGTGGTGACGCCCTCCAACAGGCCGCACAAAACCCGGGGCTGGTCCGCCTCTTTCCGGGTGGTGGCCGTAGGGTCTTGGCCGGGAGCCCGGCGGGCCATTTGGACCAGCACCTCCTGCCAGTCAATGGCCTCCCCGGCGGGGAGCCCTTCTATATTGACCCCAATGGCCTCTGTATGGCTGCCCCCGAAGATGGAAATTTTCATTCGTTCACCCCAGCTGGACGACATCCGCGCCACCTCCTAATTGTTTCAAATCCCGGTAAAAGCCCGGGTACGTTTTGTTGATGCTCCAAGCGTCCGTAACACGCACAGGGCCCGCGCTGCGCAGGGCCGCCCCCGCCAGGGCCATGACCACCCGGTGGTCGTTGCGGCCCTGGGCCGTGCCGCCGGACAGGCGCTCCACGCCCTCAATGATCAGCTCGTCCTCTTTGGACCAGGCATGTCCCCCCAAGGCGTTTACCGCGGTCTCCATGGCGGCGATGCGGTCGCTTTCCTTTAGGCGCAGGCGGGCCGCGTTGACAAAGCGGGTTTGGCCCTGGCTCAAAGCCGCGCAAACAGCGGCGGCAGGGGCCATGTCGGTGATTTGGGATACATCGACGGTCTGGCCCCGCAGGCCCCCAAAGGGCTGGCCGGGATGCTTGTTCTGAGCGGTAAGCGCGCCGCCCTCCCAGGCAATGTCCAGCCCAAAGCCGCGAAAGACCTCCACGCAGGCCTTGTCCCCTTGCAGGGAATCCGGGTCCAGGCCGGTGATGCGCACCGGGGCCCCGGTGGGGGACAGGGCCGCCAGATTCAAGAAAAACGCCGCGTGGGACCAGTCGCCCTCCACGGGATAGTCCCGAGGCTTGTAGCGCTGTCCCCCGGGCACATGCCAGCCCTCTTTTGCGGGCAAAACCTCCACGCCGAAATTCGCCAGGGTTTGCAGGGTCATGTCCACATAGCCCCGGGACTCCAGGGGAGAGGTGAGAACGATTTCGCTGTCTCCCTCCAGCAGAGGCAGGGCCAGCATCAGCCCGGTGACAAATTGAGAGCTGACATTGCCCGGCAGGGAGAAGCGGCCGGGGGTCAACCGGCCCTCAATTTCCAAGGGGAGGCCCCCCTGGGTGCGGAATTCCACCCCGTGAGCGGGCAAAAGCTGGCCGTAAACGCCCAGGGGGCGCTCCGGCAAACGGCCCTGGCCGGTAAAGCGCCAGGGTCCGCCCAAAGCGGCGGCAATGGGGATGATGAACCGCAGAAGCGCCCCGGACTCGCCGCAGTGGACCGCCCCTTTTTGTGGAAGGGAGCCGCAGCCGGTAAGGGAGGCCGTGCGGGCCGGTGAGTCGTAGGCAACCTGAGCGCCTAAGGTTTGGGCGGCGTTCAAGGCGGCCTCAATATCCTGGCTGGCCTCCATGTGAAGCAGCCGGGACGCGCCCGGGGCCAGGGCGCTGCACAAAATAGCCCGAATGGCGGCGGACTTGCTGGCGGGCATGGCTAGGCTTCCGCCGGAGAAAGCGCTGGAATATGTGACCTGATACATGGTAGTGTTCTCCTAAAAGGGTATGGGTTACTAATTTATTATACCAGTTTTGGCGCGGAGATGCAAGAGCGGCGGGGAAGGGAAAGCAAAGCCGTGGGTCAGGGCCGCAAAGCGCGGCTCATCCTTTTTTCACCCTCTTTCGTCTTTTTTCTTGACTATTTTCCCGCTACCCTCTATGATGGTATCATCAGGAGGCGATATGTATGGTTGCAAAAATCCACAGCATGGGCACCTATGGCATGGAGGCCTTTCCCGTCCAGGTAGAGACGGACCTCTCTGCCGGCCTGCCCGCCTTTGAGGTGGTGGGCTTGCCGGACGCCGCGGTAAAGGAGTCCCGGGACCGGGTGCGGGCGGCCATGAAAAACTGCGGTTTCGATTTTCCCGTCAGCCGCATCACCATAAACCTGGCTCCTGCCGGCAAGCGCAAGGAGGGGCCGATTTATGACCTGCCGCTGTTTCTTTCTCTGCTCATGGCCTCCGGGCAGCTTTCCTGCGAGCTGAGCGGCAGCGTCTTTCTTGGGGAGCTCTCCCTGTCCGGCGAGGTCCGGGGGGTGCGGGGCGTGCTGCCCATGGCGGCGCGGGCCAAAGCGGCGGGGTTCCGGCAGTTGTTCGTCCCGGCGGTCAACGCCTTGGAGGGCGCGGCCATTGAGGGCCTCGCGGTGTACCCGGTGGAAAACATTCCCCAGCTTGTGGCCCATTTGCGGGGCCTGGAGGCCATTGCTTCCGCAAAGCCCCGCGTGCACAGCTTTGCGCCGGATCCTTTGATGGACTTTGCCGATGTAAAGGGACAGCCCGAGGTCAAGCGGGCCCTGGAGGTTGCCGCCAGCGGCAGCCACAGCGTGCTGCTGCTGGGGTCTCCCGGCGCGGGGAAGAGCATGCTGGCCCGCCGCCTGCCCTCTATTTTGCCGGAGATGACCTTTCAAGAGGCTCTGGAAGCCTCCATGATCCACTCCGTGGCGGGGCAGCTGCCGGAAGGGGGCTCCCTACTGGCCTCCCGGCCCTTCCGGGCGCCGCATCACACCGTGTCGGCGGCAGGGCTCTCCGGCGGCGGAACCTCCCCCAAGCCCGGGGAGATCTCTCTGGCCCACAACGGCGTGCTCTTTTTGGATGAGCTGCCCGAGTTCTCCCGCCAGGTGATGGAGGTGCTGCGCCAGCCTATGGAGGATGGAAGCGTCACCATCTCCCGGGTGGGGGGCAACGCTACCTTTCCCTGCAAGTTTATGCTGGTAGCGGCCATGAACCCCTGCCCCTGCGGCTATTTTGGACATCCTACCGTTCCCTGCACCTGCCCGGCCCGGGGGGTGGAACGCTACTTAAGCCGGGTCTCCGGCCCGCTGCTGGACCGGATGGATATCCACATCGAGGTGCCGCCGGTGGAGTTTGACGAGCTCGCCTCTTCGGCCCGGGGCGAGAGTTCGGAGGCTGTGCGCCGGCGGGTGAACGCCGCCCGCCGCCTTCAGGTGGAGCGTTTCCAGGGCCTGGGCTATGCCTGCAACGCGGACATTCCCGCCGCCCAGCTGCGGGAGATGTGCAACCCCACCGGGCAGGCGGACCAGCTGCTGAAGCGGGCTTTTGAGCGCTTTGGCCTTTCCGCCCGGAGCTATGGCCGGGTGCTGAAGGTGGCCCGCACCATCGCCGACTTGGACGGGGCGGAGCGGGTGGACGCCTCCCACGCGGGGGAGGCGGTGCAGTACCGCACCTTGGACCGGAAATATTGGGCCCGGTAGGCCCTCATCTCGCAAAAAGGCGGTGTGTCCTTTGACTTACCCAAAGATTGTTCCCGGCGTTTTTCTGGAGCGCCCCAACCGGTTTATCGCCCATGTGCGCACAGCCGGAGGGGTGCAGGTCTGCCATGTGAAGAATACCGGCCGCTGCCGGGAGCTGCTGGTGCCCGGGGCCCAGGTCTACCTGGCGGACTGCCCCAGCCCCTCCCGCAAGACCCGCTATGACCTGGTGGCCGTGGACAAGGCGGGGCGGCTGATCAACATGGACAGCCAGGCCCCTAACCGGGTGGCGGCGGAATACCTCCCCGCGCTGTTGCCCGGTTTGAGCCTGCTGCGCCCAGAGACCCGCTTCGGCGCCTCCCGCTTCGACTTTTACGCCGAGGCGGGGGACGAGCGCTGGTTTGTGGAAGTAAAGGGCGTGACCTTAGAGCGGGACGGGGAAGCCTTGTTTCCCGACGCGCCCACCCAGCGGGGGACCCGGCACCTGCGGGAGCTGGCCGCCTGTTTGGAGCAGGGGTACCGGGCCTGCGTCCTTTTTGTTGTTCAAATGGACGGCGTCAGGCGCTTTCTGCCCAACCAAGAGACGGAC
>Ga0137309_101979_pt1 | contig 13006 bp, 14 predicted proteins | sample NAcewiD2O_June_FD_97179 | JGI IMG/M metagenome (GOLD analysis project Ga0137309, IMG submission 97179) | Mouse cecal microbial communities from Vienna, Austria - N-Acetylneuraminic amended D2O_June | ecosystem: Host-associated > Mammals > Digestive system > Large intestine > Cecum | place... | reverse complement strand
CCTCTATGCCCCCCAGCCTGTAGATTACTCCGTCTTTGAGGAGCTGAGCCCCGAGGAGTCCATCGCCCGTTTTCATGATATATATACCACCCAGTACTGCGCCTACGATATAGCGGAGAACCAGATTCGTTTCCTGGAGACCGGCTTCCCGGAGCAGTTTTCCGGCGATTCCGATGACACAGAGCCTGTGTACATCTACCAGGGCGTCATATTCTATACGAAAGACAAAAAGCTCATGGCCTATGACATCTCCAAGCAGAAAGAGAGCCTGGTTTATGACGGGGAGCTGGCCGAGGCCGCCCAAGGTACCTTCGCCTATGACGGAGCCATGTATTTTACCAAGCGCTACACTGACTTTATCAAGGCGGAGCGGTTCCGGTATGATTTGAAGACTGGGGAGGTTTTGGAGCTCTCCAGCAGCAGCCAGGGCGCGGCCTTCCTCCAACTCTACGGAGAGGGCGGCGGTTGGCTCTATGGCCTGACCAGCAGCGGTATGTTTATTGGGGAAGAATCCGGGGAAATCATCTATGGCCGGGCGAAGACAGAAGACTTCCTGCACGGGGAGTGGAGAATGGAGATTTGCGACTAGGAGGCCCCTTATGCTGAGCCTATATCAAGTAAACAAACATTACGGCCCCAAACACGCCCTGCGGGACTTCACCTATACCTTCGGGCCGGGGGTGTATACCCTTCTGGGCCCCAACGGGGCGGGCAAGAGCACCTTGATGAACATCCTCACTGACGGTATCCGCCCGGACGGGGACAGCAGGGTGGAGTATAACGGAAAGGCAATCACCGCCCTGGGCCGGAGCTACCGGGCCAGGGTGGGCTATATGCCCCAGGAGCTGGCGGTATATGACGGGTTCACCTGCCGCAGGTTTCTGGGATACATGGGCGCGCTGAAGGGCCTGCCTCGAGCGGAACTGCGCCGCCAGGCAGCAGAGCTGATGGAGCGCCTGGAGCTCTCCGATGTATTGGACAAAAAGGCCGGGAGCCTGTCTGGGGGTATGAAGCGCCGCCTCCTGCTGGCCCAGGCCCTTTTGGGTTTCCCGGAAATCGTGATTCTGGATGAGCCCACCGCGGGCCTGGACCCCCGGCAGCGGATTATTGTCCGGGAGCTCATTGCCCGGCTGGCCCTGGAGGAGGGCCGGACAGTGATTGTCTCCACCCACATTATCTCTGATGTGGAGCGCATCGCGAAAGCGGTGCTGATTCTAAAGCTGGGGCGGCTGGTGGCCTCCGGCTCTGTGGAAGAGCTGACCGCCGCCCTGCCCCAAGGGGCGGCGCATGGGTTGGAGCAGGTGTACATGGAGCATTTCGGCAGGGCAGGTGAGCTGGTATGAGGCTGTTTTTTCAAGAGCTGCGCCGGTGCCTGGGCAGGAAGGCGGTGCTTGTGTCCCTGGCTGTGCTGACACTTCTGAACCTTTTTCTCAGCTGTGATATCACACCAGACCCTGCCAGGCAGCTGTACCAGGCCCTGGAGACCCTCCCCTCTGGCCGAGAGCTGGCCTATCTGGAAAAGCAGACGGAGTATCTGAACGGCTTTCTCTGGCAGGAGGATTTAGGCAGGGAGGCAGAGCGGAGAATCTGCCTCTACACCGGGAATTTCTACTCTGAGGCGGCGCTTTTTGACCGGGTGCGGGAGGACTTCGCCCGGGCCCAGGATTATGGGGAATACCTGGCCCAGGTGGAGGAGAACGCGGAGCGGCTGGGGGGCACGGCCATCTTTTCCCAGCCCGGAGGCTACGAGTCCAAGGTGATTGAAAAGATTCGGGAGGCCTACCGCCCCCTGGGGGAGCTTGCTCCCAAGCCCGGCTGCTGGGCTGCATTGGAGCGGGCTCTGACCGGGGAGTTCACGGGCCTGTTTTTGCTGGTTGCGGGCTGTGTGTTCGGGGTGGGCACGATTTGCGAGGATTTGGAGAGCGGCAGCCTGCTGCTGATACGCTCCACCCCCTTGGGCCGCAGGCGCCTCTCTGTCTGCCGGATGGGGGCCGCGCTGGTCCACTCCCTGCTCTGCGGCCTGGCTTTGGCGGTGCTGCCCGGGGTGGTATGCCTTTTGGGCGGAGGTGTGGATTTGGCCGCACCTGTCCAGTCTCTGCCCGGCTTCTATACAGGAACCATCCCGGTCACGGCGGGCGGGTATCTGCTCTGCCGGGGAGCCTTTGCCCTGACGGCGGTGTTTGTCACGGAGCTTCTGGTGATGGCAGCTGCCCAGGTGCTGGTGTATGCGGCCACGACCTATCAGTTCTCCGTCCTGCTGGTGGGGACGGAGGTGGTGCTGCGGTATCTGGTTCCCGGCAGCTCCTTTCTAAATTTCTTCCGCTACGCGAACCTACTCTACCTGGCGGACCCCAAGGAGGCCTTTTCTGGCTTCCACTGCGTGAACTGCTTTGGGGAGCCAATCCCCCTGGCCCAGATTCTGGTGGTGTTCGGAGGAGTGATGCTGGGGCTGGGCCTCCCGGCAATCTATTTCAGCAGGGCCCCGGGCCGGGGGCTGCGGCTCCGCCTGCCAAAGGCCTTGCGGAAACGCTGGGGGTACTGCCAATCCCTGTTCCGCCACGAGGGCTATAAGCTGCTGGCAGTGAACCGCTGCTGGGTCTGGCTGCTGGCACTGGCGGTGTGGGCCGGATGGAGCTCGGTGAGCTTTGACGCCAACTACGATGTGAATGATTTGCTGTATCGCTCCCACATCCAGGCAGTGGAGGGCCGGGTGGACGAGGCCGCGTGGGACTACGCGGCAGAGCAGGAGGCCTATTTCGCGGGACTGGAGGCCCGGCTCTCGGAGCTTGCCGCCCAGCTGGAGAGCGGCGCTCTGGAGCGGAAGGAGTACGATTTGGCCTGCGTCCCCCTCCGGCAGGAGCTCCTCTCCCGGACAGCTTTTGAACGGTTCCGGAACAGCCTCAATTACCTGAGCAGGCAGGGCCGGAAGACCATCCTCTACCGCACAGGCTATGACCGGCTGGTGGGTAGAACCGCCCGCCGGGCCGCGCAGCCCAGGCATATGCTTGGGCTGCTCTTTCTGGCAGCGCTCATCTCCCCTATCTATGCTGGGGACAATGGCTCGGGCATGACGGCATTGATTCGCTCCACAAAGGGCGGCAGGCTCCGGCTGATGGGGACCAAGGCCGGGCTGGTGCTCCTGCTGGCTGTAGTGGTCAGCCTGGGGATTTCCGGGCCCTTTACTCTCCGCACATTGGACGCGTTCGGCACCTGGCAGATTGGGGAGAGCTCCAATCTGCTCGTGATTGCCGCGCCGGATATTCCCATCTGGGGGTATCTACTGCTGACAGCTGGAGCCCGGGCAGGAGGTTATTTTTTAGCAGGAGCCATCGCTGCCGGGATTTCCTACTTCTCCCCCAACGCCCGGCTGGCGTTGATTCTGTCGGCTTTGGCGCTGGTGGTTCCGGTGGGATTGGTGTGGCTGACACCACCAGCCTCATTCTAAATTGATTTGTTTTCTGCCAATGGTTTACTCAGCATGGTAAAGAAACCAATGGAAACTGAGTCTCTTGGCTGTCCTCTCCCCTTCTCATTCTCGCTGCCCTCCCCTCCGCCGAATGGAAATTTCCTATGTTGCCTATTCAATTCTTTCTTGCTGATTTTACAATGTGGGCTTGCTGTACAGCGCTGTTTTCCCATGCTATACTTTAGGCAGCCTAGGGCACACTCACAATAAGCAAGGAGGAATGCGTCATGAAACTGACAATTGGAGAAAAGATTGGTTTGCTGAGAAAGAAAAAGAACATCACTCAGACAGAGCTTGCTGAGTATCTTTTTCTCGCCCCCCAGACTGTGTCCCGGTGGGAGGTGGGAAATGGCGCCCCGGAGATTACGCTGCTGCCGAGAATCGCGGGATTTTTTGGGGTAAGCATTGACGAGCTCTTTGGGGTGACCTCGCTCCAGCGCACAAAAGACCTGGTGGCCAAATACTCGGTTCTGCGGGATGATTGTTCTTTTCAAGAGGCCATGGACTCCATCCATTCGCAGCTTCAGTCTATAGAGGCTTCTCTGAAAAGCGGCGGGGAAGATTCCGCTGAACTGGAGCGGGAGCAGGACCAGCTGGAGGCGGAAAAGATGCACATGTGGATTCAGCAGGGCCGGGAGGCTTTTCAGCGTGCGTTTTCCATTGCGGAGGGCTTTGTGGAAAAAACGGAGGAAAACCCAAATCACCCCTGGTATCTGCCCATGCGGTTGCAGCGGGACCAGCTGTGCAGAGCTGTGGGCATAGAGCGCGAGGCTTTGGCGGAGCGCAAGAAGGAGTTTGCGGAGCACCCAAGTGAAATCAGCCTGCTGCGGTATGTCTCCCTGCTGGGGCACAGGCAAGACTACGAGGAAATGCTGTCCATCAGTGAGGCGGAAGGCCCGGCCAAAGAAATCCTATTTCCACCCTCCAAGAAGAATTTGGACATCTGGCAGGAGCTTGTTCGCGCGGCCGCTGGAACAGGCAGAAAAGACTTTGTCCAACAGCATCTGCCTTTGGTGTTGGAGGTCTGCGGCAAAGAGGAAGAGTTTGAGTTACTCTTGCCTGTGCTGGATTTTTTGGAGGGGGAAAAACTCGCGGCAGTTAAGCAGCGGCTGTGCGTTTTGATGCCGGAAGTCTCTCTCAACCAATATGCTGCGGAGAGGATTAGGGAGAGAGTGGAAATCAATCTCTGATTCTGGGGAAATGAAAAGCCTATACCGACAGCTATCGGTATAGGCTTTTCATAATATAGATTTCATCTGAAAATTGGCGGGGACGCAGAATGATGTGCTGTGTTATCAAATCATATCAAAGGAAGTGTGCGAAAGCCGCATTCCCGCATAAATGCAGGGGATTTCCACTAACATCACTTTTACTCATCTGTGCAGCCCGGTGATCATCTCAACCGTAGCCGGGTCATAGTGGGAGAAGAACAGGCTCTCGCCCTCGTCCAGCTTCTGGATAGCGGCCATGTCCTCGGCACTCAAGCTGAAGTCGAACACGTTGAAATTCTGCTCCATGCGCTCCTTGTGGGTGGACTTGGGGATGACCACCACATTGCTCTGAATCAGGAACCGCAGGGCGGTCTGGGCGGCGGACTTGCCATACTTCGCGCCGATCTCCGTGAGGGTGGGGTTGGTGAAGAAATCCTTGCGCCCCTCGGCAAAGGGCCCCCAGCTCTCGTGCTGCACCTCGTACTTCTCCATGTACTCATGGGCCTTCTTCTGCTGCTGGAACACATGAGTCTCCACCTGGTTCACCGCCGGGGTGACCTCCACAAACCGGCATAAATCTACCAATCGGTCAGGATAGAAGTTGCTTACGCCGATGGCCCGCAGGTAGCCGATCTTATATGCTTCCTCCATGGCCCGCCAGGTGCCATAGTAGTCGTTGAAGGGCTGGTGAATCAGCAGAAGGTCAATATATTCCGTGTCCAGCTTGCGGAGCGATTCCTCGATGGACTTCTTAGCGTTCTCATAGCCGCCGTTTGATACCCAAACCTTTGTGGTCAGGAAAATATCATCCCGCTTCACGCCGCTGTTCTTGATGCCCCGCCCCACGGCCTCCTCGTTGCCGTAAGCCTGGGCAGTGTCGATGGAGCGGTAGCCCACGTCCAGAGCGTCCCGCACGCAGCGCTCACACTCATCGTTGGTGACCTGGTACACGCCGTAGCCCAGCATGGGCATTTTGATTCCGTTGTTGAGAGTTACATATTCCATTTTTCAAAACCTCCGTGTAATTATTCAGCCAATTTGATATCCAAGAACTTCTCCTCCTGTTGTTCCAAGGTCAGCGTCCAGTAGCGCTTGCCCTGGTCGAGAGCCTTGATCTTCTCCATCTCATCAGCGGTCAGTTCAAAGTCGAAAATGTCAATATTGTCTTTCTGATGGGCCGGGTTGGTGGAGCGGGGCAGGGGGATATTGCCCATCTGGATGTGCCAGCGCAAAATGATCTGCACGTTGGACTTGCCGTACTTTTGAGCCAGCTCAGTAAACACCGGCTCATTGATGAGGTTCGCGTCCCCATGGCCCAGGGGGAACCAGTGTTCCATACGGGTGCCGTAGGGTTTTACGCGCTCCTTCAGAGCTGCCTGCTGGAAGTAGGGATGGCCCTCCACCTGGATGATCTGCGGCTTGATTTCTGCGGCGGCAAGCACTTCCTCCAGCCGGTCGGACTCGAAATTGGACAGCCCGATGGCCCGCACCTTGCCCGCTTTGTACGCCTTTTCCAGATTCTTGTACCCGGTGATGTAATCGCCCACCTGCTGGTGGAGAATCACCAGGTCGAGATAGTCCAGCCCGAATCGGGCCAGCATTTTGTCAATAGCGCTCTCGTCGGCGTACTCGTCCGGCCAGATTTTCGAGGTGATCCACAGCTCCTCCCGGGGGATGCCGCACTCACGGACAGCCGCGCCCACACCGGCCTCGTTGTAGTAATGATGGGCGCTGTCAATGTGCCGGTAGCCCAGCTCAAAAGCGGACAGGCAGGCTTTCTTGGCGTCCTCGTCCTCGGGGATTTGGAACACGCCCAGGGCGATTTGGGGGATTTTTACGCCGTTGTTCAACTCTACATACTGCATATTTATACCTCCGTTTTAATTAGTCATGAATCTTTCTGGTCACGCACATCCGCACAAAGTCCGGGTCAAAATGCTTGACTGCCGTGCCCACATAGCCCATATCCAGGCTGCTGATTTTCTCCATATCATCGGCAGTAAGCTCAAAATCCCAAATATCAAGATTTTCTCTGATACGGTTCTCATGGGTGGACTTGGGGATGATCACCACGCCCCGTTGCACATTCCAGCGCAGCATCACCTGGCCAATGGACTTGCCGTGGGCCTCGGCGATGGCTTTCAGCGTTTCGTTCTCAAAGGGTGCGTACCGCCCGCCGCCAAGGGGAGCCCAGGCTTCCGGCTGTACGCCGTAGTATTTCATGGTTTCCAGGGCCTCGGGCTGAGCGAAGAAGGGGTGCAGCTCTACCTGGTTCACCATGGGTTTTATCTCCACGGTCTCGCAGAAATTGGTGAGGATGTTGGGGTAGAAGTTGCTGACCCCGATGGCCTTGAGTTTTCCCTCCTTGTAAGCGTCCTCCATAGCCCGCCATGCGCTGAAATAGTCGCCCATGGCCTGGTGCAAAAGGTACAAATCAAGATATTCCAGGCCGGTTTTCTTGAGGGAATCCTCGATAGCGGCCTTTGCCGTGTCGTAGTTCGCCATGTCCTGCACCCACATTTTAGAGGTGATGAACAGCTCCTCCCGGGTGCAGAGCCCCTCCGCGATGGCTTCCCGGACAGCCTCGCCCACCGCGTCCTCGTTGGTGTAGCTGGCGGCGGTATCGATGAGCCGGTAGCCCGCCCGGATAGCGGTCAGCACGGACTGTTTGCACTCGTCCTTGTCCCGCACCTGGAACACGCCGAAGCCCTCTTGGGGCATTTTTACGCCGTTATGCAATGTGGTAAATTCCATTTTTGATTCCTCCTTGTAATTGTAATATGTCTTAGTCCGCATCCCCAAACACATCCTCGATTTCGCCCATGTACATATAGTGAACAGGATTGCCATCAGCGTACATGGTGCTGGCAATCTCCCCGGGAACAGAATCAATGTCAAACCGGTGGCTGTATATTTTCTTGCATACAAAGGTCAGCGTGGCCTGCTTAAAGCCCACGGCGTCTCCCAGAGATTTCACGGTCAAGCTGGTTTTGCTCAGCTTATCCGGGTCCTCGTTGCCGGAGATGCTCCCCATTTTGCCTAAGTCCCTGCGATTTTCCTCTGGGAAAAAGCACACGGTAAAATGGTCGCTGTCTTTGAGAATTTCATGGGTCTTACGATTCTCCCGCACGAACACAGTGACAATCTGTTTTCCTTTTTTGGGTGGCCCCCATATGGTGCCCAAAGTGCCCCAGCCGATGGTCATAGCGTTATGCTTTTCCGGTGTACCTGCGGTGAGCAGCGCCCAGCGGTCGTTAAACATAGAGAATACATCGAACTTGGCCTGCTCAAAATTTTCCTTTGTGATTTTCATGATGTTTCCTCCTCTGCGGATTCCTTGTGTCTTTAGTTTAACAGGTTTCCCCTCGCGTGAGAAGTTCCTCTTGGTTCATCAGTGAACACCCAAAGGTTATAGGCCGTAATGTAATTAAGAAAGCCGGAGCAGTTTAAGCCGCTCCGGCTTCCGATTAGTCCATCTTCCTGGGCATCAGCTACTAAACTCTGCCGCTTTTCAACACGTCCTGGACAGCGCATAAAAACTTTTGAATGGTTTTGGATGGCTTTGGGGAGTGCAGCAGCCCATAGGGAATTGTATAGTCCCAATCCACGGGTATGACTTTCAGCAAGGGGTGGATATTCTGCCAGCGGGGCACCACCAGCAGCATATCGCTGCCGCTTTCGCAGCGGTTGAATACTTCGATTCGGTACAGCTCAATTTCCTCCACATTGATTTGCGGATGCGCTCTCCCAAGCCCGTCACGCAAATCATCCACATAGTGGCTCCAATTTCTATGCATCATAAGCAGGGTTTCACCATGAAGGTCCTCCACTGTCAAGCGTGTCTTTTCCGCCAGAGGATGATATAGGGACATCGCCACACACAGCGGCTCTCGGGATAGTTCAAAACCTGCGCAGTTACGGAGATTCAGCATGGTTTCGTCAAAAACGCCTGCCACCACATCAATGTCCTGGCCTAAGTTCGCCAGGGTATACCGGGCATTTTCTACGGTGTTGTCAAAGGGGACAATTTTGAATTTGATTTCAGGGCAGCGCTGGTGTATGGCTGGCCATAGCTCCATAAGCGTTTGTGCTGGGGTCATAGGGGAAGTGCCGATGCGGATGATATCCGTATCCCCCTGCATGGCATTTTTAGCCCGGCTGACAGAGTCCTTGCAGTATTGGATGATATATTTTGCGTCTTTATACAGCGAAACGCCTGCTTTTGTGAGACGCAGACCCCGGTGGGTGCGCTCAAAGAGTTTTACGTCCAGAGCATCTTCCAGCAAGTTCATCTGCTTGATTACAGCCGTGGGCGTGATGAACATCCGCTCTGCCGCCTTACTGAAGCTGCCTGCATCTGCCGCAATAAGAAAGGTTTCCAGTTGGGGGTTATACATAGGGCGCCTGCTTCCTGTTTCAGTTTATACCTTAGAGTATACAGCAAACAGAAAGAAATTGCAAATGAAGTGCGAGAAGAAATGCTCTCTCTTGGCTGTTCCTTTCTTTGCGCTTCTGGAATGCTTGAATCGCTGAAAGCCACTGGCGTCTTTGCAAAAAATGCTGTTTTCGGTTTCCAACTTTTTTAGTGTATTGCCTACGTATTTTTTCTCGTTCAAAATCTGACGATTCCCCGGGAAACTGCTGCGCCCAGCACTCGAAATCACCTACCTGCGGCGTAATTTCATCTAGCTTTCGCTGTGCCAACTACGCCTTTTGCTCGATGTCACTCTTACGCCTACGGTATTCCTCTGCTGCCGCTAGATGGACAGAGGACAATTCCTGAGCCTGCCGCAGCCTTTCATTTTCTTGCTCAACCTTGAACTGCATGACTGTCAAGTGTTCCTCAGAACTGCCGCGCTCTCCGCGCTGCAAGTCCGTATACCCTGCTTTCTGCATAGCTCGAAAGAACTCGTCTTGCAAAACGCTATATAATTTCTTCAATACTGGCTTACCATTTTTGCCCGCTATTGGCTGGATACCGCATCAACCGCCGGTTTCGAGGCCCATTTCTTGCTCATACTGACCTGCATAATGGCCTCCTTGACCGTCCCCACCAGCGATTTATCCTTGCATCGTTTTGTCCAAAGCGCCTGCTTTTCTACCACAGAGACATACACAACGTGCAGGTGATAGTGGTATACATTCTCGCCCAGCGCCTCCGACATAGCCCGGTTGCGTTCGTCAGCGTGCATTACCGCCGAGAGAATATACTGCTCACCGCCCACAATTTTTATTGCACTTTTATACGCATCGTGGTAAAATTGTTTTGCAAATTCGTAGCCGCCATGATTGTAAAAGTAAGCTGAATTTACATCAATAATCAACTCTCCGAAAGTGAAAACATCCTCTTTCAGTCCTCTGGTGGAGATGATTTTGTCCCGCTCCATCTGTTCAAACATCTCTGCATAACTACCAGATGGACGCTTAAAACGCACGTTGTACTGGCTCATTTCAGGCACAATGTCCTGATTCACATACGAATCTTTTTCACGTTCATTATGCCTTTGCGTGTTCATGATTTTGACGACGGTCAGCCGCATATTTCTTACGTTGGTACGGTCAATCCCGTCCCCTCTTGCCATAGGCATACCTCCTTCCAAATGTTTCCCGCAGGCTTACAGCGGGCGCAGGCACTTCCTGCGGAAGTGTAATAACCCACTATGACACTTTCATCCCTATCGGGCTGCAAAGTGCCGTGGGCTCTCCGAGGGGCAGGGGGATTGCATCCCAAGAGGATTCCATCCTCTACAACCCCGCCGAAGGGCAAAAGCTACTTACTTATCTGGTATCGCGGCTTTCAGTGCTTGCAGCATTTCATCAATTTCCCTGCAGACATCTTCAAAGCGCTCGCTGATGTAGTCAAACTGTTCTCGATTAATCAGGGGGAAAGCTACGGTACATTCTGGGTTCGAGTACCAAGAAAAGTTCCAGTGGAAATGATCGATGAATCCGTCCATAGCGGCAAGTAGCGTTCCCGCCGTGTAGCTTGCGTCCTTGTTAGGATTCTTGAGGTCAGCGATGGATTCCTCCATGCTGTCAAAGTGCTTGCCGCCAATGGAATATGGCGTGGGACGCTTACGATACTTGTTCAGGCATTTCTCCATATCGCTCATTTCCTGAGCTGCTTTCTCCTGTTGCTCCGGCTCTAAGCGGGAAAAATTGAGCGCATCTCTTTTTGTGATTTTCTTACCGGAGGACTGGAGAATTTCCTTAGTCTCTGGCGTGAGACTTTTTGCTACTTGAATTTGCCGCTCAATGGTTCGCGGACTGACACTCAACTTGTCGGCGGTGTCTTGGGTGAATGACTTGGTTTCTAAAACCGACAAATTGTCGTTTTTAGAAGTCTGGCCGTTGCGCATACCCTGACGAGTTTCCGGGTGGAGCGTTTCATAGATCTGTTTACGCCTTAACAGCAGATCCCCGAACTCGATGGGGGACAGGCTGGTCTGCACCATGTTTTCGTCGATTTCTGCCAACTCCGCTAACAGGCCGCTGACTTCACAGACGGTACACTCAATCTCTGTCCATCCCAGCAGCCTGACCGCCTCTAGACGGTGACGCCCGGCAATCAACGTGTGGTCAGGTGTAATGGAGATAGGATTGAGCAAGCCTATCTCCGCAATGCTTTTTGCAAGCTTCTGCACATTGTCATCTCTGGCTTCTCGCCGCCCAGCATTGATTTTGATTTCGTCAATTCTTATCTTCCTATACCTCTCTTTCCATGTCTGCGTGACAACCGTGACGACCGTGACGACCTGTACAAGACCACCCCGGTCATAATAAGGTCGTCACGGTTGTCACAGTCGTCACGCAAGCCGCTAAATTAGTGTGAGTGTGATAACCCTCCTGCATGGGTGCGGGAATTTTCGTAGTGAATATGATAGTCATTCATTAGCTTTCCAGCTCGGACGTTGAGCCTCATAGCCAGCGCAATTGGGGTGATATCAAGCTGGAGCGCTACGGCAAGCTCCGTGGCGGTTCCGCTCCATATAGGATTGCCGGTAGTAACAAGCCTTTGTACCAAATTAAGCAGCGGGTCAGGTGGCTCCTGCCACATATCAGTTTCAATATCTTCTAACTCCCATTGCAGCGTTTCCGGGTTGCGGCTGATATACAGCTTTTGGTTAGGCTGATCGCGGCCTGAAACCTCAAGTGTAGCCGCATTACCGGTGCACTTTTTCTTCCGCAATAGGAACGCTCCATCAGCGGCACCCAGCAAGCCGGTTGTGCCTGAAATCATGTCAAACTTATCGTCCGCAGTTTGTTTGCGGGTGTGATGTACCAGCAGAAGGCAGATACTGTGTTTGTCCGCAAATTCTTTCACCCCGGCAATAATCTCATAGTCATTGGCGTAGCTATATTTTTCGCCTCCGACTTCCCAAATCTTTTAGAGCGTATCAATGATGATTAAGCTAGTGTCCGGGTGCTGACGCATAAAGCTCTCTAGCTGCTCGTCAAGACCATTTTCAAGGTCAGGAGCCTTTACAGCAAAGTGCAGGTTATCCGTACTGTCTGTCCCGAACATCCGATAGAGCCGCTCCTGCAAGCGGTGATAATCATCTTCCAGAGCTAGGTACAGTACCGACCCTCGCCGTACCGGGAAGTCCCACATATCCAGCCCCATGCTGATGTGGTAAGCAAGCTGAGCCATGAGAAAACTCTTGCCCAGCTTGGGCGCACCAGCAAAGAGATAAGTGCCGGGATAGAGTAGCCCGTCAATCAACGGCGGCTTGCTGAGATAAACGGTATCGTAAATCTCAGTCATTGACTTGGTTTCAAGAATTTTGCTATTGCAATTTTTTACAGAATGAGGTATACTAACCTCAGTTGATTGGATTGACTGCCTACCATTTGCGCCAACAGATGGGGTTCGGGCAGTCCTTTCTTTTTCATTGCTCATTCAATTCCTCCTTCATGCCGCCCATAGTGGCGGCTATCATGTTGATGGTGTCAAGCAGGTCACTATCCACTCCGCTACAACTTTCTATGTTTCGCAACTCGTCCAGCACAGCGGCAAGTTGGTCGCGCAGAGCCTTGTAAACCCTTGGATTGCCTTGTATGACCACGTCCTGGCATAAGAGCCGCCTAGTGATATAATCCTGCTTAGTAAGACCAGAGAGCCGTACAAAACGCTCTAGCTGTTTATCTTCCTCCGGCGATACCCGGAAAGCGGCTGTCTTGTTGCGCCAACGGCCTTTTGAGTCTAAATTCTTTAGCGACATTATCCTTCGCTCCTTTCAAGCTCCAGCTTTTCGACCATTTCATTTTGCTTTGACGGAAATAGGTGTGCATAGCGATAAGTGATTTCAATACTCTCATGGCCCACACG
>Ga0137309_101978_pt1 | contig 13011 bp, 17 predicted proteins | sample NAcewiD2O_June_FD_97179 | JGI IMG/M metagenome (GOLD analysis project Ga0137309, IMG submission 97179) | Mouse cecal microbial communities from Vienna, Austria - N-Acetylneuraminic amended D2O_June | ecosystem: Host-associated > Mammals > Digestive system > Large intestine > Cecum | place... | reverse complement strand
GGGCGGTCATCGCCGTGACCGGAAACCGAAGCGCCGTGGTAGATGGCTGCGACGGCATTGTGGACTATGACTCGGAAAAGGTGATCCTGCGGGCCGGGCGTTTGATGGTCCAAATCCACGGCCGGGACCTGCGGCTGCGGCGGCTGACGGAGAACGGCGCGGTGGTGGAGGGCGTGATCAGCAGCTTGGAATACAGCTATTAGGGGGCTTCTTATGCTGGAAAAGGCGTATCATTGGTTGTCCGGCTATGTGGAATTTCAAGTGGAGGGAGATGGCGCGCGGTTTTTCACGGTGGCGGCCAAGCGGGGCGCGGCCTTTTGGGGTTTCGCCCGGGCGGAGTCCAAGGCCGTGGCCCGGGTAAAGCCAAGGAGCTACCGGGCGCTGCGGCCTCTTTGCAAGCGCTGCGGGGTGCGCCTGCGGGTGCGGCGGCGGGGCGGTCTGCCTTTTCAGCTGCGGCGGCTGCGAAAGCGCCCGGGGCTTTTGGCTGGGGCGGCGCTGGCGGCGGGGCTGTTCTGGTTTTTGTCGGGATTTGTGTGGGGGGTGGAGTTCACCGGCTGCGAGAAGATCCCGGTGAACCAGCTGGCCCAGTGCGCCCGGGAGCAGGGGGTTTATCTGGGGGCTAAAAAGCGGGAGCTGGCTCCCCGGAGCGCGGCCAACCGCATCCTAAACGAGATGCCCCAGCTGAGCTGGGTCTCGGTGAACACAGGGGGATGCTTTGTTCAGGTGGCGGTAAAGGAGGGCGCGGCCAAGCCGGAGCCGGAGAAAAGCCAGGAGCTCTCCAACATGGTGGCGGTCCGGGAGGGAGAGGTGGTGCACATCGAGGCGCAGCAAGGCCGACCCGAGGTGAAGCTGGGGGATGTGGTGGTCAAGGGCCAGCTGCTCATCGCCGGGCTGTACCAGGAGGTACCGGACCCCTACGGACCCCAGCCGGACCGGCTGTACCAGGTGGCCGGAGCGGCCCGGGGGAAGGTGCTTGCCAAGACCTACCGGGAGTTTACCGTTCAGGTAGAGGACTCTGTTCAGGAGACCCAGGAGGCCGGGCGGGAGGTGCGGCTGTGGGCGGAGATTTTCGGCCTGCGCCTTCCGCTGGGGCTTTGGAGCCGGACCGAAGGGGAAACCCAAAGCTGGCGGGAGGAGCGGCGGGCCTCCCTGCTGGGGGTGGAGCTCCCCTTGGCCTTGGAGTGGGAAACGCTGGTGCGTCTGGAGCGGCGGGAGCGGAAGCTGACGAAGGAGCAGATGAAGACAGCGGCGCTGCTCAAGCTGCGGGAGACCCAGCGGACAGCTTTGGGTGAGGGGGGCAGCGTGCTTCATGAGGAACTGAGCTTCACCTTTGCCGAGGGGCGCTGTATGGTAAGCGCCCGGTGCCGGTGCCAGGAGAATATTGGGGAGATTCAAGTGATATCGACAAATTGAACAAATTGTTTCAAATATATTTGGCGAATGAAGATATTTTTTGCGCTTGAACATAACGGATGATATGTGGTATAATAGCAATGGAAATCTATGCCGCAAATTGCGGCTTACAGGCGCCCTAAGCCGGCCGGAAAGGAGGGGCGGTTTTGGAACTGATTTCCCTACTGGGGGATTTTATGTCCCCAGAGGTGTACCGGGTCTATCAGGCCTGCATGTACCAGCCCAGTCCGGCAAAGTTCTCCGCCCTGGCGGAGGAGCTGCTTTCCAGCCCCTCTCCGGCGGCTTTTGGATGCAGGCGAAAGAACCGCCTGGCCGGGGTGATTGCCCTGCGGCAAACCGGAGACCAGGGAGAGATTGTAGGCATCGCGGTGGAAGAGGCTCTGCGGGGCCAAGGCCTTGGCGGCTGTCTGGTGCGGGGGGCCATCCAGGCCCTTCGGCTTAAGAAGGTAACCGCGGAGACGGACCAGGAAGCGGTGGAGTTTTATCGAAAGTGCGGCTTTTCGGCAAGGGCCTTCACCCGAACATACGGCGGCCAGCCATATGTTCGGTATGCCAGTGAATGGGTTGCGCCGGAGCATAAGCCGGAGAAGGAGAAAAATTGGAACAAAGGATCCTTGTAGACAGAATTGAGCAGGCGGAAGAGCTGTTTGGCAGCTTTGACAGCAACATGAAGCTCATTGAAAAAGAATATGGCGTGGCCCTGGTTTTTCGGGACGCAGAGCTGAAGATTGCCGGGGAGGACCCGGCCGGTGTAGACAAGGCGGCGCGGGCTGTGCGCAGCCTGATTACCCTCATTGGCGGCGGAGAGACCTTGAGCGAGCAGAACGTGCGCTACTGCATGCGCATGGTGGACGAGGACAGCGAGGATAAAGTAGCTAAGCTGGCCGGGGACTGCATCTGTGTGACCAGCAAGGGAAAGCCCATCAAGCCGAAAACAGTGGGGCAGCGGACCTATTGCGATAACATCAAGAACCATACCATTACCATTGGCGTGGGCCCCGCTGGCACGGGCAAGACTTACTTGGCGGTGGCCATGGCGGTTACGGCCTTTCGGGCCCAGCAGGTGAACCGGATTATTTTGACCCGCCCCGCCGTGGAGGCGGGGGAAAAGCTGGGCTTTTTGCCCGGCGACCTGCAGCAGAAGGTGGACCCCTATCTGCGGCCCCTGTACGACGCCCTTTTCGACATGCTGGGGACCGAGGCTTACCAGCGCTATGTGGAACGGGGCAACATCGAGGTGGCCCCCTTGGCCTACATGCGGGGGCGGACTTTGGACGACAGCTTCATTATTTTAGACGAGGCCCAGAACACCACGGGCGAACAGATGAAGATGTTCCTGACCCGCCTGGGATTTAACTCGAAAATGGTCATTACCGGCGACGTGACCCAGATCGACCTGCCCGAGGGCAAGCGCAGCGGCCTGAAAGAGGCGGTGCGGGTGCTGCGGGGGGTAGAGGATATTGCTCTTTTCCGCTTTACGGAAAAGGACGTGGTCCGGCACAAGCTGGTGCAGGATATCATCCGCGCCTATGAGAAAGCGGCGCGGCCAAAGAATTAGCCGGAGGCTTTCCGGCGGAAACAGGAGAAAGCTAGGGCGGTCTTTGCGGCCTTTTTACGCGGGGCTGCCCAAGGTCTTGCGGCTGAGGCCCTTTTTCAGCCTGCCGTTTCACGGCCTCCCAACGGCCTGGACCCACATAGCGCAAGAAAGGATGGTCAACAATGGAGAAGATTCGGGTAATCATTTCGAACCGGCAGAAACAGGTCAGGATCCCCACTGGGGTGCGGATGCTGATTCGCCGCTGCTGCCACGCGGTGCTCCAGATGGAGGAGTTCCCAGACTCCGCCGAGATCAGCATCAGCTTTGTGGACAACGAGCAGATCCGGGAAATGAACCGGCAATACCGGGATAAGGATTCCGTGACGGATGTGCTGTCTTTCCCCATGGGGGAAAACGGCCATTATGACGTGAATCATGAAACCGGGGCCAAAATCCTGGGGGATATTGTCATCTCCGTGCCCCGCGCCATGGAGCAGGCCCGAACCTATGGACACTCCCTGGAGCGGGAGATCGGCTACCTGACCGCCCATTCCATGCTGCATCTTTTGGGCTATGACCATGAGGACGGAGGCTTGGCCCGGGTGCGCATGCGGGAGAAAGAAGAGCGGGTAATGCGGGAGCTGGGCCTGCCCGCCAGCAGCAGCTATGCCCCCGAAGAGTAAGCCTCCCCAGCCCCAGGGAGGGCAGCGGAGCTTGCTTCACAGCTTTCGGGACGCCTTTCGGGGGATTGGGTATGGTATAAAATCAGAGCGGAACATGCGCATACATGTGCTGGCTTGCGGGTATGTTCTGCTTTTTGCGCTCCAAACCGGCGCCAGCCGGAGTGAGCTGGCCCTGCTGCTTTTGGCTATGGGGGCGGTTACCGCGGCCGAGGCCTTGAACACAGCGGTGGAAAAACTCAGCGATTTTGTAAAACCGTCACGGGACAAGCGCATTGGCTGGATTAAAGATGTAGCGGCGGGCGGCGTGCTGTTAAGCGCCCTCTTCGCGGCCCTGGCTGGCGGTGTTATTTTGCTGCGCCCAGAGCTGTGGCAGGTTTTGGTGGAGATGGTCAAAACGCCCTGGAAGCTGAGCCTGTTTGTGGCAAGTTTGGGGGCGGGCATGCTGTTCGTTTTTGTTGTGCCCCTCAAGCGTGGAAAGTAGGAGGCCCATTGTTGAAACGGGCAAAGAATTTTTCCGGGGAAATACCGGTGCAGGAACGGGAAACGCTATTTATAGGAAAGGCAAAGTATGGAAAAACAGAGATCTGCCTTTATCGCCATTGTGGGCAAGCCCAATGTGGGGAAGTCCACAATATTGAATCAATTAGTTGGCGAAAAAATCGCTATTGTGTCGAAAAAGCCCCAGACCACCCGCACCCGCATTATGGGGGTCCTTACCCAGGGAGAGGACCAGCTGGTGTTTCTGGATACGCCTGGGCTGCTCAAGCCCAAGAATTCCCTGGGCGATTATATGGTAAAATCCGTCACCACGGCAGTGGATGGGGTGGATGCCTGCCTGCTGGTGGCGGAGGCTGGCGCCCCTGTGGCGAAGGCGGATGAGGAGCTCATGGCCCGCTTCCGAAAAGGGCGGGTTCCGGCCGTGCTGGCCATCAATAAAATCGACAAGCTACAGGACAAAACCCCGCTGATGGCTCAAATCGCCGCCTATTCCCAGAGGTTCAGCTTTCAGGCCGTGGTGCCGGTTTCCGCGCAAAATGGCGATGGCATGGACGAGCTGTTGGCCGAGTTAAAGCACCTAGCCCAGCCTGGGGGCTGGCTTTTTGAGGAGGACACCTTGACCGACCAGCCCGAGCGGGTGCTGGCCTCGGAGCTGGTCCGGGAGAAGGCCCTGCGCCTGCTGGAGCAGGAGATACCCCACGGCGTGGCCGCCGTCACGGAGATCATGCGGGAGCAGGGGGACATGCTGGAGCTGCATGTTACCATTTACTGCGAAAAATCCAACCACAAGGCCATAATAATTGGCAAGTCCGGGGCCATGCTGAAAAAGATCGGCACCCTGGCGCGCCAGGATCTTGAGCGCTTTTTCGGGTGCAAGGTGAACCTGCAGCTGTGGGTCAAGGTGAAAGAGGACTGGCGGCAAAGGCCGGAAACCTTGCAGAGCCTGGGCTTTTCTGAGAGGAATTTGGAAATTTAATTTTGAAAATCAGCACACAAAAAGGGAACGCCCCGTCGAGGGCGCTCCCTTTTTTATTACAGCATTTTTTCTCCCATCCACTGCCGGGCGACGGTCTGAAAGCCCAGCTTGCCATACCATTTTTCCAGCCAGACATAGCGCAGCTCAATTAGGGTACAGCTCTGATTTTTCAGCCACTGGATGCCATGGGCGACCATGTCCATGCCAATGCCTCGCTCCTGGTAGGCGGGTATCACGCCCACACAGCCTACACAGCCAACTTGATGTCCAGGCCGAAGAAAACGCCCGCCCTTGGGAGCCAGAACCTCAAATCCCACAATTCGCCCATCCAAAACCGCCAGATAGATAGGGTCCACACAGCTTTCAAAGACGCTGGGCCAGTTGGGCTCCGCAGCTTCCACAGCGGCCAGCAGCTCCGCGCGGTCCGGTTTTTCCGCGAAGCGATACTCCAGGCCTACAGGTGCGGGCGGGATAGTCAGGGTGTCCCGGTCAAACTCGTCCAGGCGCAACTCCATGTTGACGCTGGTCCAGCCAGCGGAGTAGCCCCGCTTCTCAAAAAAGCTGACATTGCGGCCGGTCTCCGGCACGCCTTGCAGCAGGTAGTGAGGGCCGCAGCCCAAAGTGAGCTTCTCCTCTCCCAGGCTGCGGATATACCCCTCAGCCGCCGCTAACAGCCGGGAGCCCATCCCCTGCCCGCGGTGATTTTCCGCCACGCACAGCACGGGGATGGACCCGCCGTGAACCATGGCATACCCTGCCAGTTGGCCCTGGGCATACTCCCCAATGATGTGGGCTTCCTGGGGCTTCAGCAGCTCCACAAACCATTCCCGGCTTGTCTGATACTCCGGGAAGCAGTGAAGGAACAAGTCAAACAGTTGGTCCGTCATGGTGCGCTCCTTTCAAAACAAAGGGGGAAATGCCGCCAAGCATTTCCCCTGAAAAAACGAGATTTGTAAAATCACTTCACCATGCTGGCGATTTCCTCAGCAAAGTTGTCCTCGCGCTTCTCCAGGCCCTCGCCCTTCTCAAAGCGGGTGAACCCGGCAATCTTGATTTCGCCGCCCAGCTCCTTGGCAACGCCGTCCACATACTGCTTCACGCTCATGCTGCCGTCCTGCACATAGGCCTGGTCCACCAAGCAGATCTCCTTGAAGAACTTGCCCATCCGGCCAGCCACAATCTTCTCGGCAATGTTGGCGGGCTTGCCCTCGTCCACAATCTGCTGGGTGAGGATTTCCTTCTCCTTCTCCACCCGCTCGGCGGGCACAGAGGCCTCGTCCAGGTACTCGGGGTTCAGAGCGGCAATCTGCATGGCCACGTTGTGGGCGCAGGTCTTGAAAGCGTCGTTGGCGGCGATTTCATCGCTGGTTTCAAACTTGACAATAACGCCAATGCGGCCCCCGGCATGCACATAGGAGGTGACGACGCCCTCAAAGCGGTCGAAGCGGCGCACCTTGATGTTCTCGCCAATGGTGAGAATCTTCTCCTTCAGCAGGGCGTCTACGGTCAGCTCGCTGCCCTCGGCCTTGCACTGGAGCAGAGCCTCCACATCGGCGGGGTTCTGATGAATGATGGTGCCGGCGCAGATTTTAACAAAAGCCTGGAACTCAGCGTTCTTCGCCACAAAATCGGTTTCGGCGTTCACTTCCACCACAGCGGCCACTTTGCCGCAGTCGCTGACAACCGCATAGGCCACGCCTTCGGCGGCAATACGGCCGGCCTTCTTCACAGAAGCGGCCAAGCCCTTCTCCCGCAGTAAATCAATGGCCTTTTCCATATTGCCCTCGGCCTCGGTCAGGGCCTTTTTGCAGTCCATCATGCCGCAGCCGGTCTTCTCCCGAAGAGCGGCCACGTCCTTAGCGGTAAAATTCATGTTATATCATCCCTTCTAGGTGTTTTTGGTGAAAATATTTTACTCAGCGGCTTCCCCGGCGGGAGCCCCGGCCTCGGCCGGCGCTTCCTCCTGGTCCCGGGCGGCAGCGCCCATCTGGCCCTCGCGGCCCTCAATCACCGCGTCGGCCATAGCGCTGGCGATGAGCTTTACGGCGCGGATGGCGTCGTCGTTGCCAGGGATGACATAGTCAATCTCATCGGGGTCGCAGTTGGTGTCAACAATGGCCACAATGGGGATATGGAGCTTCCGGGCCTCGGAAACGGCAATGCGCTCCTTGCGGGGGTCCACAATAAACAGGGCGCCGGGATAGGACTTCATGTCCTTAATGCCGCCCAGATATTTTTCCAGCTTCTCAATTTCCAGCTGGAGCTTGGTGACCTCCTTCTTGGGGAGCAGGTCAAAGGTGCCGTCCTCTTCCATCTTGCGTAGCTGAGCCAGGCGCTGGATGCGGGTGCGGATGGTGGAGAAGTTGGTGAGCATGCCGCCCAGCCAGCGGGCGTTTACATAGAAAGCCCCGGCCCGGCTGGCCTCTTCCTTCACGCTCTCCTGGGCCTGCTTTTTGGTGCCCACAAAGAGGATGTTCTTGCCCTCGGCGGCCAGATCCCGCACAAAGTTGTAGGCCTCCTCCAGCTTGCGCACGGTTTTCTGCAAGTCGATGATGTAGATGCCGTTGCGCTCGGTGAAGATATAGGGGGCCATCTTGGGGTTCCAGCGGCGGGTCTGGTGGCCAAAGTGAACGCCGGCCTCCAGCAGCTGCTTCATAGATACTACTGCCATGTTACAATACCTCCTGGTTTTTTCCTCCGCCGGACAAAAAATTTCAGGGCCGCCGCCGCGACCAAAGCCGTTCCCCGTGGATTCTTATAGGAAAGCACAGAAAAGAGCGGGCCGCGCGGACCAGAGCCGAATTGTCCGGCGTGTGTTTTGGCGCTAGTATTATACCATGGAAAGCGCCAGGAATCAAGTGCTTTTTCCGGGAGGTTCCCGCTTTTTTTACGAAAAATTCCGTTCTGGCGGAAAATTGTAAAAACGGGTGGACTTTTTCGCAAAATCTGTTAAAATAAATGATAGAAAGAACCAGAAAGGAGCTGCTGACCATGAAAAACGGAAGCTTTTGCAATAAACAGGGCCAATCTCGCCTGGGGAGGGCCCTTTTGCGCCGGACCGCGGCCGCGGCGCTGGCCGGGTGCCTGCTGGCCTGCGCCCTGGCGGCCTGCGGCGGGGACGATAAGGGGAAGGAGAGCAGCGGCGAGTCCAGCGGGACAGCCTCTGTGGCTCCTGTGGCCACGCCCAATCCCACTCCGGCTCCGGCGGCCAAAGCGGTGCGCATCACCGGCGACGAGGTGAACGTGCGCAAGGAGGCTTCTACTGACTCGGACGTGCTGGGCACGGTGGAGGAGGGGGACAAGCTGGCCCTTCTGGCTGAGAATGCCCAGGGCGAGTGGTACAATGTGCAGTTTGAGGGCGCGGGCGCTTATGTGTACGCGGACTTCGGCGAGGTGGTAGACGTGACCGCCGAGGACTATGCCCGCCTGATGGCGGCGCCCGATCCCACGCCGGAGGCCACCCAGTCTCCGGAAGGCTCGGCCAGCCCCAGCGCCAGCCCGGAGGGGGAGGGCGCTTCTTCGCCCAGCTCTTCTCTGGTGGACAACGAGGACGGGGAATAGCCCTTGGCGGGCCCCAAGAAAAAGGGCCCCGTAGGGCCTTGGTTCTTTGCGGTCAAAATTCGGGAGGATGAGGCATGGATGTATTGATTATTGGCGGCGGGCTTTTGGGCCGGGAGACCGCCCAGCGGCTGGACCGCCTGGGCCATGGGGTCGTGGTGGTGGACGAGAGCGCCGAAAATCTGGCCCTGCTGGACCCGTCCTTTGGGGGCGTAACCTTTGTGGGCTTCCCCATGGACCTTAACGTGCTGCGCCGGGCGGGCGTCGAGAGCTGCGACGCGGTGGCCGTAACCACCGCCGACGACAATCTAAACATTGCCGTGGGACAGATCGCCAAGAAATATTTTAAGGTAGAGCGGGTGGCCGCCCGCATCTCCGACCCGGCCCGGGAGGACATTTTTGAGGATATGGGCCTGCGCACCGTGTGCCCCACCAATATGGCCGGGGAGAAGCTGGTGGCGGACCTGATCAGCCCCTGGCAGAGCCGCCAGGTGACCTTTGGCATGGCCACAGTGGCTTTGGAGGTGCTGCCAGTGGAGAAGCGCCTGCATGGCCGCAGCACCGGGGACCTGGAGCTGCCCGGCCGGGGTATTTTCGCGGTCATCAAGCCGGACGGGCGCTTTTTGCTGAAGGAGGCCGCAGGAAACCTGCCTTTGGGCGAGGGCGACTTTATCGTGGCGAGCAGGAGGATCGATTAATGCGGATGATCATTGTTGGCGGGGGCCAGGCTGGGCGAAGCCTGGCCCGGGTGCTGCTGGAACGGCGGCATGAGGTCTGCCTGATTGAAAAGGACCGGGCCCGCTGCGCGGCTCTGGCCGAGGATTTGAACGCGGCGGTTTTTCCCGGGGATGGTACCAATGTGGCGGTGCTGGAGCGGGCCGGAGCCCGGAACGCCGGGTGCCTTATGGCTGTTACCGGGGTGGACCAGGACAACTTGGTGGCGGCACAGCTGGCCCAGGGCCATTTCGGCACCCAAAAGGTCATCGCCCGGGTGAATGACCCCCGGAACGCCGAGACCTTCCGCGCCCTAGGGATACAAGACATTGTCAGCAGCACCGAGATTGTGGTACAGCTGATTGAGCAGGAGGCGGACACCGCCCATATGCACCTCATTGCCAGCCTCCACCAGGGGAAAGGGGAGATTCTCTCCATGACCCTGCCCTTTGACACCGCCTGGGAGGGCCGGGCGCTGAAGGATGTGGCTTTTCCCAAAGGCACGCTGGTCATCTCCCTTATCCGGGGCGGTGAGCTGACCATTCCCAATGGCTCCACCGTGCTGCGGGCCGGAGACGAGCTGGTGGCCGTGGCGGAAGAGCGCAGCCGGGAGGCTCTGCGGGGCGTGCTGGGGGAGACCCGGTAAGGTGAAATCTTACTATGATGAAAAGACAGCCGGCCGGCTGTGGAAGCGCGACCGGCACGGCAAGATGCACCGGGCTACGGCTCTGGGAGCCCCCTACTTGGCGCTTATGACAGCATAGAAGAGTTTAAGGAAGCCTATTGGCAGCAGGCTGACTGCGGGGCCCGGCATGTCCGGGCCCTTGTTCTTTTATGAACAAACTAAAAATAACAATAATTCCTACTTTACAAATTCTGGAAAGTGTGCTACACTAGAGGCAGACCCACAGGAAAGGCGGGAGGCAGGTGGAAGAACGGCGGGAAAATTTTAGCCGCAAGCGAGCCGCGATTTTGGCGGCGCTGCAAAATACAAAGCTGCATCCCACAGCGGAGTGGGTCTATGCCCGGCTTAAGCCGCAATATCCGGACCTGAGCCTGGGCACGGTCTACCGCAACCTGAACCGCCTGCGGGAGAAAGGCCAAGCGGTCAGCTTGGGGGCCGTGGGGGGCCGGGAGCGCTTTGACGGCGATACTTCGCCCCACGCCCATTTGGTTTGCCAGCAATGCGGCGCGGTGCTGGACGTGCCCGCCCGGATGCCGGAAGAAGCGGAGCTGGCGCGCATCGCCCAAGAGACGGGCTGCGTGGCTCAGACCGCAAGCCTCACCTTTCGGGGGCTGTGCCCCCAGTGCGCGGGCAATGCCCCCAAAAACCAGGAGGAAGCCCATGGCGAATAAAGAGCAAGGCGGCGTCGTGCAGAGAATGGACGGGGTGGAGTACCGGCTGGCAGCTCCCTACGATTTTGATTTTTTGAAAAAATATGGCCGGGTTTTTCATGTGTTTGACGATCAGGACTCCGGCAACATCTGCTTTGGCCTGGAGAAAGAGGGCGTCCGGCGGTTCGTCAAGTTTGCGGGCGCGCCCACCCTGCGGGGCGCCGGTACCCCGGCCCAAGCGGTAGAGCGCCTAAAGGCCTGCCTGCCCGTTTACCAGAATTTGCGGCACCGGTGCCTGACTCCGCTTTTGGAAGCGGAGGAAATTGGCGGCGGCTTTGCCATGGTGTTTCCATGGGCCTCAGGGGACTGCATGGGCCGGATGTACCCAAAGGCCCACCGGCGGTTTATGGCGCTGTCAACGGAGGCCAGACAGCGGGTATTTTTAGATGTTTTGGACTTTTTGCAGGCGGTTAACGCCCAGGGCTATGTGGCCGTGGATTTTTACGATGACAGCATCCTCTATGATTTTGAGAGCGGCCAAACCACGGTTTGCGACATTGATTTTTTCCGGCGGAAGCCCTGCGTCAACGATATGGGCCGCATGTGGGGCAGCAGCAAGTTTCAAGCGCCGGAGGAGTACCGGCTGGGCGCGGCGATGGATGAGCGCACCAATGTGTACACAGCGGGGGCCATGGCCTTTGCCCTGTTTGCCAATTATCAGCGGGATCCCGGCGCTTGGCAGTTAGACGAAAGAAGGCTGGCTGCGGCTTTTAGGGCCATTTCCACAGACCCGGCGGCGCGCCAGGAATCCGTTGGGAAGCTGAGGGAGGAATGGGAACATGGAGCTTTGCAAAATCACCTTTGATAATGTAGATGATATTACCTCCATGTCGGTTCGAGAGGACCAGCGGAATTTTGTGGCCCCCAACGTGGCCAGCTTGGCCGAGGCCTATGTGACCGTGGACAACGGCCATGTGGCCCAAGCTTTTGCACTCTGCCATGCGGACAAGCCTGTGGGCTTTGTCATGTTCGGCTTCGGCAGCTTAGATGATCCGGACGAGCCCCCGGTTGCGGCGGGAAACTACTGCCTTTGGCGCTTTATGATTGACCAGAGGCACCAGGGAAAGGGCTTGGGAAAACAGGCCATGGAAGCCTGCCTGGCCTATGTGCGGGCCCTGCCTTTGGGTCCGGCGGAGTATGTGTGGCTCAGTTATGAGCCGGAAAACGAAGTGGCCCGCCAGCTTTACCACCAATTTGGCTTTGAGGAAAACGGCCAGATGTGCGGAGAAGAAGTGGTGGCGGTTTTGAAGCTTTAACTTTGGTAAGAAGCGCATAGCGCTTTGAAATATCCATATACTATATTTAAAAAACAGGAGGAAATGTTACAATGAAGTATGTTTGCAGTGTTTGCGGCTATGTCCACGAAGGGGATTCCGCGCCCGAAAAGTGCCCGGTATGCGGCGCTCCCGCCAGTAAGTTCAACGCGCAGTCCGGCGATATGGCCTGGGCCGCGGAGCATGTGGTAGGCGTGGCCCAGGGCGTCAGCCAGGAGATCCTGGACGGCCTGCACGCCAATTTCCAGGGCGAGTGCACCGAGGTTGGCATGTATCTGGCCATGGCCCGGGTAGCGTTCCGGGAGGGTTATCCCGAGATCGGCATGTACTGGGAGAAGGCCGCCTATGAAGAGGCCGAGCACGCCGCCAAGTTCGCCGAGCTGCTGGGCGAGGTTGTTACCGGCAGCACCAAGAAAAACCTGCAAATGCGGGTTGAGGCCGAGAACGGCGCTACCGATGGCAAGACCCAGCTGGCCAAGCTGGCCAAGGAGCAGGGTCTGGACGCCATCCATGACACCGTGCATGAGATGGCTCGGGACGAGGCCCGCCATGGCAAGGCTTTCAAGGGCCTGCTGGAGCGCTATTTTAAGTAAGGTGCCCTATGGATATGAAGCAGAGGATTGAGGAACTGGTGGAAAAGCTCAAAAGCGACAAAGAGCTCCAAGAGGGCTTTCTGAAGGATCCCATTCCTACCCTGGAAAAGCTCTTGGGTGTAGACCTGCCAGAGGAGCAGCTGAAGCAGATTGCCGAAGGGGTTAAGGCCAAGATTAACTTGGACAAGGCCGGAGACTTCATTGGTGGCCTGCTGGGCAAAAAATAAACGGAGCGAGGTAAAAAGCATGGATAAGTATGTATGCCCCTGCGGCTATGTATATGACCCCGCCGTAGGCGACCCGGACAACGGCGTGGCCCCCGGCACCGCCTGGGAAGATGTGCCCGAAGACTGGGTGTGCCCCACCTGCG
>Ga0137309_101976_pt1 | contig 13028 bp, 9 predicted proteins | sample NAcewiD2O_June_FD_97179 | JGI IMG/M metagenome (GOLD analysis project Ga0137309, IMG submission 97179) | Mouse cecal microbial communities from Vienna, Austria - N-Acetylneuraminic amended D2O_June | ecosystem: Host-associated > Mammals > Digestive system > Large intestine > Cecum | place... | reverse complement strand
CAGATGTGCTTCGTGGACCCCAACCAGGGCAGCGCCTCCGCCCAGTACATCAAGGACAATAACCTGGGCAGCGCCATTGCCGTCATCTATAAGAACGACGACGTGTACTCCACCGGCATCTACAACAGCTTTGTGGCCAAGGCCGGTGAACTGGGCCTGAACATCGTGTCCACCACCACCTTCACCACCGACAGCAAGACCGATTTCTCCGTCCAGCTCAACGACGCCAAGAACAGCAGCGCGGATCTCATCTATCTGCCCACCTACTACGATGCCAACGCCCTGATTCTCACCCAGGCCAACGCCATGGGCTACGCTCCCAAGTACTTCGGCGTGGACGGCATGGACGGCATCCTGTCCGTGAAGGGCTTCGATACCTCTCTGGCTGAAGGCGTCATGCTGCTGACCCCCTTCAACGCCGATGCCGGCGATGAGGCCACCAAGAGCTTCGTAGCCAAGTATCAAGAGAAGTTCGGCGAGGTGCCCAACCAGTTCGCCGCCGATGCCTATGACTGCGTGTATGCCATCTATAACGCCCTGAAGGACGAGGACGTCACCTCCGGCACCAGCGCCGGCGACCTGTGCGACATCCTCATCGGCAAGTTCACCTCCATGACCTTCGACGGCCTCACCGGCGAGGGTATGACTTGGGCCGATACCGGCGCGGTCTCCAAGACCCCCAAGGGCATGTATATCGAGAACGGCGCGTACGTCGGCATGGACTGACAGACACCTGCGTCATCAAGCCCGAGAGGACTGCCGGAGTCCGGCAGTCCTCTCCCTTCTGCATTTTCCTCCCACCGACGCCAGACAGAAAACGAGGTGTATTTCTTTGCTGATCTTTCTCAACCATCTCATCAACGGCATCAGCCTGGGCAGCGTGTACGCCATCATCGCCCTGGGCTATACCATGGTCTACGGCATCGCCAAGATGCTGAACTTCGCCCACGGCGACGTCATCATGGTAGGGGCCTACATCTGCTTCTTCTCCGTATCCTCCTTTAACCTGCCTCCGGCGGTGGGCGTGGTGCTGGCGGTCCTTGCCTGCACCGCCCTGGGCATCGTCATCGAGCGGCTGGCCTACAAGCCCCTGCGGCAGGCCACGTCCCTGGCGGTGCTGATCACCGCCATCGGCGTGAGCTACTTCCTCCAGAACGGGGCCCAGCTGCTGTGGACCTCCAACATCAAGATGTTCCCCTCCTTCTTTTCCGCCAGCCCCATCGGGCTCTTCGGCGGGGAGCTGAAGATCACCATCGCCGCCATCGTCACGGTAGCGGCCTGCGTGGTCATCATGCTGGGGCTGACCTGGTTCACCGGCCGGACCAGGATGGGCAAGGCCATGCGGGCCTGCTCCGAGGACAAGGCGGCGGCTCAGCTCATGGGCATCAACGTCAACGCCACCATCTCCATGACCTTTGCCATCGGCTCCGCCCTGGCGGCCATCGCGGGGGTTCTGTTCTGCTCCGTCTATCCCACCCTGACCCCCACCACCGGCTCCATGCCGGGCATCAAGGCCTTCACCGCCGCCGTGTTCGGCGGCATCGGGTCCATTCCCGGGGCGCTGCTGGGGGGCGTGCTGCTGGGCGTGATCGAAATCTTCGCCAGCGCCTATATCTCCACCCAGATGTCCAATGCCATTGTGTTCGCGGTGCTGATCGTCGTACTGCTGGTGAGACCCTCCGGCCTGCTGGGCAAGCAGGTCCGGGAGAAAGTATAAGGTGGAGCCATGAAAAAAATACGACTGAGCAAAACCAACCGGATCAACTTCGCCACCTTCGGCGCCGTGATCCTGGCCTACGCCGTTTTCCAGTTCATGAGCGGGACGGGGATGCTGTCCTCCACCATCCGAGGTCAGCTGGTGCCCATCTGTGCCTATGTCACCATGGCGCTGAGCCTGAATCTGACAGTGGGCGTGCTGGGCGAGCTGAGCCTGGGACACGCGGGCTTCATGAGCGTGGGAGCCTTCGCCGGGGCGGTGGCCGCGGCGGCGCTGCCCATTGATTCCGATCCGCTCCGTCTGGCGGCGTCCATGGTCATCGCCGCTCTGGCCGCCGCTGCCGCGGGAACCCTGGTGGGCATCCCGGTACTGCGGCTCAACGGCGACTACCTGGCCATCGTTACCCTGGCCTTCGGCCAGATCATCAAGTCCATTATGGAAAACCTGTATATTGGCATAGACGCCCGGGGACTCCATTTCAGCTTTCTGGAGAACCGGATCATCTTCCGCGACGGGGGCCGGATGCTCCTCAACGGCGCCATGGGCGTCAACGGCATCGCCAAGATATCCTCCTTCACCGCCGGATTTGTCCTGGTGATGCTGGTGCTGGCGGTGATCTTCAACCTGGTGGACAGCCGCGCGGGCCGGGCCATCATGGCCCTGCGGGACAACCGCATCGCCGCCGAGAGCGTGGGCATCCCCGTCACCAAGTACAAGCTGATGGCCTTTGTCATCTCCGCCGCCATGGCGGGTGCGGCGGGCGCGCTGTTCGCCCTGGGGCAGAACACCATCACCGCCAACAAGTTCGACTTCAACACCTCCATCCTGATCCTGGTCTTCGTGGTTTTGGGCGGGCAGGGGAACATGTGGGGCTCCATCCTGGCGGCCACCTTCCTTACGGTGCTGCCGGAGACCAGGGCCATGCGCGGTCTGGCGGACTACCGGATGCTGGTCTACGCCGTGGTGCTGATCCTCGTCATGCTGGCGACCAATAATCCCACGATCCAGGACTTCATCAACACCCGGTTCCGCCGGAAGAAAAAGAAGGGGGGCGCAGCCAAGTGAGCGAGCAGCAGAAAAACAGCTATCCCAAGCCCAAGCTGGTGCCGGTCCCCAGCACCAACATCATCCCCGAGCGGGACGTGGACAAGCGCCCCATTCTGGAGTGCCGCCATCTGGGCATCGATTTCGGGGGCCTCACGGCGGTGGACGACTTCAACATGGCCATTGGCCGCACGGAGATCGCGGGCCTCATCGGCCCCAACGGTGCGGGGAAGACCACGGTGTTCAACCTTCTGACCAAGGTTTACCAGCCCACCCGGGGCACCGTCATGATCGACGGCCGGGACACGGCGGGGAAGACCACCATCCAGGTCAGCCACATGGGCGTGGCCCGCACCTTCCAGAACATCCGGCTCTTCGGCAACCTGACGGTGGAGGACAACGTGAAGGCGGGCCTCCACGAACACACCAAATACAGCGCCCTCAGCGGCATCTTCCGCCTGCCCTCCTACTGGAGGAAGGAGCGGGAGGCCCACGAGAGGGCCCTGGAGCTGCTCTCCATCTTCGACATGCAGGACATGGCGGGCTATCAGGCCGGGTCCCTGCCCTACGGCGCCCAGCGGCGTCTGGAGATCGTCCGGGCGCTGGCGACAAACCCCAGCCTGCTGCTGCTGGACGAACCGGCGGCGGGGATGAACCCCTCGGAGACGGCGGAGCTGATGAACAACATCCGGAAGATCCGGGACACTTTCCAGATCGCCATCATGCTCATTGAGCACGACATGAATCTGGTCATGGGGGTCTGCGAGGGCATCTGCGTGCTGAACTTCGGGCGCATCATCGCCAAGGGAACCCCCGACGACATCCAGGCCAACCCGGCGGTCATCGAGGCCTACCTGGGCAGGCAGAAGGAGGCGTGAGCCATGGCAATGCTGAAAGTTGACGACATCCATGTGTATTACGGCAGCATCCACGCCGTGAAGGGCGTCTCCTTCGAGGTCAACGAGGGGGAGATCGTCACCCTCATCGGGGCCAACGGCGCGGGGAAGTCCACGGTGCTGAACACGGTGTCCGGCCTGCTCCACCACCGGACGGGGTCGGTGCAGTTCATGGACCAGGACCTGAAAGGGATCGCGCCCCACAAGGTGGTGGAGCGCGGCCTGGCCCAGGTGCCGGAGGGACGGCGGATCTTCCTCCAGATGACCGTGGAGGAAAATCTGGAGATGGGGGCCTACACCCAGCCCGGCTCCTCCATCGCCCCGGGCATCGCGGACGTATACAAGCGCTTCCCCCGTCTGGAGGAGCGGCGCAGGCAGGTGGCCGGGACCCTCTCCGGCGGCGAGCAGCAGATGCTCGCCATGGGCCGGGCGCTGATGAGCCGGCCCAAGCTGCTGATGCTGGACGAGCCCTCCATGGGTCTGGCCCCCATTCTGGTGGAGCAGATTTTTGACATCATCAAGGAACTCCACGCAGCGGGGACCACGATCCTTCTGGTGGAGCAGAACGCCCAGGCGGCGCTGAGCGTGGCGGACCGCGCCTACGTGCTGGAAACGGGCCGCATCTCTCTCAGCGGCACGGGGGCGGAGCTGATGGCCAGCGACAAGGTGCAGAAGGCCTACCTCGGCGGATAAAAGAGCAAAAGTATCCCGGCATCCGGAAAGCGGATGCCGGGATGTTTTTTATGGGACGGTTACCGGATGTCGTACACGCTCCGGACGGAGGCGTCCTTTGCCTCGCCCCGGAGGATCTTCACCCGGCGCTCCCCGCCGTTCATGTCGAAGTAGTTGTCCTCCAGCAGTACGTCCGGGCCGCACTGAACCTCTACGGACCGGGCGTAGGCCGACGCCGTCACCACGGCCTCGTCCCCCTCCAGCCGGACCGTGAGCCCCGGGTCCTGGAAACGGAAGTGCTTGGGGGCGCAGAAGAGGACGCTGCCCTCTCCCACCGTATGCCCCGCCCGGTCCGTCAGGCGGTAGGCGTAGTAGCAGTCGTAGGGGCCGTATTTCGTAAAATCCTGCTCCGGCAGCCATACGGCGGCGAGTGCGGGGACGGCCGCGTCGAAGCTGCCCTCCTCGATCACGGAGGCGTCCGGACGGCGCAGGGACCAGTCGATCCTGCCCGCGAAGGCCTCCATGGTCTCGTTGCTGACGTTCAGCCGGGCGGTCTTTCTGGGGTCGATATGCTCGGTGTTGACGCTGATGTCCACCTGATTCACCAGCCCCTCCTCGTGGCAGGACACCAGCACCGGCGCGAAGAACCGCCTGGCGTAATACTGCAGGGCCTTCCACCGTCCGAAATAGTCGATGCCCGCCCAGCTGGCCACGGGCCAGCAGTCGTTGAGCTGCCAGATCACCGCGCCCATGCAACGCCCCCGGTTCCGCCGCCAGTGCTCCACGCCGTACTGCATGGCCTGGGCCTGGAGGAGCTGGGAGGCGTAGACCAGCTTGTCCAGGGTGGCGGGGTACAGATAGTTCTGGGACAGGTAGGTGACGATGCGCCCGTTGGCGGCGGCGTTGCGCTGGTGCTTCTCCATGATATAGGAGAAGACGTTCCGGTCCTCCGGGAGGGTAAAGGACTCGATGGTCTCCATACACGGGAAGGACTGGAAGCCGAACTCGGAGACGTAGCTGAACAGATAGTTGCGGTAGTCGGTGAAGGGCTTCAGCCCGTGCCACACGTCCCAGTCGTGGACGTCGCCCCGGGAGGGGTCGCCGGGCTCGTCGAAGTCGCCGCCGCTGGAGGGGCTGGAGGGCCAGTAGAAGGCCTGGGGGTCCTCTGCCTTCAGCACCTTGGGGATGATGTACTGGAACATCTTGATGTAATCGGACTTCTGCCGCATGGCTTTGATCCACAGGCCCGAACCGGCGAACTGCTCCATCTCGTTGTTCCCGCACCACAGGGCCAGGGAGGGATGGCTCCGCAGGCGGCGGATGTTGTCCACGAACTCGGCGGTGATGGTCTCCTCGAAGGCATCCGTCAGGTTATACACCGCGCAGGCGAACATGAAGTCCTGCCACACCAACAGGCCCAGCTCGTCGCAGATGTTATAGAAATAGTCGTCCGGGTAGTAGCCGCCGCCCCAGACCCGGATGGTGTTCACGTTGGCGGCCCGGGCGTCCTCCAGCAGGCGGCGGGTGCGCTCCGGGGTGACCCGGGGCAGGAGGTTGTCCTCGGGAATGTAGTCCATGCCCATGGCGAAGACGTCCACGCCGTTGACGCAGTGGCTGAAGGACTCGCCGTGTTCGCTCTTCACCCGGCTGACGGTCATGGTCCGCAGGCCGATGCGGCGGCTCCAAACATCCAGGCGGGTCCCGCCGGAGACCAGCTCCACCTCCACCCGGTAGAGGGGCTGTCCGCCGTACCCGGCGGGCCACCAGAGCCGGGGGTCCGGGACCTCTATCCGGCAGGTCTCGCCCGCGCCGGTCAGGACCGTGCCGTCCGGGGCGGTGACGGAGACCCTGACCTCCGCCGGCGCGTCCGTAAGACGGGCGATATGGGTATCGATCTCCAGCGCGGCCCGTCCGTCCTCATGGAACTGCTTCACCAGCACGTCCCGGATCCGGGCGGTATCCACACCAAGGAGGGAGATGTCCCGCCAGATGCCCGCGTCCGGCAGGCGGGGGCCCCAGTCCCAGCCGAACATGCAGTGGGCCTTGCGCAGGCTGGGGAAGCCCTCCATGGCGTCGGCGGTCCCGTCCGCCGGATCGGCGGCATAGCTCTCCCGGATGAACCTTGTGGGGGAGGCGAAATGGACGGCAATGGTGTTCTCCCCCTCCCGGAGGAGGTCCTTCACGTCAAATTCCCAGACGCGGTGCATGTTGTCCGCCCGTCCGGCCTCCGCGCCGTTGATATAAACCGCCGCCAGGGTGTCCAGCCCCTCGCAGCGCAGCAGGACCGCGCCGCAGTCCAGCAGCTCCCCGTCCACCTGGAAGGCGCGGCTGTAATGGAAATCATATTCCATCAGCTTCAGGGCCTCGGTCTCATTGTCCCGGTAGAAGGGGTCGGGGATGCGCCCCGCCGTCAGCAGGTCGTGGTAAACCGAGCCGGGCACCTCGGCGGGCACCGCCATGAAGGCGCTGCCCGGAATGTCCAGGGTCCACGGGCCGTTCAGCGATAACTGTTTCATAGTATACCTCCCAATGAACAGGTGTGTTTTCGAAATCGTTTTAGAATAGGTCGCGGCAGACATCTTCACTATACGGTATAGATTGGTCGAAGTCAACATAAATTTACTAAAAGGAGAAGCTGTTTCCGTCTTCTTTTTTTGGCGATTGTCGGAATGTACAAATCAATTGGTCAATACGGCGAAAATGTGGATAGTTTGTTGACAACCTCCGGGAGGGAGCATATAATGGCGTTACGAAAACGATTTAGAAGCTGTGGCGGAGGGAGCGTGGAGAGATGACGATCCGAATGATCGCGGAAAAATGCGGCTGCTCCGCCGCCACGGTCAGCAAGGCCCTCAACGGAGCGGAGGATGTCAGCCGGGAGACCGCCGAACGGGTCCGCCGGGTCGCCGCCCAGCTGGGCTACATGCCCAATGCCGCCGCCCGGTCCATGCGCACCAGCCGGTCCTACAGCTTCGGGGTCCTCTTCCGGGACAACGCCGATACCGGGCTGGCCCACGAGTTTTTCTCCGGCCTCCTCAACGGCTTCAAGCGGCAGGCGGAGGAGCTGGGATACGACATCTTCTTCATCTCCGGCCGCCTGGGCGGGCGTACCATCCGGTACGCGGAACACGCCCGCTACCGCAACTGTGACGGCGTATTCATCGCCAACGAGTCCTATAAGAAGCCGGAGGTTCGGGAGCTGGCGGACTGCGGCATCCCCGCCGTCACCATCGACTATACATACGACGGCTGCGCCTCCGTTCAGTCCGACAACTACCAGGGCGTGCGGGACCTGGTGCGGTACATTCACGGCATGGGCCACCGGCGCATCGCCTTCATCCACGGAGAGGATACCCCGGTCACCGATGTCCGGGTGGCCAGCTTCCGGCAGACCTGCAGGGAGCTGGGTCTGGACATTCCGGAGGCCTATGTGACGGAAGCGGTCTACTGCGATCCCGCCTCCTGCGAGGCGCCCACCCGGCGGCTGCTGGCCCTGGAGACGCCCCCCACCTGCATCCTGTATCCCGACGACACCGCCTACATCGGCGGAAGAAACGAAATCTACCGCCAGGGCCTGCGGATTCCGGAGGACATCTCCGCCGCCGGATACGACGGTATCGACCTGAGTCAAATCCTCCGTCCCCGGCTGACCACGCTGAAGCAGAACGCGGACCTCATGGGCTCCAGCGCCGCCCGGGAGCTGGTCCAGGCGGCGGAGCAGGGGAAGGACTATATCCCCAGGCGGATCATCATTCCCGGCAGTGTGCTGCCGGGGGAGACCGTGGGGCGCGCCGGAGAGACCGCCTAGCGGTATACAGAGCCCATTCGGAAAAGGGGTACCCCTTTTCCGTCCTTCCTGACAGGAAGGACGATCCTATTTGTGAGCAGTGGCACTCAGCGCCCGCGCGGATATGGAAGCGCGCGGGGCAAATGCCATAAAATTATAAGGAGGAACTGTCACGATGAAGAAAAAGACGCTAGCCCTGTTACTTGCGCTGGTAATGGCTCTGAGCCTGCTGGCCGGCTGCGGCGGAGACAACAATACGCCCAGCACCCCCGATACGCCTCCCGCCGAAACCCAGACCCCCGATACCCCGGACACACCCCCGGCTGAACCCGAAGCCCCCGCCGAACCCACCGCTCCCGGCGGCGACCTGCCCCGCAACGAAACCCTGTACTTCGGCGGCCAGCAGTGGGGCGAGGTGAACAGCTGGAACCCCGTGGGAGCCAATCAGAACAACGCCATGGCCATTGCCAGCAGCGCCGCCGGCTCCCGCACCGTCATGTTCGAGACGCTCTATATGTATAACTTCCTCACCGGCGAGATGGTTCCCCTGCTGGCTGACGGAGACTACAGCTGGAACGCCGAGAAGACCGAGCTGACCGTGAAGATCAATCCCGCCGCCAAGTGGAGCGACGGCGCCGCCGTCACCGCCAACGACGTCAAGCGCACCTTCGATGTGGGCCTGGAGATCGGCAATCCCAGCACCTTCCATCCCTACATCAGCGAGATCGCGGTCACCAGCGACACCGAGCTGGTCATCAAGGCCAACCTGGACAACCTGAACCCCTTCATGCTGGAGGACTTCCTGTCCGGCCAGTACATTGCCCAGGCCGCCTGGATCGACACCTGCCTGGCCCGCAACAACAACGACGCCCAGGGCTTCCTGAACGACAAGGGTGAGGACGCCCCCTACACCGGCCCCTACGGCCCCTACTATTCCGATGACCAGAAGGTTGTCTTCGTCCGCAACGACAGCTACTGGGGCCAGGATGCCTCCATGTGGGGCAAGCTGCCCATTCCCAAGTACATCGCCCACACCATCTACGCCGACAACGCCGCCTCCGAGGTTGCCTTCAAGGCCGGCGAGATCGATGTGAACCAGCAGTTCATCCCCAACATCCAGGACCTGTGGGAGAAGGACGGCCTGCCCATCTCCACCTTCTACGATCACGCTCCCTACGGCGTGTGCGCCACCATGCCCACCGCCTGGTTCAACATGAATATGCCCGTGATCGCCGAGAACCCGGCCCTGCGCAAGGCCATCGCCATCGCGGTGGACTATGACCAGATCATCGCCAACGCCATGACCAACCAGTCTCCCTCCTTCTCCGAGGTTCCCCGCTCTGTCATGAACCCCACCGCCGGTGAGCAGGCTCTCTACGACCACGATGCCGTGAAGGACCTCCAGTGGGCCGGCAACGACGTCGAGGGCGCCAAGGCCCTGCTGGACGAGGCCGGGATCGTTGACAACGACGGCGACGGCTGGCGCGAGTGGAACGGCGAGAAGATCTCCCTCCAGGCCGTCTGCCCCCAGGGCTGGACTGACTGGAACGCCTCCATGGAGATCGTTGCCGCCGCCGGCCAGAATATCGGCGTGGACATCACCACTTACTTCCCGCCCGCCGATACCTACTATCCCACCGTGCTGACCAGCCCCACCCAGACCGAGGGCGCCATCTTCATGTGGTCCCCGCCGGCCGCCGCTCCCTCCAGCCCCTGGGCCCGTGTGAACGCGCTGATGGGCAAGGACTATGTGGGCATGGAGAACAACTGGTCCGGCAACTTCGGCCAGTACGTCAACGACGAGGCCGACGCCCTGATTAAGAAGATCCCCACCATGACCGACGAGGCTGAGATCAAGGCGGCCTACACCGAGCTGACCCGCATCTACCTCACCGACGTGCCCAGCTTCTCCCTGATGTACCGCCCCGATAAGTTCCATGCTGTGAACGAGTCCGTCTGGACCAACTTCCCCAACGAGTCCAACGGCATTCCTCCCCTGGATTGCACCGACGGCTACGGCATCGCTGCCCTTTACGAGCTGGAGCTGGCCTAAACTTGTTGCTTTAAGGGCAGCGGGCTTCTTGAAGGAGCCCGCTGCCCTTCCGAATTATCCGGGACGGAAAAACCATCACGCGTTTACGAAAGCGGCGGAGGGACTGCCGTTTTCATAAGCGCACTTCTGAAAGAAAAGGGAGTGGATCGACCCCATGAAAGGCTACAAAAAGTATTTCGGCAAAAAGATCATCTGGTTTCTCATTACCCTTGTGTTCGCCGTTCTCCTCAACTTTATCCTGCCCCGGCTGATGCCTGCCAACCCCGTGGCCACCATCACCGGCAAGCTGGTGGGCGGCTCCACCGACGCGGCCATCGTCCAGCAGACCTATGAGCAGTACATGAAGGAGTTCGGTCTGGACAAGTCCATGCCCGAGCAGTTCCTCATCTATGTGAAGAACCTGCTCCGCGGCGATCTGGGCGTCTCCTTCAGCCAGTATCCCAAGCGGGTCAGCGAGATCATTTCCTCCTCCGTGGGCTGGACCATCGCTTTGCAGCTGCCCGCCATCCTCGTGGGCTGGATCATCGGCAACGTGCTGGGGGCTCTGGCCGCCTACATCAAGAAGGGCTTTGACAAGGTGCTGCTGCCCGTGTCCCTGTTTATGAGCAATATCCCCGCCTTTGCCATGGCGGTGATCCTGCTGGTGGTGTTCGCCGTGAATCTGAAGGTCGCGCCCCTGGCGGGAGGCTATAACTACGATATGATCCCCAACCTGTCCTGGCCCTTTATCTGGTCGGTGATTACCCACTACCAGCTCCCGTTCTGGTCCATCGTGCTTGTGTCCATCGGCGGGCAGGCCATCGGGATGCGCTCCATGTCCATCTATGAGCTCAACGCCGACTATGTGAAGTACGCCCGCTTCCTGGGCATCAAGGATCGGAAGATCGTGGGCTATGTGTTCCGCAACGCCATGCTGCCCCAGGTCACCGGCCTGGCCATGTCCATCGGCACCATGATGGGCGGCGCCCTGGTGGCGGAGACCATCTTCAGCTATCCGGGCCTTGGCACCACTCTGATGAAGGGCGTCACCAGCGCGGACTATCCGCTGATCTCGGGCAGCACGCTGGTCACCACCCTGATGGTGCTGGTGATTACCTTTGTGCTGGACATCATTTACGGCTTCATTGACCCGCGGGTCAAGGCCGCCACGATTGAGTAAGGGGGGGCAGGCATATGAAGAATCTTTTGCGGGACATCCGCCGTTCTCCCCGGTTTATGACCGGCTTTCTGATCTTTCTGTTCATCCTGCTGGTGAGCATCCTCTACCCGCTGCTGTCCCCCGGCGATCCGCTGGCCATGATCGGCCGCGGCACCTTCGCCGCCCCCGGCACCTACGTTTCCCTCTACGACGCCACCTCCGCCAAGACGGAGACGCTGCTGCTGCCCGACGCGGATGACAACCGCCTGGCCGCCGCCATGTCGGACGCCGACCGGGCGGCCATGGTCAACTACTTCACCCTATCCGGCGTGGCCATCGACGATCTGGACCCCCAGGACACCGACCGCATGATCGAGCTGTGGCAGGAAATCTTTGACGAGAACAATATGCCCAAGATGACCAACGCCCAGCGCCGGGACTTCCGGAACCTGGACAAGCGGCTGAAGGAGCTGCAGGCGTCCGATACCCTGTACGTCATGGACATGGGGGAGGACGGCGAGTATGAGCAGCGCAGCTCCGTGTCCAAGACGGACTACGTGAACGCCTCCGCCGTGGCCAACGCCAAAACGCTGCTGCTGGGCACGGACAACTTCGGCCGTGATACGCTCCGGGAGCTGATCTACGCCACCGGGACCTCCCTGCTGGTGGGCCTGGTGGCCGGCATCGTGGCGACGCTCATCGGCCTGAGCCTGGGCCTGCTGGCGGGCTATATGGGGGGCGTCGCGGATGACGTCATCATGTTCATCACCAACCTGTTCACCGTCATCCCCGGCTTCGTGCTGCTCATCCTCATCTCCTCCTCGGTGAGCCAGGATATGCGCGGGCCGTCCCTGGTGGCCGTCATCATCGGACTGACCTCCTGGCCCTGGACCACCCGTTCCGTGCGGGCCCAGGTGGTGTCCCTCCGCAACCGGGACCACGTGAACCTCTCCAAGCTCTCCGGCCACTCCATGCTCCGGATCGTCCTCTCCGACATCCTGCCCTACGTGGCGTCCTATGTGGTGATGGCCTTCATCCTCCAGGTCTCCTCCGGCATTCTGGCCGAGGCGCAGCTGTCCATGCTGGGCCTGGGGCCCAAGACCACCACCACGCCTACCCTGGGCCTGATGATGAACTGGGCAATGCTCTACTCCGCTCATACCAACGGCTCCTGGTGGGCGTACTTCCCTGTGATCCTGACCATCACCCTCATCTCGTTCTCCCTGAACCTGATGAACACCGGTCTGGACCAGGTGTTCAACCCCACCCTGAGAGACTAAGGAGGACGCTATGGGAAAGAAAATGCTGGAGGTCAAGAACCTCAAGACCAAATACGTCACCCGCTTCCACGAGGACGTGTACGCCGTGGACGGCGTGAGCTTCTCCATCGAGGAGGGCAAGTCCCTGGGCATCGCCGGCGAGTCCGGCTGCGGCAAGTCCACCCTGGCCCTGTCCATGATGGGCTACTACTTCCCGCCCCTGCACTATATGAGCGGGGACATCATCATCGACGGCGCCAACATCTCCGGGATGAAGCCCGACGACGTGCGCAAGACCATCCTGGGCACCGAGATCGCCTACATCCCCCAGGCCGCCATGAACGCCCTGAACCCCACCCAGAAGATCATCCGCTTCGTGGAGGACGTGATCCGCGCCCACGATCCCAAGGCGGACAAGAAGGAGATCCGGGAGCGGGCCCAGGCCCGGTTCGCGGAGCTGGG
>Ga0137309_101975_pt1 | contig 13033 bp, 9 predicted proteins | sample NAcewiD2O_June_FD_97179 | JGI IMG/M metagenome (GOLD analysis project Ga0137309, IMG submission 97179) | Mouse cecal microbial communities from Vienna, Austria - N-Acetylneuraminic amended D2O_June | ecosystem: Host-associated > Mammals > Digestive system > Large intestine > Cecum | place... | reverse complement strand
GACGCTGCTGTTTCCTGTCATTTTCCAGAAATTTCGGAAAAGAGGCCGCAATCTATGCGGGACTCAAACATGTGACAGGGGATTTTGCGGCGGTTATGGATGCGGACCTGCAGGATCCGCCGGAGCTTTTGCCTCAAATGTACCGGATCGTAACGGAGGAGGGATATGAGTGCGTGGCAGCGAAGCGCTCGACGAGGACCGGGGAGCCGAGGATCCGCTCCTTCCTGTCGGAAAAATTCTATGACCTTGTCAATCGCATTTCCAAGATCCGGTTTGAGAGCGGGGCCAGGGATTACCGTCTGATGAGCCGCAGGATGGTGGACGCGGTGCTGGAAATGAGCGAATATAACCGTTTTTCGAAAGGGATCTTTGAATGGGTCGGCTTTGAGACGAAATGGCTGGAATATGAAAATGTGGAGCGGGCCGCAGGGGAGACGAAATGGTCTGTGCGCAAGCTTTTCCTGTATTCCCTGGAGGGGATCACGGGATTTTCGGTGGCGCCTCTTTCTCTGGCGTCGGTCATAGGAATGGTGTTCTGCGGGCTGTCCTTTTTCATGATCCTGTTCATCATCGTGCGAACGATCGTGTGGGGAGATCCGGTGTCCGGGTGGCCGTCTCTGGTGTGCATCATTTTTCTGGTCAGCGGGATCCAGCTGTTCTGTACGGGGATCGTGGGGCAGTACCTGTCGAAGACGTATCTGGAGACGAAGCGCAGACCGGTATTTATTTTAAAGGAAGACAGCCGGGAGGAAGCGGCGGCTGCATTGAAAAAGAGAGGGCGGGAGGATAAGAATGTGATCCCGATGCAGAACAGCCGGGAGGAAAAGAAGGTATCGGGCGGAGTTTTGAGTGGCTACAGGCAGTGAAAAGATAAGAGAGAAGTAGTGGAGAAGTCAGGAAAGAGGAGGAGCGGATCTATGAGGTACGGACAGAAATACAGTTGGCGCCGCATGCGGGTTTTGCCTTTCCTTCTGCTGGTGCTGGCGTCGGTGTTCTTCTGCTGGTGCTTCGTCGGGAGATTTGGGATTTTTGGCTCGAATGTGGACTGGATCAGTCAGCACAGTGTGATTCCGGATTATTTTCGGAAGCAGTTCTATGAAACGGGGGAATTGTTTCCGGAATTCGCGGCAAATATCGGAGGCGGGCAGAATATCTACCATTTTTCTTATTATGGGCTGTTCAGTCCGGTGATCCTGATCTCGTATCTGTTTCCCTCCGTGAAAATGGGGGATTATCTGATGGGGGCTTCGATCGTGAGCCTGACGGCGTCTGCGGAGTTGCTTTACGTGTGGCTTTTGAGACGGGGATTTTTCGGCAGGATCAGCTTCATGACGGCGCTGATGTATCTTCTGTCGGGCCCCATGATCTTTCATTCCTATTGTCAGATCATGTTTGTCAATTATATGCCCTTTTTGTGTATGGCATTTTGGGGAGTGGACAATTACTTTGAAAAGGGCGGGAAGCTGCTTTATACGGTCAGTGTGTTTCTGATGATCCTGACCAGCTTTTATTTCAGCATCGGGGGAATGCTGGTATTGGTACTGTATGGGATATACCGGTATGTGGAAGGAAAAGGGCAAAGCGGAAGAGAAGCGGAGAATTGTTTTTCTGGTAAAAACATAGCATGCGATACAAAAGGAAGAAGAAAAGGAAAAAGTTTATTTTTTGAAAAGATAGTATGCTATGTGATTTTGCGAAGAAACAAAAAAGAATCATTTGAGAAAAAGACAGCATGCGATACAGATTCAGAAGGCAGGGCAGAAGAAATAAAAGAATGTCTTTGTTCAGAAAGTATAGCATGCAATGTGAAAAGTGAGGAGATCATAAGCGAATCCGCAGGAAAGAATATGATTTACAGGCTGCAGGATGGGGAGAGTCAGAGGATCACGATCACGGGATTTTTACGGGACGGGATCCGGTTTTTATGGCCCATGCTGATTGCTGTCCTGCTGAGCGGGATTCTGCTGATTCCTACGGCCGCGGCGCTGACCGGACGGGAAGGAGCGAAGGCCGGGGTCAGCCTGGCTTCTGTATGGATTCCGAACCTGCAGGTGGACAGGCTGATCTATACACCCTATGGGATCGGGCTGCCGACTCTGATGATCACGGTTCTGATTACGGGATTTACTTATAAAAAGGCGGAGGAACGTGTGCTGTCCTGGGGATGCGCTGCCATTCTGACAATTCCCTTTTTCGCGTGGGCGCTGAACGGGGGGCTGTACGTCCGGGACAAGGCGTTGATCCCGTGCCTGCCTCTGCTCTGCTATCTGATAGCATGCTATTTAAAAAAGCTGGAAAACAGAGAGGTTTCGTTTGCGGCGGGAATGATTCCGTTTTTGGTGACGCTGGGGCTTCTGGTTCTGGGGCAGAGACATTCGGAATTTTCACAGTACGGAGCATTATTTTTGGCGGATGGAGCCATCATGACGGGATGCTTTCTGCTGTTCTGGCGGAGAAAGAGGCTGATGCTTTTGATGGCTTCTCCGGTGGTATTTCTGATCCTGTATGGAAGTGTATTTCACGAGAAGGCAGGGCGGGTGGAAAGCCGGGAGTTTTATGAAAAAGTGACGGATCCGGCGATCGGGCAGGCCGTAGAAGACATCCTGGATGAGGACAGAGGGTTTTACCGGCTGGAGCAGGCAGGAAGTGAGTCGGAAAACGCGGCGGATCTGAACCGGGTCTGGGATATGAGGCAGTATATTTCATCGGTGTATTCGTCATCCTACAACGAGGGATACCAGGAGTTTCGGAAAAATGTGTTTGGGGTGGAGGAGCCCTTCCGCAATGACCTGATGCAGTCCGTGTCAAAAAATCCGGTATTTCGGCAGATGATGGGAGTGCGGTATCTGATCTCAGAGGAAGAGGTCCCAGGATATGAGCTTGTGAGAAGCAGGGATGGGATGGATATTTATGAAAATGAGTGTGCGGCTCCGGCGGCTTATGTGACGGACCGGATAATTTCGGAAAATACATATGAGGAGCTGGATTTTCCTTATCATCAGATGGCGCTGGTTTATGGGGCGGTTGGGCCTGCGGAAGAGGATGAACCGGAATCCAGAGGCACGGAAGGCGGGGAAGCGGGAAGCGGAAGCACGGAAGACAGGGAAGCAGGAAACGGAAGCACGGAAGACCGGGAAGCAGGCGGCGGAAGCACAGAAATGGAGCGGCGGATCTTGGAGGAAGTCCGGCAGGCATTGAAACCGGCGGAGATTCTACTGCCGGCGGAGAGCAGTGATTCGCTCCAGATTGTAAAGACGGGAGACGGTTACCGGATCCGGGCGGAAAAGACGGGGGCGGTCCGGGCAGAGATTTCCGGGATGGGCGAAATGGATGGGCGGGAATCGGACCGGAGCGTGGATTCCGGAACGGAAGCTACGGAAGCGGAGGAGCCGAGGCGGGGGATGGATTCCGGCAGTGGAGCCGCGGATCCGGCAGATGCGGCAGAGCCAGGTCAGATCTTGTTCCTGCAGTTTCAGGTCAAGAATCATCATCCGTCGCAGGATGTCGCGGTACGGCTGGAAGGGGAACAAAATAAGCTGACGGCCGGGAATCATTTTTACTATAACGGAAATACTACATTCTCTTTTGCGGTTTTGCTGGAACAAGGGGAGCAGTCGGCGGAGCTTTCATTTGGAAAGGGGGATTATGAGATCACGGGGCTCACCTGTTTTCTGGGAGACTGGGGGAAGCAAACGAACCGGGAACGGAGCGGCAGGCTGTATCAGTCGGAGTTTCATCCGGATTGGGAACGGACAAAAGGGCAGGTGACCGCGGGTTCCGTGGATGTGGAAAGGGAAGGGTACTTTGTGACTTCTATTCCCTATGATCCGAATTTTGAGGTTCAGGTGGACGGGGAGCCTGTGGAAGCAAAGAAGGTGAATATGGCATTCCTTGGATTTGAGATCGGAAAAGGGAGGCATGATGTGAAGCTGGTCTATCATGCGCCGGGGAGAACGGCCGGAGCCTGGTGCTCTGTCGCGGGGGTGGTGCTGCTGCTATTCCAGGTGTTCTGGGGACGTGCGCGGGAAGCAGTGCATGTCACTTATACGGTTGCTCCATCCGCCCGTTTCGCACCAGCGCATCCAATGTGGAAGAAAATGTGATTCCGCTGTTGTTTAATTTTTCGGGGCTCATACTGATATCCCGGGGAGCTGCGGCGAAGGCTTCTTCATTTTTGACCAGGGAGCGCAAATTCCATCCAAGGGCTGTGAACATGGCACAGACGGTTTCGTAGGTGTTCCTGTGATTCGGGGAACCGAAATTGTAAATCCCGCCGTTTAATTCCAGAGCGCTTTTGAAATTGCGGATGACCTCGTTGACGTCGGTGATGCCGCGAATGTCGTAAACGGGATAGCTGAGAGGAGCCGATGTCCGCAGCCGGTCAGCCAGCGTCCGGAAAAAGTCGCCGTGCTCCTGCGGGGCCAGGGTACAGGTGTCGTACATCCAGGTCAGGCGCAGGATGACGCAGTCCGGATTGACGGCCAGGCATTCTTTCTCTGCCGCCTTCTTTTCCCTGCCGTAAACGGTGGGAGGGGCGATGGGCTCCTCTTCACTGTGGGGGCCCTTGATGCCATTTCCAAAATAAACCTGGTCGGAGCCGCAGAGCAGGCATTTTGTGGAAAATTCCGCTGCGGCCGCGGCCATATTTCTGCTGCCGTCTACGTTGATCCGCCAGGAGCCTTCGGGATCCTTTTCGCACATGCCAAGGTCGGAAACAGCGGCGCAGTGGATGACGCAGTGAGGCTTGAAACGGCGGAATACCGCGTATACATTTTCAAGATCAGTGATGTCCAGCTCAGTGCGGGAGGGAGCACAGATCTCGCAGGTCTCGCTGTAAAATGCTGCGGCCCGTCTGCCGAGAAAGCCGGACGCGCCTGTGATCAGTAAACGTTTCATGGGGAACCTCCATTCCTATTTTTCATGGTTTATTATAAAATTCCTGAAACTAATTGTCAATGAATTTGGGAGGGGCCGGATGGCCGGCCAGGCAGTGATATTGTAAGATTTCCATATTTACAGAACAAAAGCAGAAGTGTATAATAGAGGACGGAAAAAGCGGTCAGGAAATCGTGAAAGTACAGAAGGAGGATATAGAGATGTTGGACAAGAAAGTGGTAGAATTATTGAATCAGCAGGTGAACAAGGAATTTTATTCCGCGTACCTGTATCTGGATTTTTCAAATTATTATTATGACGAAGGACTGGACGGATTCGGCAACTGGTACAGGATCCAGGTCCAGGAGGAGCGCGACCATGCGATGCTGATGCTGCAGTATCTGCAGAACAATGGGGAAAAGGTGGTCCTGGAGGCCATCGACAAGCCGTCTGTTGAGATCACTGACGCGAAGTCGGTTCTGGAAGCGGGCTTGAAGCATGAGCAGTATGTGACCGAGCTGATCCACACGATCTATGAGGCGGCGCATTCCGTAAAGGATTTCCGCACCATGCAGTTCCTGGACTGGTTCGTGAAGGAGCAGGGCGAGGAGGAAAACAACGCGGAGACGCTGGTAAAGAAATTCGAACTGTTCGGAGATGACCCGAAGAGCCTGTATATGCTGGACAATGAACTGGGCGCGCGCGTCTATTCCGCGCCTTCCCTGGTACTGTAGCCATGAACCGCCGGAAAGTGATCTGTCCCTGCTATCAGGTGACCAAGGGGGACGTGGCGGACGCTGTGGAAAAGGGGGCTTCCTCATTTAAGGAAGTGAAGAAAATGACTCGGGCCGGGAAGGGCTGCGGGAAATGTAAGAAAAAGGTGAAGAAGCTGACGAAGAAGCTTTTGGCAAAACAATAAAGGATTACCCGCTGCCTGGTGGAATTGGGCAGCGGGTATTTTTTTGAAGTTCCAATTATTGTTACATGTCACACACTGACCAATCACTACGCTGATTGGTCAGGAGGATGCACATAAAAGCTGGGATTCAGGCCGTCCATTGTCGTAGGCAATTTAAAATGACGGCCTGAGTTACAGGGCACGCCTGGTCAAGGTGTGACCTGTAACCAATGATTCTACCGGCCAGCCTGTTATTTTCTAAAATGTTGACAGGCCCGGCAGTTTTCAGTATAATCGAAACCATGATGAACGGAGCGAAACGGCCGTTTTTTGCGGAACAGAGGATGAAAGCAGCCGGGAAGGTAAAACGGGTACAGGAAACAGATCGGGGGAAAGGGAGATGGATATGGGGCTGACGCATTTTGACGAAGAGGGAAAGGCAGTCATGGTAGACGTGACGAATAAGGAGGACACGGTCCGGGAGGCGGCGGCCACCGGGAAGATCCAGGTGAGCCCCGAGGTATATGAGGCGATCCGGAACGGGACGGTGGGGAAAGGAGACGTGCTGGGCGTGGCGTCCACGGCGGGGATCATGGGAGCCAAGCGGACGTCGGAACTGATCCCGATGTGCCATATCCTGCCTTTGACCAACTGTAGGGTGCGGTTTGAGATGGCGCCGGAGGAATCTACGATCTACTGCTACTGCACGGTGAAGACGACAGGCAAGACCGGGGTGGAGATGGAGGCGCTGAGCGGGGTGAGCGTGGCCCTTCTGACGATCTATGACATGTGCAAGGCATTGGACAAGTCCATGGAGATCGGGGAGATCTATCTTTGCCGGAAGACCGGCGGCAAGAGCGGGGAGATCCGCAATGAGAACCATCAGAATACCGCGCGGAAGGCGAAGGAGCTGCACCTGTGGTAGGAGGAAGGCGACATGCCTCTGACCGAAGGTGAGTGGGCGTTTCATTGGAATACGAGGAGGAACGATTATGAAATGGAATAAATTTCGTTTGAAAACGACGACCGAAGCCGAGGATATTGTCAGCAGCATGCTGATGGATCTTGGCATCCAGGGGGTGGAGATTGAGGATAAGGTTCCTCTGACCGCGGCGGACAAGGAGCAGATGTTTGTGGATATCCTGCCGGAGACCGGGGCGGACGACGGGGTGGCTTACTTAAGCTTTTACCTGGACGAAGAGGAGGACGCGGGGGCAATCCTCGCGGAGGTGCGCGGCGGGCTTTCAGAGCTTTCCGCGTGGACGGACGTGGGAGAAGGCATCATTGAGGAATCCCAGACCGAGGATCTGGACTGGATGAACAACTGGAAGCAGTATTTTCATCAGTTTTATGTGGATGACATCCTGATCATTCCGTCCTGGGAGGATGTGAAGCCGGAGGACAGTGAGAAAATGGTCATCCACATTGACCCGGGCACGGCGTTCGGCACGGGGATGCATGAGACGACCCAGCTCTGTATCCGCCAGATCCGCAAATACGTGACCGACCGGACCCGGATCCTGGATGTGGGCTGCGGCAGCGGGATCCTGGGGATGCTGGCGCTCAAATTCGGGGCAGTCTATTCGGTGGGGACGGATCTGGATCCTTGTGCCGTGGAGGCCACCCATGAGAACATGCAGGGAAACGGCATCCGTCCGGACCAGTACGAGGTCATGATTGGCAACCTCATCAACGACCCGGAGATCCAGGAGCGGGTGGGATATGAGAAGTATGACATCGTGGCGGCAAATATCCTGGCGGATGTGCTCGTGGAGCTGACCCCGGTGATCGTGTCCCAGCTGAAAACGGGCGGGATCTACATCACCAGCGGGATCATTGACGACAAGGAACAGACGGTCGTGGAAGCAGTGGAGCGGGCCGGGCTGGAAGTCCTGGAGGTGACTTACCAGGGCGAGTGGGTGTCCGTGACGGCGAGGAAATAAACGGAGCGCTAGTACATCTGCTGCACAGTATCATAGGATGCAGACAGCCGCATAAGGAGATATGCCGTTGCCGCGCACATCCGGTCATGGTCTGAGCAGGAACGCGTTTTGACAGGAGAAAGGAAATGCATCGTTTTTTTATACAACATTCGCAGATACAGGGAAGCAGGCTCTATGTGGAAGGCCCGGATGTGAACCACATCAAAAATGTCCTCCGCATGAAGCGCGGAGACCAGGTGATGGTCAGCGACGGGGAGGGGATGCAGTATCTCTGCGCGCTGGAGTCCTTCACGGACGGACTGGTGTGGTTTGAGATCGTGGATACCTGGAAGGAAAACAGGGAGCTTTCTTCGAAGTTATACCTGTTTCAGGGGCTTCCGAAGAGCGACAAGATGGAGCTGATCATCCAGAAGGCTACGGAGCTTGGCGTGTATGAGGTCGTGCCGGTAGTGACAGGCCGGACGGTGGTCAGGCTGGATGAGAAGAAGGCGCAGAAAAAGACCGCGCGGTGGAATGCCATTGCGGAATCCGCGGCCAAGCAGTCGGGACGCAGCCGGATCCCCCGGGTGCGGGAGGCCATGACCTTTTCCGAGGCGCTTGCCTCTGCCGGGGAACTGGATGTGCTCCTGATCCCCTATGAAAAAGCGGAAGGAATGGAGGCCACCCGGCAGGTCATTGAAGGGATCCGTCCGGGACAGTCGGTGGGGATTTTTATCGGGCCGGAGGGCGGATTCGAGGAAGCGGAGGTGGAGCAGGCCGTGGCTCTCGGCGCGGCGCCGGTAACGCTGGGGAGACGGATCCTGCGGACGGAAACGGCCGGATTCGTGATGCTGTCCATGCTGCTTTATCATTTGGAGTAGCAAGGATATACAGATGACTGCTCACGCGGTGCCGCACACGCGCCGCACGGCATCCGGCCAATACAGGACCGAATCAGGAACGACTCTCCCGGTTCTATCATATTTTGTAAGTAAGAAATAAAAAAAGGAAAGATATCATGGAAGTTTACTTGGATAATTCGGCGACCACCCGGTGCTATCCGGAGGTCGGCGAACTGGTTTATAAAGTAATGTGCAGGGATTACGGCAATCCCTCCTCCATGCACCGCAAGGGTGTGGAGGCAGAGCACTATGTCAAGGAATCAAAAGAGACCCTCGCCCGGCTTTTGAAGGTGAATGCGAAGGAAATTTTCTTTACTTCGGGCGGGACGGAGAGCGACAACCTGGCTCTGATCGGAACCGCAAGGGCGGCGCGCAGGTCGGGCAATCATCTGATCACGTCCGCTATCGAGCATCCGGCGATCCTCAATACAATGCGCCATCTGGAGGAGGAAGAGGGCTTCCGGGTCACCTACCTTCCGGTGGATGCCAACGGGCAGATTAAGCTGGAGGCACTGCGGGAAGCGCTCTGCAAGGAAACGATCCTGGTGTCGGTCATGTATGTGAACAACGAGGTGGGAGCTGTGCAGCCCGTCGAACAGGCGGCAAGGATCGTAAAAAGCTATAACCCGGCGATCTTATTTCATACGGACGCGGTCCAGGGCTTCGGGAAATACAGGATCTATCCGAAGCGGCTGGGCGTGGACCTTTTGTCCGCCAGCGGGCACAAGATCCACGGACCCAAAGGGATCGGCTTCCTCTATATCAATGAGAGGGTGAAGATCATTCCCATCGTGTATGGCGGAGAGCAGCAGAAAAATATCCGTTCCGGCACGGAAAATGTACCGGGGATCGCGGGGATCGGCCTGGCATCGAAGATGATCTACCGGGATCTGGACATGAAGGTGGCGCTGATGCGGGAATTGAAGGAGCATTTCCTGGGAGGGGTCACGAAGATTCCGAATACGACAATCCACGGGCTGACGGATGAGAACAGCGCGCCCCACATCATCAGCGTGGGCTTTGCGGGGGTCCGCAGCGAGGTGCTGCTCCATGCGCTGGAGGAAAAGGGGATCTATGTGTCCTCCGGTTCCGCCTGCGCCTCCAATCATCCCGCGGTGAGCGGTGTGCTCAAGGGGATCGGCGCGGCCCGGGAATATCTGGACGCCACGCTGCGGTTCAGCATGTCGGAGTTTACCACAAAAGAGGAAATTGACTATACGCTGGAAACATTATATAATTGTGTACCGGTACTGCGGAAGTTTACAAGGCGCTGAAATGGGTCGTTACAGGAAGCTGGTTCACCAGTGACCTGTAACGATGGACAGGGGCAGAGGAACTCTGCCCTTTGGAAATCTAAAGGAGAACAGCATGAAGTTTCATTCATTTTTAATTAAGTACGGTGAGATCGGGATCAAGGGGAAGAACCGGTATATGTTTGAGGACGCGCTGGTGCGCCAGATTCGGTATGCTTTAAAGGATGTGGACGGGACCTTCGCGGTCCGCAAGACCCACGGCAGAGTCTATGTGGACTGCGAAGGGGAATATGACCAGGAGGACGCGGCGGATGCCCTGAGCCGGGTGTTCGGGATCGTAGGCATCTGTCCGGTGGTCCGTCTGGCAAATGCAGGCTTTGATCAGCTCAAGGAGGATATTATCGCTTATGTGGCGGAACGGTATCCGGAAAAGAATCAGACTTTTAAAGTGGAATCGCGCAGGAGCAACAAGCATTATCCGCTTAACTCCATGGAGATCAACTGCGCCCTGGGGGAAGCGATCCTGGAGGCATTTCCTCAGATGCGCGTGGACGTGCATACACCGGATATCCTGCTGAATGTGGAGATCCGGGAGGAGGTCTATGTCTATTCGGAGATCATCCCGGGACCGGGGGGCATGCCGGTGGGAACCAATGGGAGCGCCATGCTTCTGCTTTCCGGCGGGATCGACAGCCCGGTCGCGGGGTATATGATCGCGAAGCGGGGTGTTGCGCTGGAGGCGACCTATTTCCACGCGCCCCCTTATACCAGCGAGCGCGCCAAGGAAAAGGTGGTGGATCTGGCAAAGCTGGTGGCCCGGTATGCAGGGCCCATCCGGCTGCATGTGGTGAATTTTACAGATATCCAGTTATATATCTATGAAAAATGCCCTCACGAGGAGCTGACCATCATCATGCGCCGGTATATGATGAAGATCGCGGAGCATTTTGCGCGGAAGGACGGCTGTCTGGGGCTGATCACCGGAGAGAGCATCGGACAGGTTGCCAGCCAGACCATGCAGAGCCTTGCGGCGACCAATGCGGTGTGCAGTCTTCCGGTCTACCGCCCGCTGATTGGATTTGACAAACGGGAGATTGTGGAGATCTCGCAGAAGATTGATACCTATGAGACATCCATCCAGCCTTTTGAGGACTGCTGTACGATTTTTGTGGCAAAGCATCCGGTGACAAGGCCGGATCTGGAGCGGATCGAAAAGTCGGAGCGGAATCTGGAGGAACAGATTGAGGAGCTTGTGAAAACAGCGGTTGAGACTACGGAAGTGATTGAGATCCGTTAGGACGCCGGCGGCAGCCGGGTGAATAAAAGTGAGGAAGATTCGGAGAAGCTTTTTAGATTAAACAGAACAAAAAAGGCTGCCTCCTATGTGAGACAGCCTGGCGCGGCGGACAAGCTTATATTCAGATATCAGCTTGCCAGGCCCGCCGGTGATCGGGCAGCTTATTTGATAATGTACGCATCCAGGGCAGCCAGTATGTCCTCCAGTTCTCCATCAGCGTGGATGTTGAGGTCGATCGGCTTGGACAGATCCAGACTGAAAATGCCCATGATGGACTTGGCATCTATAACATATCTTCCGGATACTAAATCAAAGTCATTATCATACTTCGTGATCTCATTAACAAATGACTTCACTTTGTCGATTGAATTTAATGAAATCTGCACTGTTTTCATCATGATATATCCCTCCTTTGGATGATGAGTTTGAAGGGCCGTTACGCCCTGCATTCATTCTACGGGATAGTCTTGTAAAAGTCAAGAAAAGTGATGAAAAAAATGTTACTATTCGTTACTATTCGTTACATGTCACACCCCGACCAATCACCACGCTGATTGGTCGGGAGGATGCACATAAGAGCTGGTATTCAGGCCGTCCATTGCCGTAGGCAATTTAAAATGACGGCCTGAGTTACAGGGCACGCCTGGTCAAGGTGTGACCTGTAACTACTATTCACGGCATGTAAAAATCAGCTACTATATAAAATTCGGGGGAAGCTATGAGAAAAGCGGCATTGCATAATCTGGGATGTAAGGTAAATGCATATGAGACGGCGGCGATGCGGGAGCTGCTGGAGGGGGCGGGATATGAGATTGTGCCTTTTCAGGAGCGGGCGGATGTTTATATCATCAATACCTGTACCGTGACTAATATTGCGGACAGGAAGTCCAGACAGATGCTGCGCCGCGCCAGGAAAATGAATCCGGACGCGGTGGTGGTCGCGGCGGGATGCTACGTGCAGGCCCGGGAGGAGGGGCATCTCGCGATGGATCCTTCGGTGGATATTGTGATCGGGAATAACCGGAAGAAAGACCTGGCGCGGATCCTGGAAGAATATCTGCAGGACGGCGCGGAGGAAGACGGGCAGATGAGCCGGGTGATCGATATCAACCATACCGGCGAATATGAGGAGCTCCATCTGACAAAACCGGGGGAGCATACCCGGGCTTATATCAAGGTGCAGGACGGGTGCAACCAGTTCTGCTCCTACTGCGTCATTCCTTTTGCCCGGGGGCGGGTGCGCAGCCGGAGCCTGAAGAGCGTCGTGGAAGAGGTGCGGGAGCTGGCCCGAAACGGCTACCGGGAAGTGGTGCTGACCGGGATCCATCTGAGCTCCTACGGGGCGGACTTCCGGGAAAAGGCTCCCAATCACGAAGGCTCGGAAGCGTCCGGGGAAATCTTAAACAGGGAGGAACATTTCCCTGCGGGACAGGAAGGAACGGACCTTCTGGCTCTGATCCGGGCGGTCCACGAGGTGGACGGGATCCTGCGGATCCGGCTGGGTTCCCTGGAGCCCCGGATCATTACGGAGGAATTTGTCCGGACGGCGGCTGGGCTTGTGAAGCTGTGTCCGCATTTCCATCTGTCGCTGCAGAGTGGCTGCGACGCGACTCTGAAACGGATGAACCGGCGCTATACGACGGCGGAGTATTTGGAAAAATGCGCCCTTCTGCGGAAATATTTCCGGAATCCGGCACTGACCACGGATATTATTGTAGGTTTTCCGGGGGAGACGGAGGAGGAATTTGCCGCTTCCATGGATTTTGTGGATCAGGTTGATTTTTATGAGACTCACATTTTCAAATATTCCAGGAGAGAGGGAACCAGGGCTGCCGCCATGCCGGACCAGGTGCCGGAGCCTGTGAAGGCGGAACGAAGCCGGCGTA
>Ga0137309_101974_pt1 | contig 13033 bp, 8 predicted proteins | sample NAcewiD2O_June_FD_97179 | JGI IMG/M metagenome (GOLD analysis project Ga0137309, IMG submission 97179) | Mouse cecal microbial communities from Vienna, Austria - N-Acetylneuraminic amended D2O_June | ecosystem: Host-associated > Mammals > Digestive system > Large intestine > Cecum | place... | reverse complement strand
AGAACCCCAGTGATACCGAGTGGATTTTTAAACTGAAGCAGGGCGTGAAGTTCCACAACGGCGAGGAGATGAAGGCAGCGGATGTCAAGGCTTCCTTGGAGCTTTGCAAGACTTCTCCTGATGTTTCCCTGTACGGAACATCCACAGGCACCATTGAGGTAGTTGACGACTATACGGTAAAGATTACCACAGACGGTCCCCAGTCCGGTCTTTTGATTGATCTGTGCCACCACGGCAATGCCATTATCCCGGCAGCCCTCATTGAGAGTGGACATGATTTCAACAAAGAGCCTATCGGCACTGGCCCATATAAGCTGACCGCGTGGAATAAGGGCGAGAGCCTTGAGTTTGAGGCGTTCGCGGATTACTTTAAGGGTGAGCCGTCCATCAAGAAAGTGGTCTGGAAGGTGATTCCGGAGGGTTCTTCCCGTACCATGGCTCTTGAGGCGGGAGAGGCTGACCTGATTGTTGAAGTTGAGAACACCGACCTTTCCCGTCTGGAGGATAACTCCAAGATAACTGTTTTCAACGAGGGTTCCACTTCCCATAACTTTATGATGATCAACAATGAGAAGGCTCCTTTTGATAACCTTAGCTTCCGCCGCGCCATTGCCGCCGCGATTGACAAGGAGGCGATTATTCAGGTAGCCTTGAACGGTGCCGGTACCGTAGCTGATTCCATGGTTCCGGACTGCTTTCCGGGAACCACCAACGAAAAAGCCCCCAGCTTTGATGTGGAGCAGGCAAAGGCCTACTTCGCGGAGTCCGGACTGAATGCCGCTGACTGCGGTTTCGCTATCATCTGCTCCGACGACACCAAACTTCGGGTAGGTCAGGTAATTCAGAGCTGCTTAAAGGAGAATCTTGGAATTGATGTTACGCTGGAGTCCATGGATCTTGCCACTTACCTTGACGTAACAGCCACTGGAGACTATCAGGCCGCTCTCGGCGGCTATACCGCCAATTCCCTGCTGGCTTACGCCCAGGGCGTATACCACTCCGCCTCCATCAACGCATCCAACAAGACCCGTACCAATGAGCCGGAGATCGACGCCCTCATTGAGAAGATCCAGGCAACCGTTGATCAGGCTGAGAATGAGAAGGTCGTCACTGAGTTCAACCTCGCGATCAATGACCTGTGCCCCCAGATTCCACTGTATATGAAAAACAATGTGCGCGCTTACGATTCCGGACTGTCCGGTTTCAACCTGAACGCGGGCGGCAATACATACTATGACTGGATGAGTTGGGGAAATTAATGAATAATTTCTAACCTGCGTTTGGACAGGGATCGGCCCCTGGCAGGGGCCGATCCTTTTTTTAAACTTAAGAAAGGAGAGGATCACACAGCATGATCAAGTTTATTGTCAAACGTCTGGTGGCGCTGATTCCTGTTCTGCTCGGTGTCACTTTACTGGTATTTTTTATCCTTGACCTGGCTCCTGGTGACCCCGCCAAAACCATTCTCGGTGAACAGGCCCGCCCTGAAGACATCGCCGCGCTGCGGGAGGAGATGGGGCTCAACGATCCGTTCATTGTTCGTTACGGCCGCTATATGTTCGATCTGGTTCAGGGAGACCTGGGAACTTCTTATAAAACCAGGGATCCGGTAGGAGAGGAGGTATGGGCCCGTCTTCCCAATACGATCGTCCTAGCCCTGACTTCTACTGCCGTCGCGATCCTGCTAGCCCTGCCCTTGGGCATCATTGCCGCCATCAAGCAAAATACTTTGTTTGACGGTATCAGTATGTTCATATCACTACTAGGTATTTCAATGCCGGTTTTCTGGATGGGACTTTTATTAATTCTTCTCTTTTCCGTAAAACTAGGATGGTTTCCTGTGGCCGGGGCTGACCAGGGCATCAAGAGCCTGGTACTGCCTTCTGTGGCATTAGGTTTCATGCACATGGCCGCTATCGCCCGTACGACCCGAAGTTCCATGCTTGAGACCATCCGTCAGGATTATATCCGCACCGTGCGGGCCAAGGGGCTTCCGGAGCATGACATTATTACCGACCACGCGCTCCGCAATGCGCTGATTCCCACCACCACTGTTATCGGTTTACAGATCGGTCAGATGCTGGGCGGTTCTGTTCTCACGGAGAGTGTATTCGCGTGGCCGGGAATTGGAAGGTATATGATCCAGTCGATTCAGGGCCGCGATATCCCTTCTGTTATGGGCTGTATTATCGTTTTTGCCATCGGCTTCGCGCTCATCAACCTGCTCGTGGATCTGATTTACGGCTTCATTGATCCCCGTATTAAAGCACAGTACAGATAGGAAGGAGGAGAAAAAATGAACAATGTTTCCGCTGTAAAAGAAAATGTACAGATTTCCGTAAAGAAAAAAAGCCAGATTGCTGACATCTGGAAGCGCCTTTGCCGCAATAAAACGGCTGTTTTGGGGCTGGTGATCGTCATTCTTCTGGTTCTTGTAGGCATCCTCTCTCCTATCATCTTTGATTATGAGACACAGGTAATAAAGACCGATTATTCCAACACTCTGCAGCCGCCGTCCGCGGCTCATCCCTTTGGTACGGACGAGCTTGGCCGGGACATCCTGATCCGCACATTGTACGCCACTTCAACATCCCTTTCCATCGGAGTTGTCACGGTTATTGTGGCTCTGGCCATTGGGCTGGTTTTAGGTTCCGCGGCAGGGTACTTTGGCGGTAAGGTGGACATGATTATCATGCGTATTATGGATATCTTCCTGGCGATTCCCGGAACGCTTTTGGCCATCTGCATCGTCGCGTCTCTGGGCAATTCCATCATAAATCTGGTAATCGCTCAGGCAGTGGCCGCCACGCCCAAATTTGCCAGGGTGGTCCGGGGCGCTGTCATGACGGTTCGGGATTCTGAATATGTGGAAGCGGCCAGAGCCATCGGCGCGAAGGATGCCACAATTATTTTCCACGATGTTCTTCCAAACAGTCTGGCTCCCATTATTGTTCAGACCACACTGGAGGTGGCCTCGGTTATCCTATCCATTGCCGGACTTTCCTTCATCGGCCTGGGTATCCCGGCTCCAATGCCGGAATGGGGAGCCATGCTTTCCGCTTCCCGCGCCTATATTCGTGACTACAGCTACATGTGTATGTTCCCGGGACTCGCGATCATGATCACCATTCTTTCCCTGAACCTTTTGGGTGACGGCCTGCGTGACGCGCTTGATCCCAGACTGCGTTAAGGAGGTGCCAAAGATGAGTGAAGACATTAAGAAAGATTTAACCGCCGAGATCAGGGACCTGGTTGTAGAGTTCCGAACAGATTACGGAGTTGTCCAGGCTTTAAACGGGCTGGAACTGGAGATTGAGCGGGGAAAGACTTTAGGACTTGTAGGCGAGACAGGCGCGGGGAAGACTACCACAGGGCTTTCGCTTCTGCGTCTGATCCCCAACCCGCCAGGGGTTATTGTCTCCGGCTCCATTAAACTGGACGGAAAAGATATTCTTTCCATGAGCGACAAGGAGATGCAGGCCATCCGGGGCAAGACCGTGGCCATGATCTTTCAGGATCCCATGACCTCCCTGGATCCGGTTATGACTGTTGAGCAGCAGATCGCTGAGGTTATCAAGCTTCACGAGGAAGGCGGACAGGCGGAGGCCCTGAAAAGAGCCAGGGAGATGCTTGAATTGGTTGGCATTCCGGGAAGCCGAGGCGGTGAGTACCCTCATCAGTTTTCCGGTGGTATGAAACAGCGCGTTGTCATCGCCATGGCTCTTGCCTGCAATCCCGAGCTTCTCATCGCCGATGAGCCCACGACCGCTCTCGATGTGACCATCCAGGCCCAGGTTCTTGAGATGATGAAGGGCCTTCGGGAGAAATACAACACCTCCATGCTGATGATCACCCATGATCTTGGCATTGTGGCCGAGATCTGCGACAAGGTTTCTGTCATCTATGCCGGGCGTGTTATTGAGCATGGAACTCTTGAGGATATTTTCAAAAACACCCGCCATCCCTACACGGAAGGACTTTTCAATTCCCTTCCCAACCTTGAGGACCGCCAGGCGGAGTTAAAGCCCATCAAGGGGCTGATGCCGGATCCCAGCAACCTGCCGAAGGGATGCGCCTTCTGCCCCCGCTGCGATTATGCCATGGATATATGTGAGACTCAAAAGCCGGGACGAACCTACCGCAATGATACCCATTATGTTGAATGTCACCTGTACAACAAGGACAATATTCATGAAGGGAAGGTGAAAAGCCGATGAGTACACAGCCATTACTTGACGTTAGAAATTTAAAGAAATATTTCAGCACGCCTAAAGGAATGCTGCACGCTGTCGACGATGTCACCTTTACCATTGAAAAAGGCAAGACCCTTGGGGTGGTTGGCGAGTCTGGCTGCGGAAAGTCTACAACAGGACGGGCTATTTTAAGGCTTCTTGAGCCTACTTCCGGCCAGGTGCTGTTTGAGGGCCAGGATGTGGTAAAGCTCTCCAAGGAAGAGATGCGTCGGAAACGCACGGAGATGCAGATCATTTTTCAGGATCCCTTTTCCAGCCTGAACCCCCGTAAGACCATCAGCCAGATTATCGCGGATCCCCTGAAGATTAATAAGATCATTACGGATCCTGCCAAACAGATGGAGAGGGTGCGGGAATTGATGGAGATCGTAGGTCTTGCCGACCGTCTGATCAACACCTATCCTCACGAGCTGGACGGCGGTCGCCGCCAGAGAATCGGCATCGCCCGGGCCCTGGCTCTCAATCCAAAGTTTATTGTGTGCGATGAGCCGGTTTCAGCCCTGGATGTTTCGATTCAGGCGCAGATTCTGAACCTGATGAAGGAGCTTCAGAAGAAGATGGGGCTGACCTACATGTTCATCACCCATGACCTGTCGGTTGTCAACCATTTCTCTGACGATATCGCGGTTATGTATCTTGGGAAGCTGATTGAGAAGGCGCCTTCAGAGGAGCTGTTCGCGAATCCCACCCATCCTTATACCCAGGCGCTTTTGTCCGCGATTCCGATACCGTCTCTGGATAACCGCAGAGAGAGGATCCTCTTAAAGGGCGAGATCACCTCCCCCATTGAACCGCCGGCAGCCTGCCGGTTCGCCAACCGCTGTCCGCACGCCACGGACCGGTGCAGGGGTGAGGAGCCTCAGCTTAAGGAGATCAAGCCAGGACACTTTGTTTCCTGCTTTTTGAGTGAGTGACAGTTAAATAGAATTTTTACAGGAAGCCGACCATGGTAAGGAGTATTTTTCCTGAATGGGAGGCTCCTTTTTTATGTACAGGGGCGAGTTGCTGTTCGCGTGGAGCATTTTCTCGACTATTCCGTTGGCGTGTGATATACTGAATGAGGTAAACTTTTACGAGAGGAAGATTTTATTGGGCGAACAAATTTGTGTGGGTCTGTTGGCCCATGTGGATGCCGGCAAGACAACTCTGTCGGAGGGCATCTTATATGAGACCGGAGCCATACGGAATCTGGGGAGGGTGGACAATAAAAACGCGTTTCTTGATACTTATGAGCTGGAGCGGGCCAGGGGGATCACCATCTTTTCCAAGCAGGCGGTGTTTGGGCTGGGCGATACCCGGGTGACTCTTTTGGATACCCCGGGTCATGTGGACTTTTCACCAGAGATGGAGAGAACCATCCAGGTGCTGGATTACGCGGTCCTGGTGGTCAGCGGGGCTGATGGGGTCCAGGGGCACACGGAGACGCTGTGGAGACTTCTTGGCAGGTACAAGGTTCCGGCGTTTATCTTCGTGAACAAGATGGATCAGAACGGCACGGACCAGGACAAGCTTATGGAGGAACTGAAAAGGCGGCTCCATGAGAACTGCGTTGATTTTACAGGCCATGATGAAGAGCGGCAGGAAAGTCTTGCCATGTGCGACGAGAAGGCGCTGGAGCTTTATCTGGAACAGGGAGCTGTGCCGGATGAAGAGATTGCCAGGCTCATAAGGGAGAGGAAGGCGTTTCCGTGTTATTTTGGTTCGGCTTTAAAGCTTTGGGGAGTGACTGAACTTTTAAAGGGCCTGGAGGTCTACGGACAGGCACCGGATTACGGCAAGAGCTTTGGGGCCAGGGTGTACAAGATCTCCAGGGATGATCAGGGGAACCGCCTGACCCATTTGAAGGTAACAGGGGGAAGCCTGAAGGTGAAGACAGAGCTGGCCCCGTGGGGGTCAGAGGGGCCGGGGGAGAAGGTCAACCAGATCCGGATCTACTCCGGGGCCAGGTATGAGACTGTCCAGGAGGTGGGCCCAGGTACCGTGTGCGCCCTGACAGGCCTGTCGGATACATGGCCGGGGCAGGCCCTGGGGGCGGAAAAAGACCAGACCGTTCCCGTGTTGGAGCCAGTGCTCACCTACCAGCTGATCCTGCCGGAGGGCCGGGATCCGGCGGTGATGCTGCCGAAGCTGAGGATACTGGAGGAAGAGGAGCCGGAGCTTCACGTTGACTGGAATGAGGCTTTGGGTGAGATCTTGGTCCAGGTCATGGGTGAGGTGCAGATCCAGGTGCTGAAAAGCCTGATCCGGGACCGGTTTGACACTGAGGTGGAGTTTGGGGCAGGGAGCATTGTGTACAAGGAAACCATAAAAGAGCCAGTAGAAGGAGTGGGGCATTTTGAGCCTCTGCGCCATTATGCGGAGGTCCATCTTCTCATGGAGCCGGGGGAGAGGGGAAGCGGCCTTCAGTTTGACACAAGGTGCGGCGAGGATGTGCTGGACCGCAGCTGGCAGCGGCTGATCCTGACCCACCTGGCAGAAAAGCGCCACAGGGGAGTGCTGACAGGGGCGGAGCTGACAGATGTGAGGATCACCCTCATCGCCGGGAGAGCCCATTTAAAACATACAGAGGGAGGCGATTTCCGGCAGGCCACCTACCGGGCTGTGCGCCAGGGGCTGATGGAGGCTGAGAGCCTCCTTTTGGAGCCCTGGTATCGGTTTCGTCTGGAGATTCCCTCAGAGTATACGGGTCGGGCCATGGCGGACATTGACCGGATGCGGGGAAGCTTTCAGGCTCCCGCTCAGGAAGGGGATACGACGGTGATCCTGGGACAGGCTCCCGTGGCTTTTATGAGAAATTATCAGACCGAGGTGGTGTCCTACAGCAGGGGAAGAGGCAGGCTTTCCTGCCAGCTTCTGGGATATCAGCCATGTGTTGACCAGGAACAGGTGGTCCGGTCTCTTGGGTATGACCCGGAGGCGGATACGGATAACCCGACGGGATCTGTTTTCTGCGCCCACGGCGCGGGATTCTATGTTTCCTGGGATCAGGTAAAGGATTTTATGCATGTGGAGAGTCCTCTGGAGCTGTCGGCCAGGAGGCAGAGGGAGAGTCAGGAGGCACAGGAGAGTGTCCGGACCCAGACGGTTTCTCAGGCCGGAAGCCCGGTATCCTGGGGGGATGACAAGGAGCTGGAGGAGATCTTTGCCCGGACATACGGCGTCAGCAAGAGAGAGCAGTACCGGCAGCAGGGGCCGAGAACCGTGGATTTTGACAGCAAAAAGCCTATGAAGGCAGGAAAAACAGAGGAGCCGGAGGAGGAGTATCTTCTGGTGGATGGCTACAATATTATCTTTGCGTGGGAAGAGATGAGGGAACTGGCCAATGTTACTATGGACGGGGCCCGGCACAAATTGATGGATATTCTGTGCAATTACCAGGGATATAAAAAATGCGTTCTGATTCTGGTGTTTGACGCCTACAAGGTGGAAGGCGGCGCGGAGCATGTGATGAAGTATCACAATATCCATGTGGTCTACACCAAAGAGGCGGAGACCGCGGATCAGTACATTGAGAAATTGGCCTACAAGATGGGGAAAAATCATCGTGTGACAGTAGCGACCTCCGACGGGCTGGAGCAGCTGATTATCCGGGGGGAGAACTGCCTTCTTTTGTCAGCCAAAGACCTGAGGGAGGAAATCATGCATGTGAACCGCCAGATCGAGACCGAGTACCTGGAGCCTCTGCGGCGGGAAATGGGAAAAGGGAAAAATTATCTGCTGAGTTACGCGGGGGAGGAGATGGCGGAGTATCTGGAGGAGGTGAGGCTGGGAAGGAAAAAGGAGCGGCCAGGGTATTGACAACCGTGGTGAGGCGCTCAAGTTTGAATCTCCGCTTTTTAGCCAGCTTCAGGTCTTTTTTGAATTGATTGGATGGAACAATCTTAAGCATCTGCGAGTACCTCGTCCATCAAGTCCTCGAAAGAACTGTACCGCTTATAATTGCCGGGATTCCTCTTCATCTCATCATATTCCGCAAGCGCTGTCCTGGTTTCGGCATTCGGCGTCATACGCTTTATTTCAAATGGTATGCCATCATGGCTGACGGCGCTCTTAAGGAACATGGTAATTGCCGTGGACATATTGAGACCGAGATCAGAAAACAGTTCTTCAGCAGACTGTTTTAGTTCTGTATCGACGCGGACATTGATATTAGTTGTGGCCATGAAAATCACTCCTTTCATTATCTGTTTGTATTATATGTAATTTCGCGGGCATTGTCAATAAAAGGAATGAATATGTTTTACAATGTTTTACAAATGCGGTAAGGGCTGTCAGGAAATGATTGGGATATCCATTTCCCGGCAGCCCCTCAAAGCTCCTCTCTCTACAGAGGATACACAGTCATCACCCAGAATATGTTCACGATGGAAAGCATAGCTGCCGGAAGCAGGGACTGTTTTATGTTTGAGCTTAAGTCATATCCCCCGATTCCCATGACCATGGGGACCGTGGGAGTGGCCATGGGTGTCATAAACGCTGTGCAGCAGGCGGACGCCACAAGCATCAGGGGGCCTGTACTGTCAACTCCCATGCTCTTACAGGCCAGAATCGCGATGGGGGCGAATACTGCCATTACGGTGCGGTTCTGCATAACCTGTGTCAGGAAAAACGGGATCAGATAGAATACCGCGCCTATGAGGTAACGATTGCCCAGAGTGGTTGCCGCGCTGGCGATACTGTTTCCGATCAGGTCACCGGCTCCGGTGTTAGCCAGCCCGGTACCCATGCAAAGCCCTCCAACTACCATGAGACAGAGGTCAATGGGGATAGAGCCGCAGGCCTCTTTGGAGGAAAGCACGCCTGCCGCCACCAGGATCACAGCGCCGATAAACGCGATTTCCCAGGAGACAAGGGTCTGAATACCCGCTGCTTTCAGCACTTCGTTTAACTGTGTGTTGAATACAAGACATAATGTGACCAGGCAAAAGACCGCGATGGCTGTGGTTTCTCTGCCTTTGGTCAATGCCTCATGTTTCGCCACCCGGCTGGACAGGTCGGAGCTGTCTTTTGTTGCTGTCACAGGCTTTTGAGGGGCAAAACGAAAGCCGATGAAGGTTGAATACAGAACAAGGGCCAGAAGGCTGAGACAGCGGCTTTTGAAAAGATCCATAACACCCAGGGCGAACTGCTCATAGCCGTTGGCGGACACATAACCGTTAAGCTCTGCCAGCATGGACAAGGATCCGCCTACGGGGATAATGCCGCACGCGGCGATACAGGTGAGCCCCACGCTGAAAATGGCTTTGCTGATGCTGATGTTCATCTCCTCGCACGCGGCGGCCACGATGGGAGCCACGATACAGAACGCGGCGACCGCGCTTCCGGTAAAAGTGGCGGCAAGGACGGATGCCAGGGTGAAGCCCAGCATGACTTTGACCATATTACCATTAGATATTTTCTGTACCGTGCCAGCTACCAGGCGGATGGCCTGTGTACGCTTGAATCCCTCAGAAATTACGAACATGCTGGAAATCATGATCAGGTTTGAGTTGCCGATATTTCCCAGAACATCCCCTGGAGAGATGCAGCCTGTAATGAGAAACAGGACGATTCCCAGGCACCCCACGGTTCCTACGGACAGTTTATTCCAGACATATCCGGCAATAACCAGGGCGCTGATGACCAGACAGATAATAAGCTGTGTATTCATAAATTGCCTCCTTTATCGATTGACTTTATGGCCCCGGTAATACACATCACCGTTTCCGTCTTTGGTAAACTGACTGAGAAACTGGTCATAGCTGATCCAGCTCAGTTCAGGATAATTTGCGTGAACCATATCCGTAACTTTGCCGATGACAACCAGGGGAACACCGTCTTTGTCAGGAAAACCCAGCCAGGTCACAGGGAAGGTCTCCCAAATCTGCTGTCTGTGAATATCCAGCCCCAGATGATCCAGTTTCTCTTCCAGAACAGCCCTCATCTCTCTCTCCAGCGGGAAGGGCAGGACAGGATCTTTTTCCTTTCCGGCACAGAGAAAATCCTTGTCCCCATAGATCCATATGGTGGGAGTGATGCTGGGGCTTTTAGGGAAATCACAGAACATCCTGCTTGGAGAGCGCAGCGCGGACCATGGGGCCACGGCGGCAAACAGGTCCCCCGCGGTGTAACTGAGAAGATCGCTCATCATGCCTCCGCTGCTTTGCCCGCAGGCATAGATCCGGCTGTGGTCAACTGGCAGGCGTTCCTCTATATCTGCCACCATGGAGCGTATAAATTTCACGTCATCAACAGGTTTTCCTTCATACTCACCGCACCACAGGAGCACGTTGCGGAGGCCGTCCTTTTTCTGCTGATGGATTCCCGCCTCAGGAAATACTGCGATGAATTTTCTTTCTTCCGCTGTCACGGACATTCCGCTTATGTCAAAAAACGTTTCCGCGCTTCCCCCTCGTCCGTGCATAACCACCACAAGAGGCCATTTCTGGTCAGGAGTACATGCTTCCGGCACATATTCATACCAGGTGCGGGTCATTTTGTCTACTTCCATGGTTCTTTTTACTGCTTTGCAGGCAACAGGGTCTTTGTAATAGCGCAGGCATTTGCCGCCCTGTCCCCTGTGTCTTCTTGCCAGACCGATATAATTCCACGCGTTCTTCAGATGTTCTGGTGTAAAACCAGAATGGGAGACCGTCATTCTCACCTGGGAGATGTGCTCTTCATTAATTTCATTCACTTTTCGAACCGGGTCCGGCATCCAGATGTAGTCAGAACCCTGACCTTTTGTGGGCTGACCTGCGGTATGGTTTTGTTCTCTCCAATAATCAGCGGCTGACCGGTTATTTCCTTCATAACTGCTGACAAGCATCCACACCGGAAGCTGTACCGCTGATCCCTGGATCTTTAATTCAAGATCTCCCTGGTCTTCTTCGCCATGTACTACATCTTTTTCCGCCTTGAGATCAGAGAGCAGGTCACCGAAACTCATCATTCCACTCCACTCACTTGCCATGCGCCTGGCTGCCTGGTGTGCCGTAAACGCGGCGTCTCCGATGCCGCAGAGGTAAATGTTATCCTGCATGGTAACATAATAATCCCTGGCCTGGATTTTCACGTAAATTCCGTTGAGGTAATCCGCGTCAGATCCGTCCTGGTTCCATTTTCCGTTTTCAGCATATGCCAGGTGCAGGAACAACTGGTTCTGGTCCGCGAATTTTCTGAGCCCCGATGATTCCAGATATTCCAGGGGATTTTCACCGGAAGGAACCGCGGCCACGACACAGGGACGGCAGTACTCCTGATGTTCGGGAATATAGGTGAGAAATGACCGTTCTGCCTGGTTAACTTTCACAGACTCTTCATAAAGTCCGCTGATTAAGGCCCGGTTTGGATGGGAAAAATCTACCGGAAGCTGACTGATCTTTTCTGGAAATTGTTTAATCTTCATTCTATGTCCTCCACATTTTGGCTTAGGTTATTAAATAAAACGGCACACATGGTCAACGGCAATATCTGAGAAACCGAAGGCTTCCGCTTTTGTCATTTTTCCGTTACAGATATTTTTAACCGTATCCACCATTTCTTTACCCATCTCCTCATAGGTTTTTTCTCCCCTGACAATGGGACTTAAGTCTACATCCATGTTGTCTTCCATATTTTTATAGGTTCTCTCATTGGCAGTCACTTTGAGCACCGGGACAATGGCGTTTCCTGTAGGGGTTCCCCGCCCAGTGGTGAAGATCACCGCCTGACATCCGGCTGCCACCATAGAAGTGACAGATGAAATGTCGTATCCGGCGGTATCCATGACAATGGCCCCTTTCTTTGTGGGTGCTTTGGCCTGCTCCAGCACCTCCACAATGGGACGGGTTCCGCCTTTCCGGATACATCCAAGGCTTTTTTCATCCAGAGTGGACAGTCCCCCTGCCTTATTGCCCGGAGTGGGCTGTCCGGCCCGGCAGTTTTGTCCGGCAGCCTCCAGATGCTTTTCATAGGCCCGGCAGACTTCAATAATCTGGTTGTGGATCTGGAAATCGGCTGCTCTCTTTGCCAGCACATGTTCGCCTCCGATCCACTCGATGGATTCGCTCATCATGCAGGAGGCTCCCATGTCCACCAGGATGTCGCTGAGCTGGCCTGTCGCCGGGTTGCTGGCAATGCCGGAGGTGGCGTCGGACCCTCCGCATTCGATCCCCAGTAAAAATTCTGAGACATCAAATAATTCCTTCTGCTGCGCGGCCGCCTCTGCCGCCATATCCCGGGCCGCCCGAACCGCCTTTTCGATGGTCTTGAGAGTGCCGCCCTCATCCTGGATGCCAAAGGATACCACCGGCTTGCTGGTCATGGCCTGTATCTTTTCTTTCAGTTTCAGGTGAGGAACCGTCTCGCACCCCAGGCCGATGATCACCACGCCGTAAACATTGGGATGGCAGGCAAAGCCGGTTAGGATTTTCTGACTCATCTCCGTGTTCGCGGCCACATCAGAACAGCCTGTGTTGAACACAATATTGACAGCGCCCCGGACCTGGCTGGCCGTGATCCGGCTGCTCTCGCTGGCGCAGGCGCAGGTGGGAAGGATCAGCACATGGTTGCGGATACCAGGCCTTCCCTCGGCTCTCCTGTATCCCCAGAACTGAAATCCCTTCATTTCAGGGGCTCCCTGGGACTGTTTCGCGCACATTACAAAACTCTCATCCGCCAGTTCGCTGTCATAGTTCCTGGGAACACTGAACAGATTGTGATCAGCCACCAAATGTCCGGCGGCAATGTCCTGAGATACTTCCCCCAGGCTTTCCCCGTACTTGACAGCCGATTCCCCCTTTTTGATGCACCGCGAGGCG
>Ga0137309_101964_pt1 | contig 13112 bp, 11 predicted proteins | sample NAcewiD2O_June_FD_97179 | JGI IMG/M metagenome (GOLD analysis project Ga0137309, IMG submission 97179) | Mouse cecal microbial communities from Vienna, Austria - N-Acetylneuraminic amended D2O_June | ecosystem: Host-associated > Mammals > Digestive system > Large intestine > Cecum | place... | reverse complement strand
AATGCTTGTTCTTCTAATCATAATATATGGACAAAAAGCGATTGAAACCTTGTTGAAAAAAGAAAGCTCAATTCCTTTTGGCGGTATTATATTGGCTATGACATGGGGAGCGTTTCATTTTGTGTCAAGAGGGGTAGGTCTTGAAATATGGAACGGAATTTCTACTATGATATTTTCTGTTCTCAGCGGTATAATGTATTTAAGATTAAACAGGAAATACTTGTATAGCTATCTTTTTATCGCTATGGGTTATTTACTGTAATTTCCCGTTTGTCTTGTTTATCTTTTGCTGAAAAAAGTAACCGCATCCTGGCCGAAGGCGGTTACTTTGACATTTTCTTACGGTCAATAACTTACTGATCCAGAAAATCCCAAAACTGCTTATAATCCAGATAGCCTTGCAGATTCCCGGCATCATACTGCGTCTGCATAGCGTCTTTTAAAACGCTGATCCAGTCTTTCATTCCAAACAGGTCATCATGTGTCCTGTTGTCCGAACCGTGCTGATCTGCACCTGCCCTTATAAAAGCAGACTGTGCGCCCGGGCATTTCCCGCTTGCCGACAAATGACTGGAATATGCAAACATATCAATATAGTCACTATTTGTTGTATCAACTTTCGACACATCTACCATACGTTCTGTCACATTTCCGTCTTTATCCCATGCCTTTACTTTATATACCGGATTTGCAGGGTCAAAGTCTTTCGGCTGGTAGACCGTAAGGGAATAATCCGCCCCGCACATTGAACCGATTGCCTTTCCGTCCTTATCATTTGAAATATGTAACTCAAATGTGCCGCCGGATGCCTGCGTTGTCGGACTCATGTTACCCATCTGATCAGCATTATTTCGTCCTGCCCTTCTCGTCTCATACCCTGCTGCCGGGTATCCTGCGGCTCCTATTCCATTAACGTTCATTTTTCAGATCCTCCATCATCATCAATTATTTTAATGGTCGTTTCTCTGCCATCCACTCATAATACGAACCAGCCCTCAAAAAAGTTTCATTCCTCTCCCATTCAAAGGCACCGTTTTTCCTTCCAGACATATCCTCAAATCAGAAGATTAACAATTTTTCTTTATCTTTTCGGGCAATCCGCCACACGGCAAACTTTCCTGCCGTTACCGCTACCGGCAGTCCTCCCGGCGCCATAATCCACTGACTGGCAATATACAGATTTTTTACCCCCTTCAATACTCCTTTTACACGGAAAGACTTCACCCCTTTTCTCGTAATGAAGCCCATATATGCTCCATGGTATGCGTTACAGTACCGTTCGTAAGTAAGCGGTGTCCAGCAGTCAAGAAATTCCATATGTCCCTGAAGACCGGGGAACTGCGTCAGCAATCGTTCCTCTATCGCCTTTACCGCCGCCTTTTTCCGGCTCTCATATTCTTCCCTTGTCAGCCCTTTCCAGTATAAATATTCCTTATCGAATTGCGGGACATTTACTTGAAGTACCATTTTCCCTGCCGGCGCAAATCCAGGTTCATACTCATAACTTTTCACGGAAATTCTCTCCACGCTCTTTCCTCCTGTTTCAAAAGGAAGACAGTCGAAGAAAACAGTTCCTTTCCCATGATATGCTTCCCGATCTGCCACAAATGCTGCCTGAACAGCGCTGAAAAGAGGATATTTTTCATTATCCGCATAACAGGACTGCCATTTAGCGTCCATGTACTTTTTACCGATTAATTTACCAAACATCTCCATCGTATCCACTGATGAAATTACATAATCCGCCAACACTGTCTTTTTATCTGCTGTTTCAATTCCTGTTGCTTTCCTGTTCTCTATCAAAATCCGGAAAACCGGCGCATTGCAGTATAAATTGCCGCCCAACTGCTGGAATCGCTTCACCATACGGTTCACCATTGCCAGTGAACCGCCTGTTGGAATCTCTCCATTACCAGATACAATGCTGGCATAAGAAACAAGATAGGAACTTGCAGCATATTCTTTTGGCAGATAATCGGTAAACAGTGCCTGTAGTGCAGGATGTTTAAACCTGGCGGACAGATCCGCTAAATCAATGGCGCCGTATTCTTTCATCACCTTTGGCATATCCGCCATGGAAGCCCCCATATGGATATAATCAATGATTCCCATAGCATCCACAGGTTTTTCAGCCGGTATTTCACATTTCGTTGCGTATTTCACATGCTCTACGAATTTTTTTATTTCCGTTTCATCTTCAGGGGACAATGCGAGAAGTTCTGCCTCCGTCCTCTCCAAATCCTTCCACAATGTTACCTGCCAATCCCCCTTGATGCTTGTATAAAAGCTGTCACTCTCTGCAAACTCTGTATGTTCATCCAATGCCCCGACTGTTTCCCATACTTTGCGCAGCGCTGTCCCTTTCTTCGTTCCGGTCAGCCAATGAATGCAGTTGTCAATATGGCAGCCTTTCCTGTTCCATCCCATACACTGCCCGCCGGCAACGGGATTTTTTTCATAGATATCCACGTCATAACCTGCCAGCTTTCCATAGATTCCGGCTGACAGTCCGGCGATGCCGCCGCCTACGATTACGATTTTCTTTTTATTTTTCTCCATACATGTTTTCCTCCACAAATAAATGCTTTCTACTGAACCGGTTCTTTGTCATTTTGCAGCATACCTATCATCCATACCGGTTCCGGCAGCGGAATTTCCGGACGCAGAGCATACTGTCCCATAATTCCATGTATTGCACACCAGTACATATTTGACAGTGCCATAACATCTCCCTTACGAATGCTTCCGTCTTTCTGCCCTGCTTCCACCCAGTTTTGACAAAATGCAATCGTGTCTACCGAAGCTGCCAGCTTACGAAGTTTCTCCGGTATGTCCTCAGCCTGCACCACATTCCCCATAAATACAAACATTTTTGCAATAAAAATATTTTTTTCCACCTGTGAAAACAACATTTTTGTAAATTGATAAAAAAAATCCAAACCATTCTCTGCGTTGATCTGCATTGGTGTACGCATGCCTTCCAGACCGATCTTGACCAGTTCTTCTAACAGAAGTTCCTTCGTCGGAAAATAATGGAACAGCAGCCCTTCGCTGATTCCTGCCCGCCTGGATATCTGGCTTGTTTTGGTTCCGTAGTATCCCCGTTCTACGAACAGATCCAATGTAGCCTGAATAATTTGTATTTTTCTGGCTTCCTTTTGCTCTTTCCTTGTCATACAGCGTCTCCTTCAATGGATAAATACAACTTAACAGTAGCACAGTCTCTGAAAAATTTATAGAGCAATTTACTCAACGAAATAAGTTTGACATCCGCAAAATTATGTTACAAAAAAAGTAACCGCATTCTGGTTTGAGGCGGTTACTTTTATAACTTTTCAGATATCTCATTCATGTCATCAGGTTGGACGCACTTATATATGGGCTTACTCTACTTTTCCATTCCCTCGATACTCCCTTTGGCACGATCCGGACAAAAAGGCGCCCTTTCAAAGCGATTCTTACAAAGATCTGCCGGGATTTTGGTCGGATATTTCCCATGAAAGCAGGCGGCGCAATACGCCTCGCTGCCTGTCAGCTTATCCAGCTTTTCTATTGGCAGATATCCCAAAGAATCCGCGCCGATGATCCGCGCGGTCTCTTCCACACTATGATGACTTGCGATCAGGTTCTCTTCGGAGTCAATATCCGTACCATAATAGCAGGGATGCAGAAACGGAGGCGCAGAAATTCTCATATGGATCTCTTTCGCTCCTGCATCACGCAGGAGCTTTACAATACACTGGCTGGTTGTACCTCTGACAATGGAATCGTCTATCAGTACGACCCTTTTTCCATCTATTACTTTCCTGACCGGACTCAGCTTAATCCTGACCTTATCAAGACGTTCGTTTTGCTCCGGAGAAATGAACGTTCTGCCGATATATTTGTTTTTTATCAGTCCGACCCCGTAAGGAATTCCGGATTTCCGCGCGTATCCCAACGCCGCATCCAGTCCGCTGTCGGGAACACCGATCACAATATCCGCAGCTTGAGGATAACTCTCCGCCAGTAATTCTCCAGCCCTTATGCGGGATTCATACACGGATATCCCGTCTATTACAGAGTCCGGCCTTGCAAAATAGATATATTCAAAAATACACGTTCTCCGTTTCTGTTTCTCACAGTGTTCTTTCCTTGATACCACGCCGTTTTCCGTAAATACCAGAATCTCCCCCGGCAGTACATCACGGACAAATTCTGCGCCTACTGCCGAGAGGGCACAGCTTTCGGATGCCGCCACATATGCCCCGTCCGGCATCCGACCGTAACAAAGCGGTCTGAATCCGTACGGATCCCTTGCCGCAATCATCTTTGTCTCAGAAAGCAACACCAGCGAATAAGCGCCTTCCAGTAAATTCATGGCATTGCTTACTGCTTCTTCAATGCTGGGCGTCATAAGTCTTTCTCTCGTGATCACATAAGCGATGGTTTCCGTATCACTGGTTGTATGGAAAATTGCTCCCGATAATTCCAGTTTATCGCGAAGTTCCAGCGCATTGCTCAGATTCCCATTGTGCGCCAGCGCCATCTTTCCTTTCTGGTGGTTAACTTCAACGGGTTGACAGTTACTTCTCGTATTTCCGCCGGTGGTGCCATATCTTACATGGCCCACCGCCATTTTTCCCACCGGAAAACGAGTTAATATATCTTTAGAAAAAACTTCACTGACAAGCCCCAGATCTTTGCAGGAAGAAAATACACCGTCATCATTTACAACAATTCCGCAGCTCTCCTGTCCTCTGTGCTGCAGGGCATACAGCCCGTAATAAACAATTCCTGCCACATTTTCTTTTTCCGTCCCCATCACTCCGAACACGCCGCATTCCTCATGAACACCCATAGCTTCATCCTTTCCTGCACTTTTTGCCTTCCGACTTTTATTCCACGTCCTGAAGAGCATCAAATCCTTCTTCTCCGGTCCTTACTTTTACAACATTTTCCACATCGTATACGAAAATCTTTCCGTCTCCGATATGCCCTGTATAAAGTACCTTCTTCGCTGTTTCGATCACTTTGCGAACCGGAACCGCACTGACTACAATATCTACCTGTACTTTCGGAAACAGATTCGCTTCCACCTGCACGCCACGATAATATTCCGGCTTACCCTTCTGAATCCCGCATCCCAGAACGTGGGATACTGTCATGCCGGTGATTCCGATCTTCATCATCGCATTCTTTAACGCTTCAAATTTTGACTCCCTGCAGACGATCTCGATCTTTGTAAACTTCGCAGCTCCTTCCTCAAACGCAGGAACTTTCTTCACCGGGATTGCTTCGGCAACCGGCGTATCGCCGGATACCACCACCGGATCACTTCCCTCTTCGATATACTCCGGAAGCATCGCAAAACCTGCATACGCGGAAGGGAGCCCATGTTCTGTCGCATCCAGACCGGCCATCTCTTCTTCTCTCTCGACGCGAAGGCCTACGATTGCTCTGATCACAAGAAAGGTAACGGTAATCGTAACAGCCGTCCACGCCGCAACACTGACAAAACCGATCATCTGTAGTTTCAAGAGTTCAAGACCGCCGCCGTAAAACAGCCCCGTCAATGTTTCTCCCGAAGCATTTGCAATACTGTATCCGGGAGCCGTCTTTGTAGCAAAGAGACCGACTGACAGCGTACCCCATATCCCATTCATGCAATGCACGGCGACCGCTCCCACCGGATCATCAATGCGAAGTACATGATCCAGAAGCCATACACCGAACACGACCAGAAGGCCTGCAACCGTTCCTATCGCGACCGCGCCAAAGGCATCCGTCACATCACACGGCGCCGTAATTGCCACAAGCCCTGCCAAAGATGCGTTCAGGCACATGGAAACATCCGGTTTTCCATATTTGATCCATGTAAAGATCATACAGACAACAGTTGCAACCGCCGGCGCTACCGTTGTCGTCAGGAAAATGGAACCGAGCTGTGCAATAGAAGTTGCCGCCGCACCGTTAAATCCATACCAGCCAAGCCAGAGGATAAATACCCCGAGCGCACCAAGCGCAATACTGTGTCCCGGAAATACATTTACCTTCACGATCTTTCCACTTTCATCCCTGGTGAACTTTCCGATACGGGAACCAAGAATTTTGGCTCCGATCAATGCGGAAATACCACCAACCATGTGGATCGCACAGGAGCCTGCGAAGTCGTGGAAACCAATCTGTGCCAGCCATCCGCCTCCCCATATCCAGTGCGCCTCGATCGGATAGATCAGCGCTGAGATCACACCGGAATAAATACAATACGAAAGGAATTTTGTACGTTCTGCCATCGCACCGGACACAATAGTCGCCGTTGTCGCACAGAACACAAGATTAAATACAAAACTCGAAAAATCAAACTCCGCATAATCGGTAAACAGATCAAATCCCGGTCTGCCGATAAATCCAAACAGATCTTCTCCCATCAGCAGGCCAAAACCGATCAGTATAAATACCACAGTTCCAATACAAAAATCCATCAGGTTCTTCATAATGATATTTCCTGTATTTTTCGCTCTGGTAAAGCCAGCCTCCACCATTGCAAAACCGGCCTGCATCCAGAATACCAATGCGGCTCCGATCAAAAACCAGACGCCGAACACTTCGCCGCTTACTACTTCCTGCACAAGTTCTTTTACAGCACCATCCATCTCCTATTCCTCCCTTTTGTTTTTTACGCGCAACAAAAATACATGTATTTTTTTGCAAAGAAAAAGACGTCTCTGAGAACTTCATCTCAAAGACGCCCTTGTCTTTACGTGTTGGATATTACACCCGCAAAAATCATTTGTCAATCTGTTTTTTGTTTTTTTATCGCTTTTCCTTCCGTGCAAAAAAAGATTGACAAAATTCGCCACCCGCTGTATAAATATAAAGTATGAGCAAAGGCGTTCATTTTTAAAGCAGATATTATCTGTCTTTAAATGGAATGTCTTTGCTCTTTTTTGAATGAATCTGAAAGAAAGGTGCAAGATCTATGAAAATTGAAGGTCAGGTAAGAATCCCTTCCGGATGCGCTGTCTCCGCCGTAATTTCCAAAGACGGAAATAAGATGTCCGGTGAAATGATCACAAATTCCATGAAACCCATGCATGACCGTTCCAACGGATTAGGCGGCGGCTTTGCCGGCTATGGCATTTATCCTGCCTATAAAGAGTTCTATGCATTCCATATGTTTTTTGATTCCCGCGACAGGCGTAAGGAATGTGAGGCTTACTTAAAGGAGCGGTTTGAAATTGTCCAGTCGGAAATCATGCCAACCCGGAAGATTCCGGCTATCACAGACGAACCGATCATATGGAGATATTTTGCATCGCCGTTGAAATCTGTTCTTGTATCTTTGCAGATAGATGAAAAAGAGTTTGTCGCCAGAACCGTTATGAAGATCAACACCGAAATGGACGGTGTCTACGTCTTTTCCAGCGGTAAGAACATGGGTGCATTCAAAGCGGTCGGCTTCCCGGAAGATGTGGGTGTCTTCTATAAATTAGAAGAATATGAAGGATACTCCTGGACTGCCCACGGACGTTATCCGACAAATACGCCCGGCTGGTGGGGAGGAGCACACCCCTTTACACTGCTTGACTATTCCGTTGTACATAACGGAGAAATTTCTTCCTATGACGCGAACCGCCGCTTTATCGAAATGTTTGGCTATAAATGTACCCTCCAGACCGATACGGAAGTCATTACCTATACCATGGATTATCTGCTCCGCGTACAGGGGCTTACGCTCGGTGAAGCTGCCAGTGTAATTGCCGCTCCGTTCTGGAGTACCATTGCCGCAAAAAAAGATTCCGCGGACAAGAGGAAGCATACTTACCTCAGAACCATGTTCGCAAACCTTCTTATTACCGGTCCTTTCTCCATTGTTTTAGGATTTGAGGGCGGATTGATGGCCCTCAATGACCGCCTGAAACTTCGTTCAATGGTCGTCGGCGAAAAAGACGACAGAGTATTCATTGCCAGTGAAGAAGCCGCCGTCCGTACCATGGAGCCGAATGTTGAAACTGTATGGTCGCCCGCCGGCGGGGAACCCGTGATCATAAAAGTAAAGGAAGGTGCGTTTTAATGAGTGTAGAATTTATTTATCCGGAATTTGAAGTGGTCAGAAATGAAAAAAGATGCACTTCCTGTCGGATCTGTGAACATCAATGTGCGAATGCAGTACACAGCTTCGACGAAGAACACAAAACGATGCTGTGCGATGACGCAAAATGTGTCAACTGTCAGCGGTGTGTCTCCTTCTGTCCTGCAGGAGCCTTAAAGATCGTCAAGAGTGACTGCAGCCTGCGCGAAAACGCCAACTGGTCAAACGAAACCGTGAAAGAGATCTACAAGCAGGCAAACAGCGGCGGTGTCCTTTTGTCCTCCATGGGGAATCCAAAACCGCTCCCGGTTTATTGGGACAAAATTCTGATCAATGCGTCACAGGTAACGAACCCCTCCATAGATCCTCTGCGCGAACCGATGGAAACAAGAGTCTACCTCGGAAAGAAACCTTCAAAAATACAGCGCAGGAAAGATGGAAGCCTGGACTGCACGCTGCCTCCGCAGCTGGAATTGTCCATGCCGGTCATGTTTTCCGCCATGAGCTATGGCTCCATCAGTTACAACGCACATAAGTCTCTCGCACTGGCGGCAACGGAACTGGGGATTTTTTATAACACCGGAGAAGGCGGTCTGCATGAAGATTTTTACTGCTATGGGGAGAATACCATTGTGCAGGTGGCTTCCGGCCGTTTTGGCGTCCATGCCGACTATCTGAAAGCAGGTGCCGCCATTGAAATCAAAATGGGGCAGGGTGCAAAACCCGGTATCGGCGGCCATCTGCCCGGCACAAAAATTGTCGGGGATGTCGCCCGTACCCGGATGATTCCGGAAGGATCCGATGCCATCTCCCCGGCCCCGCACCATGATATTTATTCTATAGAAGATTTACGCCAGCTTGTCTTTTCTCTAAAAGAGGCTACCGCATACGAAAAACCCGTTATCGTAAAGGTAGCCGCTGTACATAACATTGCTGCCATTGCAAGCGGGATTGCCCGAAGCGGCGCCGATATCATCGCCATTGACGGATTCCGCGGCGGCACCGGAGCCGCCCCTTCCAGAATCAGGGATCATGTCGGTATCCCGATCGAACTGGCGCTGGCAGCCGTTGACCAACGACTCAGGGATGAAGGAATCCGCAACAGGGTATCTCTCATAGCCGGCGGCAGCATCCGCAATGCGGCCGATGTCGTAAAGGCGATTGCGCTCGGCGCCGACGCCTGTTACGTGGCCACTGCTGCCCTGCTCGCCCTGGGCTGCCATCTTTGCCGTACCTGCCAAAGCGGTAAATGCAACTGGGGAATCGCGACCCAGCGCCCGGATCTGGTACAAAGGCTTGATCCGGCAGTGGGCAGCAGGCGCCTGATCAATCTGATGTCCGCATGGAAGCACGAAATCAAGGAACTGATGGGCGGCATGGGCATCAATTCCATTGAGGCTTTACGCGGAAACCGGCTGATGCTGCGCGGCATTGGCCTGACGGAAAAAGAGCTTGAGATACTCGGTATCTCCCATGCGGGAGAATGACAGGAATAAGGCTGTTTTAAACATTTTGGGGAGGTAACAGGATATGCAAATTATTGATGCTGCGAACCTGGATTATAGAGCGGTAAATGAAGCGCTGCGCAGTGCAGAGACGGACTGTACGATCAAAGGCTGCTGTGGGCAGCGGTTTATCGCTGCCGGTATGTCCGACAGGAATCTGACAATCGAAGGGATACCGGGTAATGCACTGGGCGCCTATTTAAACAATGCCAATATTACCGTAAAAGCAAATGCACAGGACGCCGTAGGCGATACCATGAATGAAGGAAAAATTCTGATCCACGGCAATATCGGTGATGCTGCCGGTTATGCCATGCGCGGCGGCAAAATCTATGTACAGGGCAATGCCGGATACCGCGCCGGAATCCATATGAAGGCCTACAGAGAAAAATTTCCGGTTATGATCATCGGCGGATGCGCGGGCAGCTTCCTCGGAGAATACCAGGCCGGAGGGCTGATCATCGTCCTGGGCCTTCATAAAGGCCACAAACGTATCGTCGGCAACTTCCCCTGTACCGGTATGCATGGCGGTAAGATGTTCCTGCGCGGCAGCTGTGAGGATATTGCTTTTCCCGGTCAAGTTACCGCAAGATGTGCTGCCACAGAGGATTTGGAACAAATCCGGGAATACCTGTCTGAGTACTGCGCAGACTTCGGCTATTCTGCGGATACACTCTTATCCGATCCTTTTACCGTCATCACACCAGACAGTAAAAATCCGTATAAACAGATGTATGTGGCAAACTAAAAAGAAAACATGAATGAACTGCGGCGACAGAGAATATTCATTATCATGCACCTTAAATTCCATAATAACAACATCCTCCGATGCATTTTTCGGCTCTCCTCCTGTATCAAAAAGGCTGAACATCTTGGCTGTCACTTTATTCATATGTATCCTGAAGTTATTCTACTGGACGCATATAATTATACTGATAGAAGTTAGAGAATGGGGGAATACGGCGTTGACAGTGAGTAATTTAAAAAGTTCAAGCAGCCGCATTCCCTCTGGCATATTCCAGATTATACAACTCGCCGTTTTCTCTTGTCCTCACATTCCTCTCTTTTGGGCAAAGCGGATGCATGGGCGCCGCCAGAGTACAGTTCGGACCAAACATTACATTATCACCAATCTTAACAGGAGCACAGTCGAGTACCGTAAAATTGAAGTTCGCCCCACAATTTTTCCCGAATGTGGTAAAGCAGCCATAGTCAAAATAGACCGGTGCCTGAAAGAAAGTACCCTCGCCTCTGTTCGGCACCAGTTCTTTCAAAATCTCATTCAGAGTCTCCCAGTTATCCTCATCCGTACTGTTATACCTGCGGGCAAGCTTCCTTGCCTTAATCCTTAATGCGGACAGTTCCTCGTCAGACGGGTCATAGTGTATGACTACTCTGCAAAAGGCGTTAAATGTGTACTCGATATGCTCCTTGTATGCTTCTGTGCAAGTCATAAATGATTCCCCCTTTCTCCCACATAGGGCAGTGCATGGTTGACAGTTGCACTTTTATAATTCAGAGAGGCGGCAGCACTTTAGGCTGTCGCACCTTGTTGTCTAAACTATTCAAACTTGCGGTCATACAGTAATGCTGCAATCAGCACAACAAAACATGAACCAGCATTGTGGACTAATGCCCCGGTAGTAGGGGTTAGCATACCCAAAACAGAAAGCGTAACAGCCAAAAAGTTAATGCACATAGACAGCGTAATGCTGACCTTAATGGTTTTTACTGTGGCATTGGATAAGCGTTTCAAATATGGGATTTTGGATATATCATCGCTCATCAGTGCAATATCCGCAGCTTCTACGGCTATATCACTTCCCATGCTCCCCATAGCCACACCAACGTCCGCAGTTTTGAGTGCGGGTGCGTCATTGACACCGTCACCAATCATACAAACCAATCTCTTGTCTGTTTGCAGCTTTTCTATGCTCTGAACCTTTTCCTCCGGCAGTAGTTCCGCATGAACCTCTGTAATTCCTATTTGTCCCGCAAAATAATCGGCAGTTTTTTTGTTATCGCCAGTAAGCAATACAGTACGGGTATTCATAGCAGTTAGTCGGGAAACCATATCCTTTGATTCAGTACGCAGTATATCGGACAGTGCAATAATACCTACACATTCTTTTTGTTCAGCTATAAGAATAGACGCTTTTCCCTGCTTGCGTAATTTATCCAATTCATCATGCTTTTCCTTATCAAGAATAATGTTATTTTCTGCAAGAAATCTCTCACTTCCACAAACAAATTTATGCCCCGAAACCTCCGCATAGATACCTTTTCCGGCAGTCATTTTGAAGTCTTTGGATTCTATTATGGGAACATTTTTTTCTTTCGCACAAACAACAACCGCTTTTCCTAAAGGGTGTTCACTTTTTGCTTCAGCGGAAGCCACAAGGGAAAGCAGTTCAGTATCATTTCATGCTTTATGAAAAGATATAATGTCGCTGACTTCCAAACGCCCATAAGTCAAAGTTCCTGTTTTATCGAAAGCAATCGTGTCTATATGCCCCATTTTTTCAAGGGCTTCACCCGACTTTACAATGACGCCATGTTTGGTCGCCTGCCCAATGGCTGCCATAATAGCAGTTGGTGTAGCCAAAACCAATGCACACGGACAGAACACCACAAGGACAGTAACCGCCCGGACAATATCTTTCGTGGCAAATCCAGTAATTACAGCAATGATTAGCGCAATAGGAACAAGAAGGCTGGCACATTTATCTGCAATCCGCTGCATAGGAGCTTGTTTCTTTTCTGCTTCCTGCACCATGCGGATTAACTTTTGCAAAGAACTGTCCTCCCCGACTTTTGTAGCTGTAATATCTATCGCACCAAAACGGTTGATTGTTCCACAAAATACTGTTTCGCCAATCCCTTTGTCTACCGGCAGTGATTCTCCTGTCATGATAGATTGGTCAACAGATGTTTCGCCAGTTACGATTATTCCGTCTACGGGAATTGTTTCACCAGGCAAAATACGCAAAATATCACCATATTGGATTTCGTCTGCCGGTATCATTTTTTCTTTTTCATTTTCGATTTTACGTCCTTGTGTTGGTGCAAGGCTAATCAGCTTTTTAAGTCCCTTTTTTGCCCTGTTCGTAGTCATATCTTCTAAAATGGCACCGATTGCCATAATAAACGCTACTTCTCCGGCTGCAAATAAATCTTTAATAGCAATCGCTGCAAACATAGCAATTACAATAAGCAGCGCTGATGAAATTTTGCTGATTCCCGGATTATGAATCACTCTCCAAATAGCAAGATACAGCAAAGGAATACCGCTTATAATGATTGACACCCATGCTGGGTCAATCGGTAGATTTATTCCCACTTTAGGAAGTACAAAACTCAAAAACAGAAAGACACCGCCAATCACCGTCATAGGCACACCAGACAACAGGATATTTAATTTTTTTAACATAAAGCAGACCTCCATTCTTTCTTGACATCTCTCTAAAACCGCCGTATACTTTGTATGTTACAAAACGCTTTGTTCGTTATCTATTGTATCAATTTCTATTGTG
>Ga0137309_101958_pt1 | contig 13137 bp, 13 predicted proteins | sample NAcewiD2O_June_FD_97179 | JGI IMG/M metagenome (GOLD analysis project Ga0137309, IMG submission 97179) | Mouse cecal microbial communities from Vienna, Austria - N-Acetylneuraminic amended D2O_June | ecosystem: Host-associated > Mammals > Digestive system > Large intestine > Cecum | place... | reverse complement strand
GGAGCAGGTAGGTCAAGCGGATATACTTCCGAATTTGCTCATGGCTCTCGCCTGTCTGTTTTGCCAAAATATCCCGCGATTTCTGTCCATTCAACTTGTGCAACGGTGTTGCACAAGTTGAATTAAGCCGTTGCCCTTGGTGCTTCATAGCATCCAATTTCATCCTGTACGCAAAAGCCTTTTCGCTGGGCAAAATCCTCTCCCGCTGCAAATTGCTGTCCACCATAATAAGCACGGCTTCATCATCGTCCAACTCCCGCACAAACACAGGCATGGTATCAAGCCCCGCCAGCTCGCAGGCCCGTTTGCGCCTGTGCCCGGAAACCAGCTCATAGCCGCCTCCTGGCCTGGGCCGCACGATGCCCGGCACTAAAATACCATGCTGGGCAACGCTCGCGGCCATCTCCTGCATCTTTTCATCGTCTGTGACATGGAAGGGATGGCCCTTAAAAGGGTGCAGGCTGGCAAGTGGGATTTCCTGGAAGGCTTCACCACCAGACGGGGGCGTGCCAAAGAAATCTTCCAGGCTGGCAAGCTGGATTTTCCCTGCGCTGCCCCTCATGACGCTACCTCCAATGTAAACGCGCTGTAGGCGGCGGAAACCTTGCCTGTAGGGTCGTGTAAATATATACTCTTGCCCTCCGCACTGGTTTCCGCAGCCCGGATGGATTCGGGGATGATGGTGTCGAAGATACGCAGCTTGTCCCCGTAACTCTCCCGCAGCAGGGCTACAATGTCCCGGGAATAAGCGGTGCGCATATTCGCCATAGTGATAAGGATGCCGGAGATTTGCAGGCCGGGATTGAATTTGCGCCGCACCAGCCCGATGGTGGCTAGAAGCTGCTCCAGGCCCTTAATGGACAGATAGTGGGCCAGCATGGGGATTATCACTTCGTCTGCCGCAGTTAAGGCGTTGGCGGTGAGGGTGCCCAAGGACGGGCAGCAGTCCAACAGGATGTAATCGTACTGGCCGCGCACGGCTTCCAGAAGCTCCCGCAGAACCGTTTCCCGGCCCATGACGCCCACCAGGTTCATTTCTACCATGGCAAGGTCGATGTTGGCGGGCAGCAGGTCAACCCCTTCGTCCTGGTGCAGTATGTACTCGGCGGGTTCAAAAGGCTGCTGTTGGACAATTCTGCCCAGCACAGTGGAAAGCGTTTTTTCTATGCGGTCGGGCTGGTGGTAGCCAAGGCTCGCCGTCAATGAGCCTTGTGGGTCAACGTCCACCAGCAGGACGCGCTTGCCCTGGCGGGCCAGGCCGATGCCCAGGTTTACGGTGGTGACGGTCTTGCCAACGCCGCCTTTTTGGTTACAGATAGCTATTATTTTTGCTATTTTCTTCATTTAGGTGCCTCCCTACTCTAAAATCAAACAGGACTAAGCCAGTGCCCTCTTGCTGTAAGGGTTTCTGCCTTAGTCCTATTTTAACAGGAGCATTTGAAAGGATATACCCGATGGAGCTGCTGTTCCATTTCGTGCTTCCGGTTTTTGTCCGGCAGTCAATGCCTGTCAGGAAGGCCGCGATATCTGCCTGCGTCCAGCCGTATAAATACGCATCGAAAATAAAGCGGACGACCCTGGCCTCGTCCTCATTGACTATCAGGGGGGCGTATTTGATATAGCTGCCGGCAGCATCCCTTTGCCGGTCATATCCAAGCAAGGGGGGCGTCAGCAGCCTGCGGTCCTTGAAGCGCTGTGCCAGCGACCAGATCATGGCTTCCCGCTTTTTAATCGATTCTTCCTGTGCGAAAGAGGCGAGAAAGGCCAGTATGAATTCTGAGTCTTTGTCCAGCGTGTTCAGGTTGTCTGTTTCAAAAAGCACGCCAACAGGCGGTTCAAGGTTCTTGAGCTTCCGGATGAGGGAGATGCAGTCTACCAGGTTCCTGGCAAAGCGGGAAACCTGCTTTGTCACAATCAGATCATATTCCCCGTTTTCGCAGGCGGCAATCATTGCGTTGAAGGCGTCGCGGTTTTTCAGGGAAGTGCCCGAAATGCCCGCGTCTGCATAAATATGCTTTAAATCCCAGTTAGGCTTGTCCTTGGCTAGCTGCTTATAGTGCGCCTGCTGGAGCTCAAAGGAAGAAAGCTGCTCGTCGTTGCCTGTAGATACGCGGCAATAAGCACATACCCTTAATATCCTGGCCTGATCGCCCAAGCCGGCCCTCGGCCTGGCCGGGATGAATACCGTCCCGCCATCTTCCGCGCTTTGATACATCTTTCCGAATGGTTCCCTGTTATCCTGGGGCATTATATAACCTCCTTAGTGTTCCTGCATCTGATGAATCCGCTTGTTTTTTTCGGAAAGCGCGAAGGCCATCCTGCGGAGAGCCGCAATGTCTTCCCCGTCCAGGTCAAATTCATCAAAGGAAAGCTGCTTTGTCCTTCCCAGCAGATAATCTGTACTTACGCCAAATACGTCTGCGATCCGCATAAGCGTGCCTAACGGAGGCTGCCGCATATCGCTTTCGTAAGAGGAGATGGTGCTTCTGTCTACGCTTAACAAACTGGCCAGCGCTTCCTGGTGGAGATTCATGGACTGGCGAAGCTCTTTGAGCCTGGAAGGGAAAAGAAATATCATGTTCAGTACCACCTTGCTGTTTAGTAGAAATTATACCAGCAAATGCGTGACGGCGGGTCGCATGCGTGTGACAGTTTGCAACATCCGCGCCAACCGTATGTACATCGGCTTAAATGGGAAACGGGCATCCGCCTGCCGGAATGGCGTTCTGCCTTGTTTTGCTGCCGGCCTGTATGTTTTTGGAGGCGCCGCGGTTATAAAACCCATTGGCAAGGTGTCTGTCAAGGAGCTGGTGAGCGAATAGCGCTTCTTTTTCTGGCTTTTCATCATAAAATCTTTACAGAAAATTCTTTGACTTTTTCATTCTGGGGGGATTATAATGTACATATGAGTTTATCAAGTGCTGAGGAGGGGTGGCATGGACGAAGCAGGGAAAAGGACGGCACGCCAGGATACATTTGTCCGGGAATTCGGCCGTGCCCTTACCTTTTTGCAGCGCAGCCGCAGCAAGTTCATGGGGGAGCGCCTGCGGGACTATGGCTTTTCCGGGGCCATGTACATGATTTTGCTTCATGTAGACCGGCATCCTGGCGCCAGCCAGGACTGCATTGCCAACCATATGTACATCAATAAATGCAATGTAGCCCGCCACACAAAAAAGCTGGAGCTTTTAGGATATTTGCGCCGGGAAACGGATCAGGCGGACCGCCGCCAGAACAACCTGTACCTCACCGAAAAAGGCAAAGCCCTGGCCCCGGAAATCCGTTCCTATCTGGGCCAGTGGGGCAAGGAAATTACTGCCAGCCTGCAGGAGGAAGAAAAAGCCACCCTGCTGGCCCTCCTCACTAAAACCACTGGGCAGACAAAATCCCAGCAGGGATGAACGCGTGCAAAGCACCTGGGAAGGCCTTCCAGGTGCTTTTTTTCAGCTTCTGCCTAAAAAGCGCGAGCAAATGCAGGGAAGCGGGGCTTCTCCCGCGCCGCCCCTTGTGGCGCTGCCTCCCATGTGAACGCACTGCAGGCGGCAAAGGCTTTGCCCGTTGGAGCGTACAAATATATCCTTTCTTTACTCGTCTGCTGCTTTCCTGACGAACAGCATGGATCTTAAAAGGCGAGGACCTCTGGCTGCCAGGAGACGGCAGAGCTTGACGAGCTGTACTGGTTTATTAACCGCAAGCCTCGCACCCCGATCCGGGAAAACATCCATATCATGACAATGGTGAGCAGAAAACCACGACTCGCTTGGACACTCCCCATCCCCCCCCCGGCTTGCATGTCCAGGCAAATTATGGTATAGTATTCTGCATAGAAGAGGTGGTGCGCGCAATGGCTAAAGATAAACGAGCAGTTCCTTTTGTAAAATGGGCAGGCGGCAAGCGCCAGCTAATGGAGTCCATCACGCCGCTGCTTCCCAAGCGGATCTCCTCTTACTGCGAGCCTTTTTTAGGCGGCGGGGCGGTCTTTTTCTCCATCCAGCCCAAAAAGGCGGTTGTAAATGATTTAAACCAGGATTTAATGCTGGTGTATGAAACCATCCGGGACGACGTGGACGCTTTAATTTCGTCCCTGCAAACCCATGAAAATACAGCGGACTACTATTACATGATGCGGGATATGGACAGGGACAAGAAGGCATACAGCGCCCTGTCCCGGGTGGAGAAGGCCTCACGCCTGCTTTATTTAAACAAAACCTGCTTCAATGGCCTGTTCCGGGTAAACTCCTCCGGGGAGTTCAACACCCCCTTTGGGCACTATAAAAACCCCAATATTGTAAACGAGCCTGTCCTGCGGGCTGTAAGCCAATATTTTTCCGCCAGCAGTATCACCTTTTGCAGCGAAGACTTTTCCCAAACCCTGGAGCGGGTAGGGAAAGGCTCCTTTGTTTACCTGGATCCCCCTTACGATCCCCTTTCCGGCACAGCCAATTTCACCGGGTATAACCAGGGGGGCTTTGGCAGGGCGGAGCAGATCCGGCTGAAGGAGGCCTGCGACAGGCTGACAAAGCGCGGTGTCAAGTTCATGCTCTCCAATTCCGCCACAGATTTCATCCGGGAGCTGTACCAGGCATATGACGTCACCGTTGTCAAGGCCAAGCGCGCCATCAACGCCAACGCCCGCAAGCGCGGCGCCGTAGAGGAGGTGCTGATCCGCAACTATAGCCGGAACTTCCGGGCATTTTCCGGGGCCTCGGCCGTGTAACAGGCGAAAAGGGCAGAACATCAAAAAACCAAAGGAGGACAAGAGCATGGCGCCAAAGCGGGAAATCAGCATAAAAGACGTAAAGGTGGACGACAGCTTCTGGAACGGGCGGATAGGCAACGCCGTGGAAAAGGCGGTGCCCTACCAGTGGCGGGTGCTCAACGACCAGGAGCCTGGGGCAGTGCCCAGCCACGCGGTGATGAATTTCAAAATCTGCGCGGGGCTGGCGGAAGGGAAATTCGGGGGCTTCCGGTTCCAGGACAGCGACCTTGCCAAGTGGATAGAGGCGGCGGCTTACAGCCTGCTGTATAAAGACAGCCCGGAAATCCGGGCCGCCCTGGAGGAGGCTGTAAGCGTCATTGAAAAGGCCCAGCAGCCGGACGGGTATCTGGACACCTATTTCATCCTGGAAAAGCCGGAGGAGCGTTGGCGGGACATTGCCCATGGCCACGAGCTGTATTGCGCGGGCCACATGCTGGAAGCCGCTGTGGCCCTGTTCCAGGTGACGGGCAGCAGCAGGCTTTTACAGGTGATGGAAAAAACGGTGAACCTTATCCGCCAGGTGTTCGGGGAAGGGGAGGGGCAGATTTCCTCCTACCCCGGCCACGAGGAAATCGAGCTGGCCCTGATGAAGGCATACCGGGCCACAGGCCAGGAGGCGTATAAGGAATTGGCCCTGTATTTTATTGAAAACCGGGGCGCAAAGCCCGGCTTCTTAGAGGAGCCAGGCTTCCAAAACGCCAGCAAAAACAGGTGGTTCCAGGCGTCCTACCACCAGGCCCACGCCAGGATCCGGGAGCAGGAAACCGCAGAGGGCCACGCGGTGCGTGCCATGTATTTCTTCACAGGGGCGGCGGACGCGGCCCTGGAAACAGGGGATCCCACCCTGAAGGCCGCCCTGGAAAAGCTGTGGGAAAACGTGACCCGGCGGCGGATGTACGTCACCGGCGGCGTAGGCTCCCAGGGGGAGGGGGAGTGCTTCACCATCGACTACGACCTGCCCAACGACACCTGCTATACGGAAACCTGTGCCGCCATTGGCCTTGCCATGTGGGCGCTGCGGATGCTGCGGCTGGAGCCAAAGGAGGAGTATGCCGCCATTATGGAGCGCGCCCTTTACAACAACGTGCTCAGCGGCATCTCCCAGGACGGGGAGCACTATTTTTACGTGAACCCCCTGCTGGTAAAGCCGGAGGTGGCCCGGTTCCGCCGGGATCACCAGGACGTAGAACCAGACAGGGTAAAGTGGTTTGGCTGCGCCTGCTGCCCGCCCAACATCACCCGCACCCTCTGCGGCCTGGGGGGCTATATCTACACCCGGAAAGGGGACGCCATTTACCAGCACCTGTATATCGGCAACACAGGGGAGTTTGAAACGGAACAGGGCAAGGCCCGGCTGCGGTGCGTTTCCTCCATGCCCTGGGAGGGCAAAGCGGAGATAGCCTACAGCGGCCCCGACGGGGTGGAGGTGTACCTCCGCGTGCCCGGCTATGGGGAAAATTTCCGCATCACAAAGGCAGGCGCTCCCGTAAGCTTCACCCTCTCCCAGGGGTATGCCCGGCTGTGCCCCCAGGACGGGGACGCGTACACCCTGTCCTTTGGCATGAAGGCCCAATACCTCCAGGCAAACCCCCAGGTGCTGGAGGACTGCGGCAAAGCCTGCGTCCAGCGGGGGCCGCTGGTATACTGCGCCGAGGAAGCGGACAACGGCCCCCTGTTAAACAGCTTCACCGCCGATCTCTCCCAGCCCCCCGTTTTAGAAACAAGCCCCCTTTTCGGCGGCGTCACAGTGGTAAAAGCGGCAGGCTCCCAGATAGATTGGGAAAAGTGGCCCGCAAACGCCCTGTACGCCCCGGCGCCGGCCCCCACCCGTCCCGCCTCCCTCACCCTGGTGCCCTATTTCCTGTGGAACAACCGGGGTGCAGGGGAAATGCTGGTGTGGATGAACGCCCGGTAAAACAGGCATACCCCCGCGCAGAAGGCCCCGCCTCTGGGAAAGGAGGCGGGGCCTTCCTGGTTGCCCGGCCCGCCCATCACCCCTTCTGGGAATAGAACCGGGAGCTGGAAAGCACCAAGTCCCCCGCGTCGTCCTTTTGGAAGGTGTTCTCCTCATAGAAAACGAAGCAGTCCAGATGGCGGCGGACAGGGGAATACCGGGGGACAGCATAGTAAACCCGGTTTATCACCTTCCCCCTTGTCTCCGCTATGTCAAAATTTGCCAGGGGATGCTCAAACAGGCTTTCCGGGACATTCCCGCCGTCCAGCCAGTCCTTTATCCGGTTCCGCAGCTCAGGCAGGCTGAGGGCCTGCCTGCGGGCCGGCTTTTCCGGCTGCACAGCCTCGTAAAAGGTGTGGATGAGATCTAAAGCCGCGGGGCCGCCCGCATACTTCAAAAACAGCAGCAGGGACGGGCCGGAGGGGCAGTATTTCCCCTTTTCCAAATCAGAGTAAGACCGGACGTCCATGTGGAGTATCTCCGACATAGCCTGCTTGGTGGCCCGGCGGGCAAGGCGCAGGCTGCGTATCTGGCCACTTAAAAATTTTCTGGTAAATAATGTATTTGTGTGCATTTGAACCTCCTGGATAGATAATTATTGTAGAAGAATATTATATCTTGCGGAGGCAAAATTCCAGGAGGGGCACCTCCGGTTTTGGAAAACACTGCCTTTTCGTGAAACTTCGTCACGAAATTTGTCATATTTTGACGCGCCTCCCGGCAGGAGAGCCATAGCAAAACGCCCCATGCATCTCTGCATGGGGCGCCCCGCTTGAAAAAGGAGATTTATGAAAAAGAAACTTGTACGCTTAATTTTCCTGGCGCTTGGCGGACACGCCGGAGTTTTCTGACAAAACCAGCTCAATCTGCAGCCCGGACTCCCCCGTCATAGCCCTGTCCACTGTCAGGGTCACCGTTTCCCCGGGCTTCTTGGTGGCCAGGAAAGCGGAAACCGTAGTGCCGGAGGTAATCTGGGTGTCGTCAATGGCAGTAATCACGTCCCCCTGCTGCAAGCCTGACTTTTGGGCGTTTTCCGTAAGGAGTTCGTATACATGGCAGCCGGGAGTCAGGCCGTACCACATGGCGTTCATCTTGTCTATATAGCGGACAGAAATGCCCAAAGCCGCCCTGTCCTTCACATAACCATATTCAATCAGGTCGGACACAATAGGCTGCACTGTGTCGGAAGGAATGGCAAACCCAAGCCCTTCATAGCCTGTCGCCACAATCTTAGAGGAATTGATGCCCACCACATGGCCCATCATGTCCACCAGCGCGCCGCCGGAGTTGCCGGGGTTGATGGCCGCGTCGGTCTGGATGCAGTTCAGGGTAAAGCCTGTGTCGCCGTTTGTAATCTGCCGGTTCAAAGCGGACACATAGCCCATGGTCACGCTGGAATTAAACTGGATGCCTCCGGGGTTGCCGATAGCCATCACCGTGTCCGTCACCTGCAGGTCCTCGGAAGAGCCAAACTCCGCCGGGGTCAGCTCCTGATCCGCCTCAATCTTCAGCACAGCCAGGTCGGTCTGGGTGTCCTCGCCGATAAGCTCTGCCTCGTAAGACATGCCGTCATGGGTCACCACCTTGATTTTGGTAGCCCCGTCTATCACATGCTGGTTTGTAACAATGTACCCGTCCTTGGAGAAGATAATGCCAGAGCCTTCCCCGGCGGGGGAAACCTCCCCGCCCTCGGCAGGGGCATACTCAATGCCGCCGAACATAATGCTCTGCTGGCTTATCTGGTAGTTCTGCACGCACACCACAGAGGGGATCAGCTTCTGGGCCACCTCCTGGGAGGTCATTTCCCCTGCTGTGGCGGTTGGGGTGGTGTTTTTGCCCGCGCCCTCCAGCTTATATAAGGTAAAAGCCGCTGTAGACTCCGCCCCCTCCGGGCTTTGCACCGCCACCACCCCGTTTTGGATCAGGGCCGCGAAAACGCCTACAGAGCCAAGGGAAACCACCGCGCAGCACAGCACTGCCGCTAAAAGCTTCAGGCCGAATTTCCCGCCCCGCTTTTTCTCTTTAGGGGGCTTGGGGGGCTGTCCGCCTCCCTGATAAAAGCCGCCGGGCTGCTGGGCTGTCCCCCAGGTATACTGGGCGGGCCGGGGCTGCTGGGGGGGCTGGGAGTAATACCCCTGGCCCCCTGTCTGGGCTGTATAGGGATAGCTGCCTGTGCCATAGCCGGCAGCGGGCGGGGAAGCGCCCTGGCCCTTTTCCTGCCCTGCCTCAGAGGCGGCTTCCGAAAGATTGTTTTTATTTTGATCGTCATAAGGGGAATACATAAACCAATGCTCCTTTCAAAGAATTGTATTATGGACGCTGTTTGCAGATGCATGTTTTTGGCTTTCCTCTTGCTGTGGTTCTATTATCCCCCGCCTTTGTGAAAATCATGTGACGGCGGGCAGACACTTTCCTGAACATTTCCCCGCTTCCGGCAGAACCATGCCTCTTTTGCAGGGAAAAGGCCTGGCAGGCCAAAGCGCGCGCCTGGTTTTTTTCCAACAAGCCCTGTATTTCGAGTTGACAAGCAATACAAAAAATGGTAATCTTAATAGTAGAAACTTTAGCAGATTGCCCTGCGCGTCCGGGCGGCTGCAAAGGCAAGAAAGGGACGAGAAAACATGTCTGAATATGAGAGATGGCTCCAGCAGGAGCTGGACGACAAAGACCTTACGGAAGAGCTTTTGTCCGTGAAGGATAAGCCCGAGGAAATCAACGACCGGTTCTACCGGGATCTGGAGTTCGGCACAGGGGGCCTGCGGGGCGTTTTAGGCGCGGGCACCAACCGCATGAACGTGTACACTGTGCGCAAGGCCACCCAGGGCATGGCAAATTACCTTTTAAAGCACGCTGACGGCAAGCCCCAAAGCGTGGCCATCGCCCACGACAGCCGCAACAAAGGCGTGGCTTTTGCCCAGCAGTCCGCGGCAGTGCTGGCGGCAAACGGCATTAAGGCCTATCTCTATCCCCAGCTTATGCCCACCCCCGCCCTTTCCTATGCGGTGCGGCACTTAAAGTGCGACGCGGGCATCTGCGTCACCGCCAGCCATAACCCCGCCAAGTATAACGGCTACAAGGCATATGGCTCCGACGGCTGCCAGGTCACAGCGGACATGGCAGACGGCATTATGAATGAAATCAATTCCCTGGACATCTTCGCAGGCGTAAAGAAGATAGATTTCCAGGAGGGCCTTAATAAGGGCCTCATCGAGTATATCGGCGAGGAGACAGTGGAAGCCTTTATCAACGACGTGTATAAGGAAAGCCTCATCGGGGACGCCAGCAACCTGAAGCTGGTTTACACCCCCTTAAACGGATCCGGCAAAATGTGCGTCACCCGCATCCTGGACAAAATCGGCGTAAAGGACATCACCATTGTGCCCGAGCAAAGCGAGCCTGACGGAAACTTCCCCACCTGCCCCTATCCCAACCCCGAAATCCGGGAAGCCCTGCAAAAGGGCCTGGAGCTGTGCGAAAAGGTGCAGCCCGACCTGCTCCTAGCCACAGACCCGGACTGCGACCGGGTAGGCATTGCCGTAAACCAGAAGGGCCAGTATGTGCTGATGACGGGGAACGAAGTGGGCATTATGCTCTTAGACTTCATCGCCCGGGTAAAGAAGGAGCAGGGGAAGCTTCCCGCCCATCCTGTGGCTGTCACCACCATCGTCAGCACCGACATGGTAGACCCCATCGCCAAAGAATACGGCATAGAGCTGCGCCGGTGCCTCACAGGCTTTAAGTATATCGGCGACATCATTGCCGAGCTGGAGGAAAAGGAAGGCAATGCCGACAGCTACCTCTTAGGCTTTGAGGAAAGCTATGGCTACCTGTCCGGCGGCTATGTCCGGGATAAGGACGCCGTAGACGGCAGCATGCTCATCTGCGAAATGGCCTCCTATTATAAGGGCAAGGGCATGACCCTGGTAGACGCCATGAACGCCCTGTATGAAAAATACGGCTATTATAAGAACGACCTGATGAACTTCGGCTTTGAGGGCGAGGACGGCATGAAGACCATGAACGGCATTATGGACCGCCTGCGCAGCGCGCCCCCCGCCGAAATCGCCGGCACGAAGGTTGCGGGCCGCAGCGATTACCAGGCCTCCCAGTCCTATGGGGACAAGGAAGGCGCCATCGACCTGCCCAAGTCCAACGTGCTGGAATACCGCCTGGAGGACGGCTGCAAGCTGATTGTGCGCCCCTCCGGCACCGAGCCGAAAATCAAGATTTACCTTTCCGGCAAAGGCGCAACCCGCGAGGGCAGCGAGGCAGTCATCCAGAAGATGAAGGACGCAGTGCCCGGCCTTCTGGGGATTTAGAAGCCGTACCAATAGGGCCACTCCTATCGGTACAACTTCTTAGAACCAAACACAATTTTACAGCAATTCTGGGAAACGGCATGGCGTGGGGCTGTGCCGTTTCCCCCTTATCTGCCCATCTCCACACCCCGAGAATGTCTAAAACGCAAAGTTTAATAAAGAAAATCAAAATACAGGAAATTAGTTTTAGGATCAAACCCTTTTCTCAAAAGGGTTTGCGGGGTGTGGGGTGGAACCCCACGACCTTACACTGTCGGCATAAACTCTTTGCAATGGATTACTCCCCACGCCCCGCCTTGACCTGGAGAGTGGTTTGCTCTATAATAAAAGAAGATAGAAAAGGGGGCGTGCCAATGGACAGGGAACGGATTGAACGGGCTGTGCGGGAAATCCTGGAGGCAGTGGGGGAAGACCCCCAGCGGGAAGGCCTGCGGGAAACCCCCGCCAGGGTGGCCCGGATGTACGAGGAGATTTTCTCCGGCCTGGGGGCGGATCCCGCGGCGCATTTGAAGCTGTTCCACGAAGGCGGGCGGCATGGGGAGCTGGTGCTGGTGCAGGACATCCCCCTGTATTCCGTATGCGAGCACCACCTGCTGCCCTTTATCGGGCGGGCGGACATCGCCTATATCCCCAAGGACGGGAAGATTATCGGCCTTTCCAAATTCGCCCGGATAGTGGACTGCTTTGCCCGCAGGCCCCAGGTGCAGGAGCGGCTCACCGGGCAGATAGCCGATTTCCTCTATGCGCACATGGAGCCTTTGGGGGTGGCAGTGTTCATCCGGGCCGAGCACTTATGCATGACCATGCGGGGCGCCCGGGCCGCCGGGGCCATGACCCAGACCTCCGCCCTTAGGGGCTGTATGAGGTCAGACGCCAAAACCCGGGCCGAAGTCATGTCCCTGCTGGGCGGGAAATAAAAGGAGGGCTGGCATGGAAACGCGCGGCTTTGACATAGAAAGATACTGGCAGGACATTGCCAGCCAGGACAGAAAAGCCCTTGCCGCCTGGTTCTGGGAAAGCGCCCGGATCAACTGGCACTGCACAAACGAAAGCTTTTCCGTACAGGAGTTTTTGCAGGCCAACTGCGAATATCCCGGGGAGTGGGTTTGCCAGGTAGAGCGCGCGGAGGAGCTGGGGGACACGCTGGTAACAGCCACCCGCGTGTATGCCCGGGACAAATCCCTTTCCTTCCACGCGGTGTCTTTTTTTAAAATGCAAAATGGAAAAATCCTCCAACTGGATGAATACTGGGGAGATGACGGCCCGCCGCCCCTTTGGCGGCAGGAAATGCAGATTGGGAGGGGCTTATGACAGGTGTTTTCACAGCCCGGGGCCACAGCTTCCCCCTCACCCGGCCCTATATTATGGGCATCCTCAATATAACCCCCGATTCCTTCTCCGACGGCGGGCGCTATCTCGAGCCTGCCGCCGCCCTAACCCGGGCCATGGAAATGGAGGCGGAGGGGGCGGACGTGCTGGATATCGGGGGCCAGTCCACCCGGCCGGGATACACCCCCATCTCCCAGGAGGAGGAGTGGGAGCGGCTGGAAGCGGTGCTGCCCGCCATTCTGGAAAAAACCCATGTGCCCCTGTCCATCGACACCTTTTACCCCTGGGTGGCAAAAAAGGCCCTGGCCCTGGGGGCGCATATCATTAACGATGTTTCCGGCTTCCCGGAGGAAATGCTCCGGGCTGTGGCAGATTCCGGCTGCGGCTGCGTGGTCATGTGCCCCACAGGCGGCGTGCCGGACATCCTCGCCCATGTAAAGGGCTTTTTCCTGGAACGCCTCAGGGCGGCAGAGCGCCTGGGCGTCCCGAAGGAGCGCCTGTGCTTTGACCCCGGCGTTGGCTTTGGGAAAACCTATGAGGAAAACCTCAGCCTCATCGCCCAGGTGGGCAAAACCCGCGTCCCTGGGGCGGCCTGCCTGATGGCGGCCTCCCGCAAGCGGGTGACAGGCCAGCCCTGCGGCAGCCCGCCCTTTGAAAAGCGCCTGCCCGCAACCCTGGCGGCCCACACCGCCGCCCTTTTAGGGGGAGCGGATTTCATCCGGGTACACGACGTGGCCCCCTCCCTCCAGGCGGCGCAAATGGCGGCGGCCTTGCGG
>Ga0137309_101945_pt1 | contig 13163 bp, 8 predicted proteins | sample NAcewiD2O_June_FD_97179 | JGI IMG/M metagenome (GOLD analysis project Ga0137309, IMG submission 97179) | Mouse cecal microbial communities from Vienna, Austria - N-Acetylneuraminic amended D2O_June | ecosystem: Host-associated > Mammals > Digestive system > Large intestine > Cecum | place... | reverse complement strand
TAGCCCAGTTACTGAATCCTGCCGGTAAAAATGAAGTGATACTAACCATCTCCAATCTATCCATTCCTACCAAACAAGTAATGGTTAAGAAGGATTGCAAGAAGGTCAACTCAATCACTGAAGACCAGTTGGCTTCGGCTTTCTCCATGTACAGTCTGGAAACTACCAGCGAACGCACTTTTACCTGTCCGTTCAAGACTGTGGTGACACCCGATTCTATAAGCTTCGGCAAATTCAAGACATTTGCTTTCGCTGCGATAGATGAGAACAACCGTAAACTGGAAAGTGCCATTAACGATTGCATCGAGAAAGAAATGACAAAAAAAGGACTGGTGCTGGATATCGCACAACCGGATATTCTGATACAGACATTCTACTTCTTCGATAAGAATCCGAATTTCAAAGGAGCCAATAAGATACAGATAGAGAAAGAGCCGACTTTCCGTTATAATTTTACTCAGAGTAAGATGGATTCTTTCCCGTTCCTGGGTAATTCGGCGGCAGAGGCTGAAGCAGAATACCTGTTACAATTCGGTTTCCGAATGATCGACCAGGCATTTGTTCCGGGTCGCATCCTTTGGGAATGCGAGGCGAACGAATTGCTGGAAGACTCCTACAAGCTGGAAGAATATGCCCGTATCCATGTGCCGTTGATGCTGATGCAGTATCCGTATGTAAAATATGGTCGCAATGTACAATATAAGGTAAACCAGAAGACTTATAATTACACCGGGATCAGTTATGACATCGACCGCCTGGAACTCATCACGGATGTAGACCGCAATTCGCCGGCTTATGCATCAGGACTTCGTCCGCGTGATGTGATCGAAAAGATCAATGACAACAAAATGAATTATTCCGCCGAAGAATTTACAGCAGGCTATAAGAACTTCATTTCCAAAACGATGAAATTCCGCGATCCTAAAACACAATTCACGGACGCAAACGGCTTCAAACGCTGTATGTTCTGGGATACATTCCAATACCCTCAGGTTGCCGACGCTTTACAAAAGTCAGGCAATGTAGGAGGTTTCTCCTACCTATATTATTATGCTCCTTATGTCAATCCGACCGGCAACAATGCCTGTACGTTTGAAATTAAACGGGGCAAAAACAAAATGGAAATGATCGTCCGCCCGACTATCCGCAGAGAGATTACGGTGGAGATAAAATAAAGCATATAAATTAACGTGATATACCCACAAAACTTTGAACAGAAAACGGGGTTCGATAAAGTACGCCGTTTAATTTCCGATAAATGTTTAAGCCCGCTGGGACAAGAGCGGGTTGCAGAGATGGAATTCTCTGCCGACTATACAACCGTTATTGAACGTCTGGAACAGACAGATGAGTTTGTCCGTATCCTGCATGGAGAGGTAGAGTTTCCTGCCAGTTTCTTTTTCGATGTCCGTTATTCGTTGAAACGGATACGCCCGGAAGGAACCTGGCTGGACGAAAAGGAATTGTTCGACCTGAAACGTTCGCTACAGACAATCAACGATATTGTCCGTTTCTTCCGGACGGAAGAGGATGAAGAAATAGCTTATCCGGCTTTGACAGCGCTGGCTGGTGACATTCTTGTATTTCCCCAGTTGATCGGGAAAATCGATTCTATCCTCGACAAGTTCGGGAAAGTAAAGGACAATGCGTCTCCTACCCTGGCACAGATCAGGAAAGAAATTTCTTCCACGATGAGCGGTATTTCCCGCAGCCTGCAATCCATCCTGCGGAATGCACAGTCGGAAGGCGTAGTAGACAAAGATGTCACCCCGACCATGCGCGACGGTCGTCTGATGATTCCTGTCGCTCCGGCTTTCAAGAGAAAGATAAAAGGTATCGTACACGACGAATCGGCCAGTGGAAAGACAGTTTTCATTGAACCGGAAGTTGTTGTGGAAGCCAACAACCGCGTACGTGAACTGGAAGGTGACGAACGCCGCGAGATCATGAAGATCCTGACGGAGTTTACCAATATTGTACGTCCGATGGTGCCGGATATCCTGCAATCATATGAGTTTATGGCAGATATTGATTTTATCCGTGCCAAAGCGCTCTTTGCCGAACAGGTAAAAGGGATCAAGCCAGTTGTGGAGAATGTACAACAGGTGGATTGGGCGCGTGCCGTTCATCCGCTGCTTTACCTGTCGTTACAGAAACAAAACAAGCAAGTCATACCACTCGATATCACACTCGATGAAAAGAAGCGTATCCTGATTATTTCAGGACCGAACGCCGGAGGTAAATCAGTCTGTCTGAAAACGGTCGGACTGCTGCAATATATGATGCAATGCGGATTATTGATTCCATTGCACGAAAGTTCACGCACCGGTATATTCTCCAGTATTTTTATTGATATCGGTGACGAGCAAAGTATTGAGAACGACCTGAGTACTTATAGTTCCCATCTGACCAACATGAAGTATTTCGTCAGAAACTGTAATGAAAAGACAATCATACTGATCGATGAGTTCGGTAGCGGTACGGAACCCCAGATAGGTGGTGCTATTGCCGAGGCTTTGCTGGACCGTTTCAACCGGAACCGCAGTTTCGGTGTAATTACGACGCACTATCAGAACCTGAAGCATTTTGCCGAAGATACGGAAGGCATCGTAAACGGCGCCATGTTGTATGACCGCCATCTGATGCAGCCGTTATTCAAATTGTCTATCGGGAATCCGGGTAGTTCGTTTGCCGTCGAGATCGCAAGGAAGATCGGTTTGCCGGAAGATGTGATAGCAGACGCCTCTGCCAAAGTCGGCTCCGATTATATCGATATGGACAAATACCTGCAAGATATCGTCCGCGATAAACGTTACTGGGAAAGCAAACGGCAGAAGATCCGCCAGCAGGAAAAGAAACTGGAAGATATCACCTCCCGTTACGAAAAAGATCTGGAAGAGGTAAACAGGCAACGAAAGGAGATCATGCGCGAAGCGAAAGCCGAAGCGCAACGAATACTGGCCGAAGCTAATGCAAGAATCGAGAATACGGTTCGTGAAATCAAAGAAGCACAAGCAGAAAAGGAACAGACCAAACTTGCCCGCAAAGCATTGGAAGAGTTTAAGGCCTCTGTCGAATCGGCCGGAGAAGAAGATGACAAGATCGCCCGCAAGATGGCGAAGCTGCAGGAACGGAAAGAGCGTAAAAAACAAAAGCAGAATACACCTGCCGCCAAACAGACATTCAACCGCGATGTAATCGAAGTGGGCGACAATGTCCGCCTGAAGGGACAGGTTTCTGCCGGAACGGTTATGGAACTTCAGGGCAAACAGGCGGTCGTAGCATTCGGTATGATTAAAAGTACGCTTAAACTGGAACAATTGGAGAAAGTCAGCAAAGGACAGATCAAGAAGGAAATCCAGAAAAGTACATTTGTCAGCTCGGATACGACCGACCATATGCACGAAAAGAAATTGAACTTTAAGCAGGAAATAGATGTTAGAGGTATGAGGGGCGATGAAGCACTGCAAACTGTCACCTATTTCATTGACGATGCCATCCAGGTCGGAGCATCGAGGGTACGTATCCTGCATGGTACAGGTACAGGCATCCTGCGGCAACTGATACGCGACTATCTGCATTCAGTTCCCGGTGTCCGTCATTACCACGATGAGCATGTTCAACTGGGAGGTGCCGGCATCACTGTTGTGGAATTGGATTAAACAAAGGTATCTATGAGACGAAAAGAAGCTACACATGTACACAGAAGAAGACATATTTCTAACCGGCATCTGTCGGATAAGTATTATTATGCCGGTGAACATGAGACTGTAACCGACATTCGTCTCACCCAATACAATGCCGAAACACTCCACACGACCGAAATAAAAAAGAATACTTCTTCTTTCGGCAAGCTGGTCGATCCGAACAAAATAAACTGGTTTCAGGTGAGTGGGCTGACCGACTCCGATACCATTACGCGTATCGTAAAAGAGTTCGGCCTGCACAATCTGGATGCCAAGGATATACTGACACCTCAGCATGTCGTAAAGATCGAGGAATATGCGAACCATGTGCTCATCATCCTGAACTCCAGCTATTATGATGCCAATATGGAGATACATTCCGAGCATATCAGCCTGTTGGTCACCGGAAATGTAGTCATCACTTTCACAGAAAGCAATAATCCGGTATTCGCCAACACAATGAAAGCGCTGGAATCCGATATGCTGAACCTGCGAAAAAAAGGAAGCGGACTGCTGCTTGCTTTCCTGCTGAATACGATCATTGCCAATCTGGTGGAAACAGCCTCCAAAGTAGAAGAAATGCTGGAAGATATCGAAGAGACACTGCTCGACATCAAAAGCGACCAGGGAAACATGGGTTCGATGATCCAGCAACGCCGGCATGAATATATGCTTATCCGCAAAAACAGCCAGCCATTGAAGGAACAGTTCCCCAAACTGCTGCGTACGGAGAACGGAATAATCAGTCCCGATATGCTCCCAATCTACAACGACCTTGCCGACCAGTTACAATTCGTTATCCAGACAACAGAAAGTTGCCGGGAAATCATTTCTTCATTGGTGGACCTTTATATTTCCAACAATGACCTGCGAATGAATGCGATCATGAAACGGCTGACGGTCGTATCGACCCTGTTCATCCCGCTGACATTCCTGGTCGGCGTATGGGGTATGAACTTCAAGCTGATGCCCGAACTGGACTGGAGATATGGCTATGGTATTGCCTGGGGAATCATGTTCCTCACAGGCATACTAACCTGGATTTATATGCGGAAAAAAGACTGGTTCTAAATCCCGTAATTCCTTTTGAACTGGTAATAAGTATTTCTGGACACGTTGAAATGCTTGCAGATCATGACAACAGTGTCCCCTCTTTCAAGCATGTTCATCACTTCATCTTTGTTGGCATCCAGCAAAGATTGTTTGGCATCCGTTCCTTTCGGACGTCCCAACTGCAAGCCCTCCTTCTCTTTCTTATGGTTCAACGCCTCTTTCGTACGGACAGACATCAGGTGGTGTTCTATCTCCGAAACCAGATTACAGGTGGTCGATACTACCTCCGTATTCAGGCTGTCATCCAGAAGATAACGGTCATTTATACTATATACATGAACCCCCAGGGTCATACATTTACTCAAAAGGGTCATTACTTCGGACAAGGTACGACCAAACCGGGCAATATCTGTTATAATAACTTTATCACCTTTTTTCATTCTGTCCAACACACGGAACAGAGTCGGCTCACTCTCCTTTCTTTTTCCGTCTACTATATCAGTGATCCATTTACTGATTTCCAAACCATTTGCTGACGCATAACGAGTAATTTCATCTTTCTGTCTTTCAAGATGTTGCTTGTCAATAGTTACTCTCAAATAAGCTATTACCATAAAACTTCTGCTACTTACTATTTTGAATGTGCAAAATATATTTTCGTTTACGCGGTGAAGATACAATAAAGTAATGACAGGTCATACATTATTTCCCGTTTCCTCGCATAAAAAAACGCTAAAAAGAGAAGTATAGCAATTTAAAAAACAAGGCGTTACACATAATGCTAAACTTTCCCTTTTATTTAAAGAAAATGTTATCGGAAACAAGATGAAACATTCTTTAATAAGCGCTGCATACATTTTATGTTTATGTCCGGTAAAACAATCGTATCTTTGCGCCCATGAAGAAATATCTTTTAGTCATACTAACGTTCCTGTATCTCGGGGTTTCCAGCGGAATAATCCTAAATATCCATCATTGCATGGGTAAGATAGTGGAAGTCGACGTGTGGCAAAATGAGATGTGCCCTTCATGCAAGGAGAAGAAACAAACACATCATTGCTGTTCTACAGATACGCAGTTGGTGAAGATGACAGTCGACCAGAATATCGACCAGATACCGGTGATAGATTATACTCCGGTTGCTTTGTCCTTGCTGTTCGATATAAATGACCTGTTGGTCCTCTCCGAAACGGACGGCTCAACTCTATTCAATCCTTTTTATAATACCCCACCCGATGAATGTAGTGGTGCAGAACTATGCATTCGAAACTGTTCTTTTCTGATTTAGTGAATACCGGCTACCTGGCGGTAGTCTCTTTTGTTCACATTCCATAAACAATAAAAGATTATAATCTGTTCCTTTTGTGTAACACGAGAGGAAACTTCATATGCATAGGCATTCTTTGGAAAACAAAGTTTACCTGTTGTAAGAAGTTGTATACAGCAAATAAATCCATCAGAATAAAAAAACAGTACTCTATGCTAAATAAAATAATCCGTTATTTCCTTGAGAACAGGGTGATAACCATGCTATTATTACTATTGGTCGTTGTCTGGGGAATATCCACCTCTCCTTTCAACTGGCACGGTGGTATCATACCCCGTAATCCAATCCCGGTGGATGCCATTCCCGATATAGGCGACAACCAACAGATTGTCGCTACCGAATGGATGGGACGGTCTCCCAAAGACATACAAGACCAAATCACTTATCCACTGACAACTTCCCTACTGGGAATACCTGGGGTTAAAAGTATCCGGAGCAGTTCCATGTTCGGAATGTCTTTCATTTATATCATTTTTGATGACAATATAGAATTTTACTGGAGCCGTTCACGTATCCTGGAAAAGTTGAATTCGCTGCCTCCCGGCACATTGCCGGAAGGTGTACAGCCAGCCCTCGGGCCTGATGCAACGGCTTTAGGGCAGATATACTGGTATACGCTGGAAGGTAGAAATCCGGAAACGGGTAAACCCACCGGAGGCTGGAATGCCGAAGAGTTACGCACGATACAGGACTTCTATGTTAAATATAGCCTCTCGGCAGCCGAAGGAGTCTCGGAAGTGGCTTCTGCCGGAGGTTTTGTAAAGGAATATCAAATCGAATTGAATCCGGATGCCATGCGGGCTTTCAATATATCGGTTATGGATATTATGAACGCCGTCAAGAAAAGTAATCTCGATATCGGTGCGGAAACGATGGAGATAAACAAAGTAGAATATCTGATCCGGGGGTTGGGATATATTAAAGATGTATCCGACCTGGAAAAGGCTGTCGTCACTGTGCGCGACGGTGTTCCGGTCCGTATTTCAGATGTCGCTTTCGTTAATATAGGTCCGGGAACACGTCGGGGCGGACTGGATAAGGAAGGTATCGAAGCTGTCGGCGGGGTGGTTGTCGCCCGCTACGGAGCGAATCCGCTGGAGGTGATTGATAATGTTAAGACGAAGATAAAAGAAATTGAAGCCGGACTTCCCCAAAAGACATTAGAGGACGGGACAGTTTCGAAAGTAACCGTTGTTCCGTTTTACGACCGTACCAACCTGATAAAAGAGACAATCGGGACACTGGAGACTTCACTTTCGCATGAAATATTGATTTGTATCATTGTGATTATCGTACTGGTACTGAACCTGCGTGCCTCGGTCATCATTGCCAGCATGTTGCCGATAGCCGTACTGGCGACTTTCATCCTCATGAAATATACCGGGATAGAGGCAAATATTGTCGCATTATCGGGTATTGCGATAGCAATCGGAGTCATGGTCGATGTGGGGGTTGTTTTTGTGGAAAGTATTATCCGGTATATGGAGATGCCGGAGAACAAAGACATTAAAAGAGGTAAAGCCTTCGTAAGCCTTATTTACAAAGCAGTAAGCGAAGTGTCCGGTGCCATCGCGACGGCGATGATAACAACCATTGTCAGTTTCCTGCCGGTCTTTGCGATGGAGGCACAGGAAGGGAAGATGTTTTCTCCCCTCGCCTATACAAAAACTTATGCGCTGGCTTCCGCTTTTATCCTGGGGTTAATAATATTGCCTACGCTCTCTTATCTGCTGTTCTCCGTCAGGATAAATTCAAAAATGATACGGAAGGTGGCTAATTATTTGTTAGTTGTAGCAGGTATCGTATTACTGGTTATCTATGGAAGCATACCGGCACTGGGACTTACGGCTGTCGGTGTGAATAACCTGTTCGCTTCTTATTGGAAGAATCCCAAAATGAGTACCTATATCAATATAGGCATTACGCTGCTGGTTGCTATTTATTACCTGTCGGAAGAGTGGTTGCCGATGGGACCGCAAGCCGGATTATCGGCCAATATATTATTTGTTGCTGCCTGTATCCTTATTATCTTATCTCTTCTGTGGATATTGGTTATTTACTATGAAAAGATACTGAGATGGTGCCTCAGCCACCGCTGGCTATTTATGATTATTCCGGCAGCCACCATCGTATTCGGTTTCATGATCTGGAGAAAAATCGGCGAAGAGTTTATGCCCAGCCTGAACGAAGGCTCCTTCCTGCTGATGCCGACCAGTATGCCCCATACCGGGATTGCACAGAACTTGGATTATATCGAAGCACTGGATAAACGCTTGGCGGCTATTCCCGAAGTAGAGACAGCCATCGGGAAATGGGGACGTGTCAACTCGGCTCTCGACCCGGCTCCGGCACAGATGTTTGAAAACACCATCAATTATCGTCCGGAATATATATTAAATGAAGACGGACAGCGTGAACGGTTCAAGGTAAACGGGAAAGGAGAATATTTTTTAAAAGACGGCGGTACTTATAATCCAGCCGACGGTTTCCGGCTTATCCCCCGCGATAGCCTGATACCTGACCGGAAAGGAGATTATTTCCGTCAATGGCGTCCGGAAATTAAAAACACAAACGATATATGGCAGCAGATTGTGAATGTCACTCATTTGCCGGGTTTGACTTCCGCTCCTAAATTACAGCCGATAGAGGCACGCCTGGTCATGCTTTCCACCGGGATGCGTGCCCCGATGGGACTAAAGATATATGGTCCGGACCTGGAGACAATCGAGCAAAGCGGAAAAGCGATAGAACAGGCATTGAAAGAAGTTCCTTCGGTTATCCCCTCTTCCGTCTTCTACGACAGGGCAGTCGGTGCCCCTTATCTGGAAATAAAGTTGAACAGGGATAATATGGCCCGCTACGGAGTAAATGTAGAAGACTTACAGGAGATATTGAGTGCTGCTGTCGGTGGAATGGTATTGACCACTACGGTCGAAGGTAGGGAACGTTTCCCGGTCCGTCTCCGTTATGCACGCGAACTGCGGGATAATCCGGAGGCTTTATCCATGTTACTGGTTCCTACCGCTACCGGCGCACAGATTCCATTGAAAGAACTGGCGGATATCGACTATACCCGGGGAGCACAGATGATTCAAAGTGAGAATACGTTTCTGGTCGGTTATGTCATATTCGACAAAACATCCGGCAAAGCCGAAGTAGATGTAGTAAAAGAAGCGACACGCGTACTGGACCAAAAGATAAAAGACGGGGAGTTGAGGTTGGCAAAAGGTGTCTCCTATAAATTCGCCGGCAATTACGAACAACAGGAACGAGCCACCCAGCGGTTGGCGATTGTTGTGCCGTTGGCATTGCTAATCGTTTTACTGGTACTCTATTTCCAGTTTAAAACGGTGACCGCTTCCCTCATCCACTTCTCCGGCGTATTTGTCGCTTTTGCAGGAGGTTTTATCCTGCTTTGGTTGTACGGGCAGGATTGGTTCATGAACTTTTCCGTAGGGGGAGAAAACATGAGGGACCTTTTCCAGATGCACACAATCAACCTGAGCGTCGCTGTCTGGGTCGGCTTTATCGCCCTGTTCGGAGTCGCAACCGATGATGGCGTGCTGATGGGGACATACATCCACCAGACTTTCCTGCAACAGAATCCGACTACTAAAGAAGCGATACGGGAAGCAGTCGTTACAGCCGGACTCAAACGTGTACGTCCTGCCGCCATGACGACAGCAACGACATTAATTGCCTTACTGCCGGTACTGACTTCTACCGGAAAGGGAGCCGATATCATGGTACCGATGGCAATACCCACTTTCGGAGGTATGCTGATACAATCCATGACTATGTTCGTAGTCCCCGTATTGCAATGCTGGTGGCGCGAAAGTGTGATCAAAAAAGAGCAAAAGAAACAGAACATTCAAATGAATACAAGCGATGAGAAATAAGATAAAAATGCAAGCATATATAACAGGAATAGCCCTGCTGCTCGGTTTCCTTCCGGCATTTTCACAACAGGCGGACAGCCTGGCGTGGTATCTGGAGATAGCCGCACGCAACAACCCGTTGGTAAACTCCAACTTTGCCCTCTATAAGGCTTCACTGGAAAAGATTCCACAGGCAGGAGCTTACGAAGACCCGGAACTGGATATCGGTGTTTTTGTCAAACCGATGGAGACACTGAGCGGTAAACAGATTGCCGACTTTACCCTGATGCAGATGTTCCCCTGGTTCGGAACGCGTAAAGCGGCCCGTAATGAGGCGACCGAAATGTCACGCATGGCCTACGAGCAATTCCGTGAAGCCAGGAACAATCTGTTTTATGAAGTAAAGAGCCAGTGGTACCAGTTATGTAACCTCAACGAACAATATAAAAACACGCAAGCTAATCTTGCTTTATTGGAACAATTGGAAAAATTGGCACTCAACCGTTATTCCGCACCGTCAGCCAATGCACCCGCCTCCACAGTTACCCCCATTACAGGCAATGCAGTTACTCCCCCCGCTTCCAATGGAAGCAGTATGGATAACATGGGAGGAATGGGAAGCGGCTCCCAGGCAGCTCCACAAGAAAATCCGGCCGGCAATGCCTCTGTGCAGGGAATGGCTTCCGGTCCTATGGGTAGTTCCATGGGTACCGGCAGTTCTTCAGGCACCATGTCGGACGTACTGCGCATACAGATAGAAAAAGCGGAACTTCAGAACAATCTGGAACTCATTGTCTCCAACAGAACGGCAGCCGAAGCACGTTTCAATGCCCTGTTAAACCGCAGGCAGGATATGAGGGTTGCTGTTCCCGATTCTTTGCAACAACTGCATTTCCTGATTGACGACCAGGCTATGACCGACAGTATCATGATAGCCAACCCAATGTTATCGATGCTCGAAGCCGAAGCGAATGCCTACCGGGCAAAAGCAGAGATGGATAAAAAGATGAGTTATCCGATGTTTGGAATCGGCCTGCAATATTCACTGGTCAGGAAATCGAATAACAATATGGTTATGGATAACATGAACGGTATGGATATGGTCATGCCTATGTTTAAAATCAGTATTCCTATCTTCCGTAAAAAGTATCAGGCACAACAAAAGGAAAGCCGGCACTACCGCCAGGCAAGCGAACTGAAATACGAAAATACGCTGAATCAGCTGCAATCCGAATACCAAACGGTTAAACAACAGTTGGCGGATGCATCCCGGAAAATAGCTCTTTATCAAAAGCAGCAGGAACTGTCATTATCCACCTGGCAATTGATTGTCCGGGAATTTTCCGCCGGAACAACCAGTCTGACAGATGTCATACAGGTAGAACGCCAGCTTTTGGATTACCGCCTCAAGAAAAGCGAAGCCATTGCTGAATACAATACAAGGATAGCCGGCATAGAAAAATTAGTAGCAACCTCGATAAACGAATAAAGACATGAAAAAGATAAAAGAATGGTTTAAAACCAAACAAGTACAATATATCCTGTTTGCAATGGCCGGTTTATTTCTAGGCTGGTTATTCTTCAGTCCGTCCTCCACAACACCCCAGGTAAACGACGAACATCATAGCCATGACAGCATTGCGGCCCCCCCCACGGTCATGATCTGCAACAAGATGAAAACGGCGTATGGACCTGCTCCATGCATCCTCAAATCAAACAGGATAAACCGGGAAAATGCCCGATATGCGGTATGGACCTGATTCCTTTACGCAAAAGCGGTAATACCCACGAGAATGTAGACCCTTCCGCTATCCAGTTATCGGAAGAGGCAATAGCACTGGCTAATGTGCAAACTTCACGTGTCAGCAAAGAAAACCCGGTTAAAGAAGTGCGCCTGTACGGTAAAATAGCACCGGACGAACGGAGCCTGCAATCGCAAACCGCCCATGTGGGAGGCCGCATAGAAAGTCTGGCCGTCGATTTTACCGGCGAAACGGTCCGTGCCGGACAAACGTTAGCCACCCTATACTCGCCGGATTTATTCACAGCACAACAGGAATTACTGGAAGCGATCAAAATGCAGCAACCCGCCTTAATAAAAGCTGCCCGCGAGAAACTGCAACTCTGGAAGATGACGGATGCTCAGATAACGGCTATCCAACAATCCGGCACCACCTCTCCTACCGTAGAGATTAAATCGAATACAAGCGGTATCGTTATGTCGAAACGGGTCAGCCAGGGGGATTATGTTTCGCAGGGAGCCGTACTATTCGATGTTGCCAACCTTTCAAAGGTATGGGCCATGTTCGATGCCTATGAAACAGACCTGCCTTTCCTGAGTAAGGGAGATCCGGTCTCATTCACCATGCAGGCTTTCCCCGGCAAAGTATTTAAAGGGCGTATTGCCTTTATCGATCCGATTGTCAACCCGACCAGCCGTACTTCCCGTGTTCGTGTCGAAGTAGCAAATCCGGGTATGGAACTGAAACCGGAGATGTATGCGACAGCCATCGTCGACGCTCCCCTGAAAGGATATAAAGATCAGATTGTCGTTCCCCAGACAGCCGTACTCTGGACAGGCAAGCGGTCTATCGTTTACGTCAAACAACCGGACATGTCTACCCCGACATTCCAAATGCGTGAAGTGGAACTAGGTCCGTCGTTAGGCAATGCCTATGTGATACTGAAAGGGCTTTCGGATGGAGAAGAAATTGTAACCAATGGCGTTTTCTCTATCGACGCCAGTGCACAGTTGGAAGGAAAAACATCCATGATGAATAATGACGGAAACACGGCCCACCCAACTCAAAGCGAACATGCCATGTTCGGAGTAAAAGGAGCCTGCGACATGTGCAAGCAACGAATTGAAGATGCCGCCAAAAGCGTAAAAGGAGTCACTTCCGCCTCATGGGATAAAGAAGCGCAAATGATCCATCTGCAATTCAACCCGGAACAGACCTCTGCTGATGCCATTGCCAAAGCGATAGCCAAAGCCGGGCACGACAACGATAAGTATAAAACAGACGACAGTGTTTACAACAAGCTCCCGGCTTGCTGCAAGTACCGTCAATAGAAGAGTAAAGCGCAAACAAAAAGGGCTACAATTCATTTTGTATCCCTTTCCCGTTTGCGCTTCAAAAATTATCCTCTTCCTATCAATAATACGTCTCTGTTAGCGGAATATTTACTTCGACAGATAGTGCCCCACTGCCATCACTA
>Ga0137309_101936_pt1 | contig 13220 bp, 10 predicted proteins | sample NAcewiD2O_June_FD_97179 | JGI IMG/M metagenome (GOLD analysis project Ga0137309, IMG submission 97179) | Mouse cecal microbial communities from Vienna, Austria - N-Acetylneuraminic amended D2O_June | ecosystem: Host-associated > Mammals > Digestive system > Large intestine > Cecum | place... | reverse complement strand
CAGCGATGTGATAAACATGCCCTGGGTGCATCTGTTTTTTACGGAAAAGATGCTGGTGAACGCCTATAAAGAACTGGTAAAGGGAATGCCCGACGAGAAAGAACGGCTCTCCCTGCGTATTTCCCAAAAGGAAAATGGGGAGGAATATTTTGGGTATATCAACAAGATGACCCTGAAAAAGTTTAAAGGCATCCTGCGGAATCTGGGGGTTGTGCCATTCTATTACCGGGAAGCGCCCCTGCGCCCCTGGATGGCCCCTTTGGCAAAGTTGCCCCTTTTGAAAGAGATGTTCGTGAAAATGGGGGTATGTATCATTAAAAAGCCTCTTGCCCCGGCGCATAAGGTATAGAGCGCTTTTGAAAAGGGCGGGTTCAAGGGAAAGTCCTAGCGGCTACATAATAAGAAGATGCTCCACAGAGTGGCATTCATCTATCCGGTTCAGCGGACATAGGAACAGGAAAAAATGGCATGCAAAAGCGGCTTATCACAGCTTTTGTATGCCATTTCTTTTGTGCTTTTGCCGGTGCTTTTTATTTTCGCCATCCGGCCATCCAGCGGATGAAAAAATTCTTTCCATACCGGGCCCAAAACTTACCAGCCAGCTTTGCAAAAGGCATAGCCGCTCCGCAAATTCCGCCGCACAACAGCGCCAGATCCTGTGCCGGAAAAACCAAGCCAGAGGGCGGGGGCCAGCAAAGTCTGGGGAGCAGATAGGCCAGAAGAGGCGCAACCCAAAGATTCCGCCAGCGGAGCACCGCTTGCCAGCGCGCCCCAGCCCAAAGGCCCAGTCCCGCTCCCAGCGCGGGGAAAAACAACAGCCACAAGGTGGGCTCCGCCGCTGAGGGGAGCAGGTGGGACAGGGGGTAAAAAATCAGCAGGCAAAGGGGCGCGGCCAGCAGAGCGGCTGCCCGGGGGAAAGGCCCCGTCCGCCGCCACAAAAGCAGGGAGATCCCCATGCTGGCGGCTCCCAGAGCCAGATAGAGCAGGAAGGGGAGAAAATAGACCCCTGGGCTGCGCAGGGCGATGGCTGGCCGGTTGAGCAGCATGGCCAGAGATTCCACCCCAGGGGGAATCAGCGGTAAAAACCAAGCCCGCCGGACCCAGCGTCCCCCCAGGAAGCCGGTGCAAACCGACAGCAGAGGCAGATAAAAAAAGTGGGTGACCGTCTGGTAAAACAGAGAGTTTTCTCCCGGCGGCGCGGGACAGAACCAAAGGCCGCACAAGAGCAGGGTGGCAACGCAGGTGTAATAGATCAACGGCAGAGGGGGCGCCAGCATGGCCGCAGCCGCCTTCCGCCAGCCTTCGGGGAGGCGGAGCACCATGCTCAACCCTGGGCGGCTTCCCGCACGATGCGGCCCATCTCCTCCCGCTGCCGCTCCATCTGCTCCACTAAACAGAACTGGTTGCGGGCCCGGTCCAGGTTGTGCTGGGGATGCGCGGTGCGGAAATACACATCGCCATTGAGATAGTCGGTCAAAAAGCGAACGCCCACCTCAAAGGTCATGGCCCAGGCCCCATCGGGCAGGGTGTCCAGCTCGGTGGGGGTCAGGGCGGCTCCGGCGGCGGACACAAAGCCTTGGGTGTAAGCCCGGTACAGGTCCAGGTCAAAGCGCACCTTGCTCAGGTCGGTCTCGTCCTCGGCGGCGGTGGAGGCTCCAGCCCGGATGGAGTCCCCAAAATCAAAGGCGGTCAGGCCGGGCATTACCGTGTCTAAGTCGATGACGCACACAGCCTTTTTAGTCTTGTCGTCAAAGAGAATGTTGCTCATTTTTGTGTCGTTGTGGGTGACGCGCAACGGGAGCTTGCCCTCTGCCAGCAGGCTGGTGAGCAGTCCCGCCCGCTCTTCCCGGGCCATGGCAAAGTCCAGCTCGGCCCGCACTTCAGCCAAGCGGCCTTTGGGGTCGGCGGCCACAGCGGCTTTCAGCTGCTCCATGCGCGCCGGGGTGTTGTGAAAATTCGGGATGATCTCATGCAACGTGGCGGCAGGGTACCCGGCCAGCATGGCCTGGAACTCCCCAAAGGCCCGGCCCGCCTCTTGGAGCATCTGAGGGCTGTCCGGGGTCTCATAGGAGGCGGCGTTCACAATGTTCCGGGTGCAGCGCCAAAACTCCCCTTCAGGGCTGATATAGGCGGGAGCGCCTTGGGTGGTGAGCACCACCTGCAAAATCTCCCGGTTGGGGTCGCCGCCTCGGGCCAGAACCTTTTCCCGCAAAAACTGGCTGACGCCCAGCATGTTGTCCATAATATGCTCTGGGTGGGGGAACACAAAACGGTTGATCCGCTGAAGCACGAATTTTTCTCCGGCCAGGTAGGTGTCGTTGATGTGCCCGCCGTGGAGGACCTGGATGGCAGTGTCAGGCGCCAGGCCGAAAGCGGCCAAAACATGGACAGGGACGGTTTGAGACATGGGTATCACTCCTATAGTATTTTTCAGTATGATAAGGAATCGTATGGTAAAAAGCTATGCTTGGCTGGGTTTAAGGATGATGGAGGCAGAACCTTTTTTGCCAGAATCAATACCGCAGCTTGACCCGTAGAATAACCTCTCCGCCGGTTCCCGCTACGGAGACGCTTCCGCTGTGGGCCAAGGCAATCTCTTTGGAGTTGTCCAGCCCCCGCAGCTCCGACTCCTCTTGGAAGGAGTCGTCAAAGAGCCAAGCCAACAGGTCTCGGAACTGCTTGCCCTTGGGAGAGAATGTATTCTTCTCTGGCAGGGAGCCCGAGTAAACCGCCTCCAAGCGCAGGGAGTCCTCCCCGGGAATGGCAGTGAAGCGCAGGCGGCGGTCCCCATCGAAGTGGGCGGCCTCGGAACAGGCCCGGGTCAGCAGCTCGTTGACCAAGATGCACAGCTCGGCGGTGGTAAAGGGCACGTCCCCGGTAAAGGCGTTGCTTTGAAAATCGATATTGTTTTGAAAGGCGAAAGCGGCCTTTGTGGCGATAACCGCGTTTAAGTAAGGGTTGTCGTGATACCGGGCCAGAATGGGGCTGGTTTCCAGGTTGCGCTTGGTCATGTTGATGTAAATGGGAATGCGGTCCGCCTGGTCCTCCCGCAGCAGCTGGGCGATGGTGTCCAGAGCGTATTCGCCGCTCTTTTGAGCGGAGTTCACCTCCCGCACCGCCACCAGCAGGTCTACATAGTCCCCAGATTCCATCTGGATCATCCGGGCACGGGCTTCCTCCCGAGCGGTTTCGGCCTGATAGCGTCCGGCATGGTACACACTGCGGAAGCAGAAAATCACCGCCGCGTATAAAAATGTGGCCAGCAGAAGCCGGTGGAAAGGCGTGCGGATGGTCAAAAACATGTCCAGCCGCCCGGTGCAGAGCACATATTGAAAGGCCAAAGTCAAGGCCATGCCCAGCACGAAGCCGGACCCGCCCCGCCCGCTGTAGCGCTGGAAAGGCCGGTAGAGGCAGAAGCCCAGCAAAGCGTTGAGCAGCAAAGTGAACACAATGGAGAGGACCGCTCCCAGAGTCCCGGCGGCGGAAAGGGGCAGTATGCCCATCAGCAGAGGCAGAAACAGCTGCAAGTAGGAAAAATTAGCCATGCACAGCAGGGCGGCGGAGATTTTATGAAGGGGGTTGTTCTGGAACAGGAAGAAGGAGGCCCCAAAAAAGAACAGGGTTCCTACACCGCAGCCAGCATGCGCTCCTACCACGGAGCCTCCAGCCAAGTTGGAAGCCGCGTAAGCCGCCACTGTGGCCAGCAGGGTGACGCCGAGGCTGACGCCCACTGTGGTCCAAAAACGGAAACGGTCCCGCAGCAGGGCCAAAAAAAGACAGGCGGTACAGAGAAATATCACAGGATAAAAGACCATCGGCATCGCTCCAAACAATTCAGAATGGGTAACATTTCGTTTATGGACAGAAAAAGGCCATGGGCCGGTGCCCACAGCCTATTGTAGCATACTTTCCCCCATAATACCAGAGCGAAATGAAAATTCGGGAGAATTTTTTGTTTTTAACCGGGAAATTTGGTTGATTTGCTGGCAAGCCGTGGCCTTAAAACCGGCTTCTAGGTTTCACCATACAGCCCAGTGGAGAGGTAGCGCTCTCCCGAGTCGGGCAGAAGGGCGACAACCGTTTTTCCCTGATTTTCCGGGCGCTTGGCCAGTTCTGCGGCAGCCCACAGCGCCGCCCCGGAGGAAATGCCTGCCAGCAGGCCCTCCCAGCGGCCCAGCAGACGGCTCATCTCATAAGCGTCGCCGTCCTGCACGGCGATGATCTGGCTGTAAACGGCCTGGTCCAGCACCTGGGGCACAAAGCCCGCCCCAATGCCTTGAAGCTTGTGGCTTCCGGCCACGCCGCCCGCAAGCACAGGGGAGCCAGCGGGCTCCACCGCCACAATTTGAATCTGGGGATTCCGCGCCTTCAAGTATTGACCCACCCCGGTGATGGTGCCGCCGGTGCCCACCCCAGCCACAAAAATGTCCACTTGGCCCCCGGTGTCCTCCCAGATTTCCGGGCCAGTGCCGGTCCGGTGGGCTTCCGGGTTGGCGGGGTTGACGAACTGGCCTGGGATGAACGCGCCCGGGGTCTCCTCCGCCAGCTTTTGAGCGGCCTCGATGGCCCCGGCCATGCCCTTGGCCCCATCGGTAAGAACCAGGCGCGCGCCATAAGCCTGCATGAGCAGGCGGCGTTCGGCGCTCATGGTGTCTGGCATAACTATGACCACCTGGTAGCCTCGGGCCGCCGCCACGCTGCACAGGCCGATGCCCGTATTGCCCGAGGTGGGCTCAATGATCACCGCGCCGGGCTTCAGAATCCCCCGGGCTTCCGCGTCGTCCAGCATGGACTTAGCCACCCGGTCTTTGGCGCTTCCAGCGGGATTAAAGCTTTCCAGCTTTCCCAGCAGACGGGCGGAAAGACCCAGTCTGGCGCTCAGCCGGCCCAGCTCCAACAGAGGTGTGCGGCCGATGAGCTCTTCGACAGAGGTATAAATGCGGGGCATGGGAAAAACCTCCTTGCTTCATTCTAAAATAGGTCGTGGGGAGCCTGGCGCTCAGGCTTTCAAATCCACCTGACTGGCGGTGGCGGCCACGTCCGGGCAGCCTGCCGCTCCCGCATAGGCTGCGGCCGCCGCTTTGGCCCGGGCCTTTTTTACCTTCCGCTGCTCTGGGGTTTCTACCTGCACCGATGGTTTTTCTGGCTCCTGGGCTTCTTCCTTGGGGGCGGGTTCGTCCCGCTCCGGAGTCTTTTCCGGCTTTTGAGGCTGCTTGGCTTGGTTTTCTTCCTTTTGGGCTTTGGCGGCCTCACCATCGGTAGGCAGGCCCTCGTATTCGCCGGTTTTCACAAACTTTTGGAAGCTCTCGTCCAGCTTATCGCAGCGCTGCTTCTCCCGCATCATAATTTCCAGCTTCTTCTGCTGGGGAATGGCGGAGTTGTTTTCCACCGACTTCACCGTGGTAAGGGAAGCGTTCAAGTAGGTCATCCGCAGGCGCTGGGCCTCTTCTTTGGTGCGGCACTGGCGAAGCTTCTGCTCAAAAGCCTTCTGTTCCCGCTCCATGGCTTCCAGTTCGGCATAGGCTTTGGGGTCTTTGGCCTGTAGGTAGCGCCGTTCCTCTGGGGTCAGCTTGCCGCCCGCTTCCAGCTTTTGGTGGATAGCCCGGAGGGCGTCGTCTTTTTGGCCGTGATCCTCTTCTTCTTGGGCGGCGTCCAGCCACTGCTCCAGAGATTTGTGCCCAGAATAATCTCCGTTGCGCTGTTTAAGCTCCCATTGAGACTGCATCTTCAAATTTTTGGTATATAGGTTCAGCGAACCGATCATAAGCATAGAGCCGCGCCTCCTTGTTTCCTATATAATGATAGTCGGCGGAACGGAAGAAAAGGTAAGGGAAATAACGAAAAAAAGCCCAAATCCCTCCGCGTTGCAAAGCGCCGTCTCCGCTACTAAGCAGCGGAGGAATATTTTTTGAGGAAATACCTTGACAGGTGAAGTATCGCGCGCTATAATAGGCTCAGAAAGGAAGTGATCCCTTGTCCATTGCGTCGGATATGATACGGGGCCACACAGACGCCATCATTCTGGCCCAGTTGATGCACAGCGACAGCTACGGCTATCAAATCAACCGCGCCATCCAGGAAAAGACCGGGGGGCAGTTCGAGCTGAAAGAGGCAACCCTCTACACCGCTTTCCGCCGGTTGGAGCAGACCGGGTGCATCACCTCCTACTGGGGGGATGAGAACACCGGGGCCCGGCGGCGGTACTATTCCATCACCTCCCAGGGGATGGACGCCTATTACCGGATGGTGGCGGATTGGGAGCAGTCCAAGCAGCTGATTCAGACCTTGATCGCCCCGGGAAGCGGAACATGAAGCGCGGCCGGAACATCCACCGATTTTTATGAAACGAAGGAGAGACGAAAATGGAGTATAAAATCCGCGAGTATATGGATTCCCTGTTTGAAAGCGCTCCCCGCACCCAGCGGGCCTACGAGCTGAAGATTGAGCTGACCCAGAACCTGATTGAAAAATATTACGCCTTTGTGGGCGAGGGGAAAACCCAAGAGGATGCCTTTAACCTGACCGTGGGCAGCATTGGGGACGTGCGGGAGCTGTTTGCCCAGTTGGAAGACGATGAAAACGGACAGCCGGTGCCCCAGCCGGTCTATTACCCCCAGCCGCAGGTAAACCAGAAGCGGGTCATGTGCCGGGTGCTGGCGATTGTGCTGTTCATTCTCTCCCCGGTGCCCGCCATCATCGCCAACGAGCTTTTTGCCGCCGAGGGGCTGGGGGCCATTGGCCTGTTCGCCATGGTGGCTGCCGGAGCGGGCCTGCTGGTTTACGACCGGCTGACTCATCCCAAGCCCTCCCAGCCGGTTCCGGGCACGGTAGTGGAGGACTTCCGCCAGTGGCAGCAGGTCAAGGTGAAAAAGACGCACTGGCGGGCAGCCTTTAACGGAGCCTACTGGCCGCTGGTAGTAGCGTTCTATTTTCTCCTGAGCTTTGGCACGGGCAAATGGTACATTACCTGGGTGGTGTTTCTCATCGCGCCGGCCGTTGGGGTTATCATCAACACCTTGCTGGGGGCCATGACCAAGCAGAACGGCGGGAAATAGAAGAGCCAGCACACAGCGTGAACCGGAACGGCTGTTACGCGCGGCCGTACAAGGTGCGCGGCTTCGCGAAGCCAAACAGGCCGGCAGGGGAGGCACGCTCCCTTGCATCCGCCTTCACATAGCCCTCAGTAAAAAGGAGATGCCATTTCTATGAAGCTAAAAAAATCGCAAAAATTCACCATCGCCGCCGCGGCTCTTGCGGCTCTGCTGCTGACCGCTGTTCTGGTCATTGGCCTCAATTCCGATGGCTTCCATCTGGGCGGAATCAGCCCTGCCGCCATGAATTTCCACAACGAGGAGGTCATCCCCCTGGGCCAAGAGGATACTGTGGACATTGTAGAGGTCAGCTGGGTCTCAGGGCCGGTCACCCTGGGCAAAAGCCCGGATAGCAGCATCCATGTAGTGGAGCGCGCCAGCCGGGAGATCCGCCAGGAAGACGCCATGCAGGCGGCCTATTCCGGCGGCAAGCTTACGGTTCGCTGGGACGGACAGTGGTTCCGCAAGTGGATCAATTGGAGCATCTTCAGCTTTGGCCGGGACGATAAGGCCCTGGAGGTGCTGCTCCCCGGAGATGGGACTTTGGCTGGCTTAAACGTCAGCAACACCAGCGGCGACATTACCATAGCGGACTTTTCCGCGGAGGAGCTGAATGTTTCCTCCACCAGCGGCAACCTGATTCTCTCCGCTGTCTCCGGCACCCAGAGTTTTCATGTGAGCACAGTCTCCGGAGATGTGCGTGTAGAGGGCGCTGGGGCCGGGGAGCTGAATGCCAGCACCACCAGCGGCAGTCTGGAGCTTAAGGCAACGACCGCCCAAGAACTGCATATCAGCACCACCTCGGGCAGCTGCCAATATACCGGCGCGGCGCAAGAGCTCAAAGCCAGCACGGTCTCCGGCGAACTGCTGGCGGACCTGACCCAATGCCCCGCCCAGGCGGCTATGGAGTCGGTATCCGGCTCCGTGCGGCTGGGCCTGCCGGAAAACGATGGCTTCACGGCGGTATATTCCAGTGTTTCCGGCGATTTTCAGTCGGACTTTCCCACCACCGGCAGCGTGGGCAAGCGGGATGGCACTGTGGTGTATGGCACTGGCAGCGCTAAACTGCGCTTTAGCACCACTTCGGGCGAAATCGCGGTCAGCCGGACCAAGGCTGCGGACTCTCCCACGCCTCCGGCTGCATAGAACCTCAAAAAAACGATTCTAAGTACTCCTCAAGCTTTTACAGGGCGATGGGGCCCCTTCACCCTAAGCGCCAAGCGTGCGGTGCTTCTTTGACTGACTCGCTGTCCAGCACATGAAAAGCGGCAGGCTCTTCTCTCCAGAGCCCACCGCTTTTTGCTGTTTTATTTTTAGTAGGCCTTGATATGCTGGGCCACAGCGGTTTTTAAAGCCTCTTCCAGCAGCGCCTCTCCGTCAATGGCGGCCTCGCCCCGCTCCACCATTTCCAGGCTGGGTTTGGTGCGGGGGTGCTTGGGGGTGAAGATGGTGCAGCAGTCCTCATAGGGCTCAATGGAGGTGTCAAAGGTGTCAATCTTCCGGGCGGTCTTCACAATCTCCGCCTTGTCCGTGCCGATAAGGGGCCGGAACACAGGCATTTGGGCCACCGCGTCCGTACAGGCAATGGCTTGCAGGGTTTGGCTGGCCACTTGGCCCAGGCTCTCGCCGGTGATGAGGCAGAGGCAGCCCTCGTCCTGGGCCACCTGCTGGGCGGCCCGCAGCATGTAGCGGCGCAGAATCACCGTGCTTAGTTCCTCGGGGCATTGGTCCCGAATGGCCTCTTGCAGGCGGGTTAGTTCCACAGTTACCAGCTTGATGCGCCCCGCGTATTCGCTGACCTTTTGCAGCAGCCGTACCACTTTGTCGTGGGCCAGTTCACTGGTGTAGGGGGGGCTGGCGAAGTGCACGGCAGTGAGCGCCAAGCCCCGCTTGGCCATAGACCAGGCGGCCACAGGGCTGTCCAGTCCGCCGCTGATGAGCACCAGCCCCCGGCCTCCGCTGCCCACGGGGATACCCCCCGCGCCGGGCCGGGCATCGGCGTGAACAAAGGCCGCGGCCTCCCGGACCTCCACCCAGACGGTCACGTCCGGGTGGTGCACGTCCACCCGCAGATGGGGAAAGCGTTCCATCAGATAGGCGCCCGTCTCCCGGGCGATCTCCGGAGATTTGTGGGGGAACTTCTTGTCGCTGCGCTTGGCCTCCACTTTAAAGCTTCCGGCCTCTTCCAGCTCATTCCGCAGGTACTCCGCCGCCTTTTCCTGGATGCTGGACAGGCTTTTTTCCGCCTCGCCGGCCCGGGTGTAGCTGACCACCCCAAAGACCTTGGCGCAGCGTTCCTCCGCCAGATCCATGTCCGCCTCCTGGTCCATGGGCTCCACATAAATGGTAGACTGGCGGGAGGTGACGGAAAAGACCCCCGCTCCTTGCAGGCGGCGCTTAATGTTTTTTATGAGCACATCCTCAAATGTTTTACGATTTAGGCCTTTTAGGGCGATCTCGCCCAGCTTCAGCAAAAGAACTTCCTTCATCATATTCGGGTGCATGGCGCGCCAGGGTAAAACCTGGGGGCCGGGACTCCTTTCGTGGGTTTGGCCTTATCATACCATGTTTTGCGGGGAAAGTAAATAACCGAATGTCCGGTGAGCCGCGTCCGGCGCGGAAGCAGAGGGGGACGGTTTTACTCCACCCGCTCAAACACAGGCATGTAGTCAATGGGCGCGTCTACTGTGACAGTCTGGCCCCCCGGGAAGCTTTGGCCGGTGGAGGTCAGCCGCCACTGGCCAGCTGGCAGGTAGACTTCGCGGGCAAACTGGTTCAGCTTCAGCACCGGAGCCACCAGGTATTTGCCGCCAAACATATACTGATCCTGTAACTGCCAGCAGGCTTGGTCTTCCGGGAACTCATAGAACATGGCCCGCAGCAGGGGAGAGCCGTTTTCGTGGGCCTCCTGATACAGAGACTTGATGTAGCCGTGCAGGGCAAGGCGAAGCTCGTAATATTTTTTCATGATGGCATAATTCTCTTCGCCGTAGCTCCACAGCTCGTTGGGCTGGCCTGTATAGAGATAACCGCCGCCCCAGTCCCGATCGTCCAGCGGGGGAATGTTGTGGGGCCCCCGGTCTCCGTGCATGCGCAGCACCGGGGAGTACACCGCGAATTGGTACCAGCGGATGAGCAGCTGGCGGAAGTCCGGGTCGTTCACATCATCGGTCATAAAGCCGCCGATGTCTGTGGTCCACCAGGAAATGCCGCACAGGCCCATGTTCAGCCCGCACTGAATCTGGCTGGCAAGGGCCTCAAAGGTGCTGGGCACGTCCCCAGACCAGATTACATTGCCGTACTTCTGAGAACCCGCCCAGCAGCAGCGCAGCAGGTTCACAATGGGGCCGCGGCCCTCCTTTTCCATGCCCTCAAAAAAGGCCCGGCTCATCCACTGGGGATAGAGGTTGCTCAGGCTCAAAGCGGGACCGTCGCAGTAGCGGTAATGGTCAAAGTCGTACACGCCCAGGTCCGGCTCCGAGTTGTCCAGCCAAAAGGCGTCGATGCCCAAATCGAAGTAGTTCTTTTTGCAGGCTTCCCACACATAGGCCCGGGCTTCCGGGTTGAAAACATCGATTTCCACACAGTCGCCCTGGAAGTCGTAGGTCTGGGCCGCGCCCCGCTCGGTGCGCATCAGCAGCCCCCGCTCCATCATGGGCCAGAAATTTTCCGATTTCCGGTCCACAGAGGGCCACACCGAGACGATCACTTTGGTGCCCATGGCGTGGAGCTCCTCGACCATAGTCTTGGGGTCGGGCCAGTATTTCCGGTCAAATTTCCAGTCTCCCTGAAGGGTCCAGTGGAAGAAGTCAATGACCATCTGGTCAATGTGGATGCCCTCGGCCTGATACCGGCGGGCCACTTCCAGCACCTCGTCCTGGGTGCGGTAGCGGAGCTTGCACTGCCACAGCCCCATGCGGTCCTCGGGGAAGAGAGGGGCGCGTCCGGTGGCGGCGGTGTAGTTTTGGAGGATCTCCTTGGGGGTATCCGCCGCTGTAATCCAATAGTCCATCTCCTTGGTGGAGCGGGCCTCCCATTGATAGTAGTTGTTGCCGAAGGCGACCTGGCCCACAGCGGGATTGTTCCACAAAAATCCGTAGCCCAAGGAGGACAGGGCAAAGGGCACGGAGATTTGGGAGTTGCGCTGGGCCAGCTCCAGCACACAGCCCTTCATGTTCATGCACTCCTGCTGGTATTGACCCATACCAAAGATTTTTTCCTCTTTGTTGCTCTCAAACTTCACCAAAAGGGAGTGCTCGGTGCCTCCAATCACACCCTTCCACTCCCGGTTAACGGTCTTGAGGCAGCGGCTCTGCCGGGAGATGGTTCCGTCATAGGCCCGGAAATATTCCCGCAGAAGCAAGGTGTTGTCCCGGTAGAAGGAGATAACGCCTCTGTGGTTCACCTCCGCCCGGATGCGGCCATTGACAATGGCGCCGGTCTGACGGGGGGATTTGTCCTCGCCAGGGAGGTTTTCCGCCTTCTCCTCCACCACAATGTCCGCATTGTGTTCCACAGACTCGGTTAAGGCCCAATCGTTTCCGGTAAAGTCCCGCAGCACGGTGGCCCGCACCCGCAGGGAGTCCCGGCCCCAGGGCTCAATTTTCAGCCGTTCTCCCTGATGATAAAACACCAGGGCAGAGCCTTCCCGTTTAAAACCCATAAGTATCCTCCTGTTTTTTTGCGGACATGTCCATTTTTTGCGCGTTGCGAATATACAAGACCCGCACAGGCTTGCGCGGCAAACGGGCGGGCCTTGAGGCGCATGGCCTTCTGCGCGGCGCTTTAAAGGCTCCTTGCCTTTGGACAGTCCCTAATTTCCGGCGGCTCTTGGGCCCGCCGTGTCGTCTCCGTAGTATAGTTAACGCAGTTCAAAAGAGGTATCACCTCTTTTGAACCTGGCGGCACGGGCACGCCCGCGCCGCCCTGCTTGAAAATCGGCAAACACCGATTTTCAAGTGCGTTTACTATATTATAGCCGTACAAGCGGCCGTCCGCAAGTGGAATCCTGGTAAAAAACAAATTTCTGCTTCCAGAGAAGGGGCTGCCGGCCGAAAAAGACTTATGGGAGAATGCCTTCTTGTTGCCAAAAACATTATCAAAAAAGGAGCCCGGAGGCTTCGGCCTCTGGGCTCCTTTTCGGTTCACAGGATCGGTTATGTTCGCCTGCTATGCCTGGCAGTCCACCACTACTTTGATAGACTCGCTGCCCTGCTGGGCGGCAATGGCTTCGGGAAGCTGGGCCAGGGGGAAGCGGTGGGTGATAATGGGCCTAAAGTCCACCTTGCTGCTGTTGATCAGCGCCACAGCCCGGGCATGGGTGTCTGGGTTGACGAAGGAGCCGCGAATGGTCAGCTCCTTTTTGTATACGTCAAACAAGGGCAGGGGGAACTGTGCCTCCACCTTGGGCACGCTGAACAGCACGATGACGGCCCCCTTGTTGGCAAAATCAAAAGCGCTCTGCACGGCGGGGTTGTTCCCCACGCACTCAATCACTACATCGGCGGCGCACTCCGCCTGCTGACGGCTCTGGGGGTCGGTGGGGTCAATGGCCAGGTCCGCGCCCAGCTGAAGGGCGGCCTCCCGGCGCTTTTGGTTGGGCTCGCTGAGGATGAGCCGTGCAGCGCCGGACAGCTTGGCCAGCTGAAGCATAATTAACCCAATGGCTCCGCCGCCAATGACGCACACAGTCTGTCCCGGCCGGATGCCCGCCAAGTCGATGCCGTGGAGGCAGCAGGCCAGGGGCTCGGCCATAGCCGCGGCCTCGAAGGAGACCGCTGGGTCCAGCCGGAAGGCCTGGGCCGCGGGGACCAGGCTGTACTGGGCAAAGCCTCCGTCCCGGGTAACGCCCACGGCCTGCATGGAGGGGCACAGCTGTTTTTTGCCATTGCGGCAGTGCTCGCACTCTCCGCAGTAAATGTTGGGGTCAATGGTCACATGGTCTCCGGGCTGCAGGGCGGTTACCCCTTGGCCTACCGTCACCACCTCGCCGGAGTATTCATGGCCCAGCACCACCGGCGGGTTTACATCGGCAGAGCCCGGTTCGCCGTAGTAGATGTGCACATCGGTGCCGCACACGCCGCAGAACATGTTCTTCACAACCACCTGGCCAGGACCCGGGGTGGGGAT
>Ga0137309_100965_pt1 | contig 13246 bp, 16 predicted proteins | sample NAcewiD2O_June_FD_97179 | JGI IMG/M metagenome (GOLD analysis project Ga0137309, IMG submission 97179) | Mouse cecal microbial communities from Vienna, Austria - N-Acetylneuraminic amended D2O_June | ecosystem: Host-associated > Mammals > Digestive system > Large intestine > Cecum | place... | reverse complement strand
CTGGCCCTGCAAAAATTCACACCCGGCTTCACAGACCAGCCCATTGCCCATACGGAGTGGCTGTGGAATCTGCTGGGCATGGTGCTGGTAGGCTGGGGCTCGGTGCTGCTGGGGGGATGCCCCCTGCGCCAGCTGATCCTGGCCGGGGAGGGCAACACCGACTCCGCCGTCACCGTCACCGGCTTCATCGTGGGCGCGGCGATCTCCCACAACTTCGGCCTGGCCTCCTCCGGCGCCGGCATCGGGACCGGCCCGGTGGCTGCTGCCGTAGCCGCCGGGTTCGTGGTCCTGGCGGTCATCTCCGTCACAAACATGCAGAAACTGGAGGGTTAAGAAAAATGGTAGACGCAAGAGGTTATTCCTGCCCCACACCGGTCATTATGGTCCAGAAGGCCGTCAGGGACGGCGCGCCCGCAACGCTGGAGGTCGCCGTAGACAACCAGTGTTCTGTGGAGAACGTGACCCGCTTCGCCCGAAACGCGGGCTATCAGGTCCAGGTCTCCGATCTGGCCGGAGACTTCAAGCTGACGCTGACGAAATAATGGAAAACTACGTTGCCACCTTTCACACCCACCTGTCGGCCCTGCGGAGCTGCCGGGCGCTGCAAAGGGAGGAGACGGGGGCCCGGATGGCCCCCGTCCCCCGGGTCCTCAGCTCCTCCTGCGGGACCTGCGTGTTTTACCGCGGGGAGGACCCCCTGCTGTCCCTGCTGGACCAGGACCTGGAGGCGGTCTACCGGCAGGAGGGAAAAGAATACGCGCTCATACACCGTGCCGCCGGATAGATAATCTCTGTCCGGCGGCACGGCTTTTTATTTTTTCCTCAGAAATATCCGTCCGGACACGTTTTCCAGCTTCCCGGAGGGGGCGTGTACGAACAGGCTGTACTCTCCCGGTTCCAGGGGGCTCTCCCAGTCCATAGGTCCGGAGCTGATCTCCAGCTTCCCGTCCTCGCGGCGGTTGGTGATGGTCTTATAAACGGTGCCGGGCCGCTTGGCCCCCGGCTTGGCGAAGCCCACGGACATCTGATCTCCCTTTTCCGCCGAGACGTCATAGCTCACCGTGTCGCCTTCGTTCAGGGTATAGGTCCCCAGCCAGATATATTCGCCGCCCTTCACGCTGTCCAGCTCCACCGGGATCTCGTTCAGGTCGCTCCCGAACAGCTCCTTGATCTCCTCCCGGGTCAGCTCCGCTACACCGGTGATCTTACCGGACTTATCCCGGACGATCCTGATATTGACGGTCCCCTCCGGGTTCATGTTCAGGGTATAGAGGCCGCCTCCGTCCGTCCTGCGGTCCAGAAAGATGTAGACCGGCCTGCCCTGGTAGTAGTAATTTTTGCCGTCCTGCCTGATAACGCCATGGGCCGCGTACTCCTCCGCCAGCCGCTTCTCTTCCTCGGCCCACTTTTCGTTATCCCAGTCCCATTCCCACTCTTCGTCGTCCCAGTCCCAATCCCAGTTCCACTTTTCGTTATCCCAATCCCAGTCCTGGCCGTCGTCCTCCCCGAACAGATCCTCGATCTCCTCCTGGGTCAGCTCCGCGACGCCGGTGATGGCCCCCTTCTCGTTCCGGACGATCTTGATATTGACCGTCCCCTCAGGATTCATATTCAGGGTACTGATGCTGTTATCAGGCCGGTGGAGGTCCAGGAAAATATTCACCAGCTTGCCCTTGTAATAGTAGTCCCATCCCTCCATCGTAACCCCGACGGCCTTATACTGCGCGGCCTGCGCGGCGTCCAGCCGGGCTTCCAGCTCGTCCAGATCCCTGTCCATGCCCAGCTTGTTATAAAGGATGGACTGGAACGCGAACTGCTTGTCCTTCTTCGCCCGTTCCAGCCAGAGCGCCAGTGTTTCCTCGCTCATCCGGTCCGCCAGGATGGAGAAATGACCGGCCGCGCCCCCCGCGTAAGCCTTTTCCGCGAAAGCCGTCACCAGCTCGCCATCTGTCTCCAGCCCCGCCGCGGCCACGGAGAAAAAGGCGTAGCTGCCGCCCTCATATATCTTCGTCATCCAGGCGGCCTGCTTCGGCCTGTCCAGCCCCGCGAACACCGTCTTGAAGGACGGCAGATCGCCCTCTTTGTAGTACCTCTCCGCCAAAGTCTCCTGGGATTCTCCGCCGGTATCCTTCCATTGGTACACCAGCGGACGGGTCATGGGGAAGTCCGTGCCCCCGGTCTCCTCCCGCAGCCGCGCCAGCACCTTTGTCAGGGCCGCCATGGCCTTTTTGTCCTGTATGACCCCCTTGGCGGCGTCCGTGAAGCAGACCTTCAATTTCCCGCCGTCCGGCAGAGCGACGGAGGCGGAGGTCCCCTCCTCCTTCGGCAGGTTCCACCCGATGCCGAAGATGTAGGGCGCTTCATAATAGCTCTCCATGGTATACCGGTAAGCCGTCCCGGCTTTCACCGAGGGCAGTCCGGCATATATTCCCGCCGCCGCGCCGGTCACGCCCAGCACAACGGCCAGCAGCGCCGCGAGGACCGCCGCAAGCCTGCCCGTCTTCTTGAATTTCATGATCGTCTCCAGCCTTTCCTTTAAATGTTTGCCCTCCGCCCCCAGCGCGGGGGAGGGATGGACCGCCTGATACCCGCCTCCGGCGGAGATGGTCCGCAGAATGGCGTCTCCGTAGGCCCGCCGTCCCGGTTCGTCCAGGCGGCGCAGCACCGCCTCGTCGCAGGACAGCTCTCCCGTCCGCTCCACCTCCCGGGCCATCCAGTGTACCAGGGGGTTGAACCAGTGGATGCAGACCGTCAGCTGGGTGAGCCACTTATACGGCAGGTCCCGCCTGCGGTAGTGGGTCAGCTCGTGGAGGAGCACGAAGCGAAGATCCTCCTCCGGCAGTTCGGCCGTTGGCAGTACCACGCAGGGCTTCCGGACGCCCAGCAGCATGGGGGACGCCGCCAGGGGGTTCACGTACAGCTCCACGGGCCGCTTCACGCCGGCCTCCGCCCCGATCCGCGCTGCCAGGTCCAGCAGCGCCGGGTCCTCCACCGGCATCCACCCCGCCCGGAGATACCGCAGGAAGCTCTGATAGGCGGTCGCCTTCCGGATCAGCAGCGCCAGCGCTCCCGCCAGCCAGACCACCCAGAGGTTTTCCCTGACCGCCGTCCGCAGCTTCAGGGAATCGTCAAACTCCGGTGCGGCCTCCCCTGGCGGCCTGGTCTCCACATCCTCCTGCTCCGCCTCCGGAAGGGACAGGAAGGGAGCGGCCGCCGGTCCCGCCGTCTCGATCTTCGCCGGAGCCTCCAGCCCACCGACAGGCAGCAGCAGCCGCGCGATGACCAGCAGCCAGATGTAGTACTGCCACCGCCTGCTGACCCGCTCCCTCACCAGAGGCCGGAGCAGCGTCAAAAGCAGGATCAGCACCGAGCCCGAGAGGGACAGGGAGAGAATCCATTTCAGCAATTCGCTCATGGCTCTTTTCCCTCGCTCTCCCAGAAGCGTTTCAGCTCCCGGTACTCCTCCTCGGAGAGCATTTCCCCTTGAATCAGGGTAGCCACCAGCCCCTTGGCGCTCCCGGAATAGAGCTTGCTTACCAATGTCCTGGCCTGTGCGGACTGGTAATCCGCCTCCGTGACCAGTGCGATGTACTCGTTTCGCCTGCCTGCCTTGCTGGTTTTCAGCATCCCCTTGTCCGCCAGACGGGAGAGGAGGGTGATGACCGTGTTTTTCTGCCAGGTGTTCCCGGATTTTTCCAGCTCCTCCATAATGGCAGCGTATTTTGCGCTTCCTCCGGCGGACCAGAGGATTTTCATCAGTGTCAATTCGGAATCCGAGACCTGTTGGTGCATATCGCGTCCTCCTTTGCGTTTGGACTACAAGTTGTAGGCTGGCTGTAGGATAACACGATGTAGGCCAAATGTCAAGGGGAAATTTTCCCTGTTCCGCCGGGGCGGCCGGGGGCCGCGGAACCCCGGCTTTCCTCCAACCTTTTGCCGGGAAATGACGCATCCCGTCTGAACATTTGACTACCGGCAAAAAATCTGTTAAAATAGCCCCTACCTACTGAAAGGCGAGGAATGACTTATGAAAAAACATCTCACCATATGGCTGCTCTCCATTGCGCTGCTCCTGGGCCTTGCCCCCGAGGCCCGGGCGGCGGAACGCTACGCCGACGTCCCCGAGACCCACTGGGCCGCCTCGGACATTGCCCGGGCCACGGAGCTGGGCCTCTTCCAGGGGGTGGGCGGCGGCAAGTTCGGCCTGGGCCGCCCCATCTCCCGCGCCGCTTTCGCCACCGCCCTCACCCGCCTGTTCGGCTGGGAGGAGGTCCGCCCCGGACTGCCCTCCTACACCGACGTCTCCCCGGACAAGTGGTACTACGCCGCCGTGGAGACCCTGCTGGCCAACGACGCGGTGGCGGCCTCCAGCCACACCTTCCGTCCCGACGACGAGCTGACCCGGGGGGAGATGGCCTCCATGCTGGTGCGCGGCCTGGGCTACACCTCCCTGGCGGGAGGCGCGGAGGGCTACAGCGTCCCCTTCACCGACGTAAACGTGAACCGGGGGTTCATCACCGTGGCCTATGACCTGGGCATCATGGGAGGCACCGGGACCAACCGCTTCGAGCCCGACGCCTTCGCCACCCGGGAGCAGGCCGCCGCCGTGCTGGTCCGGGTCCGGGACCAGCTCGCCGCCTCCTCTGAAAAGCTGGACGCCGCCGGGGATTACCGGCTCATCACCATCAGCACCCCCATCGCCCAGGCCGGGGACGAGATGCCCATCACCCCCCTGGAGCCCCTGCCGGAGCTGTACGCCGCCCTGCGGCGGATGAAGAACAGCGGGGACGACATGTCCAAGACCGCCCTGCGCCTGATGGCGGGGGGCGTGCGCACCATCACGGACGCGGGAGGCGCCCCCGTGGCCGGGAGCGAGCTGATCTCCGCCAAGGAGGTCCAGAAGGTGCTGGAGCGCAAGGACGTAACGGTATCCTACTCCGACCGCTACGAGAGCGCCTATTGCATCTATGAACCCAACGCCTACCAGACCGCCACCGTCTGGTACCAGAGCGAGGAGAGCATGGCCGCCAAGCTCCAGCTGGCCCGCCTGTTCGGCGTGACCCGGTACGTGCTGGAGTAACGGAACATTGCGATAAAAAACGGCAGGCACACCATCTCCGGTGTGCCTGCTATTTTTCTTCCATAGCCTTATCGATGGCCTTCACAATGAACTGCGTAACGCTCATATTTTGCTTTGCTGCAAAATCGGCGATCTCCTGTTTCCGGCCCTTTTTCACCTTGATCTCGATCCGGTCATACGCCTTTTTATTGTATCGGGCGGTTGCCTCTTTCTGCGCATCTGAATATGCCATAGTAAGCTTCCTCCTTGCGAGGAAGTATAAGATATACTGTCGGCATGTTCCATAATGTCGACAGTATATATTTGTGCAATAAGCGGCTTTTATACTGTCGACAGTATGATATAATAATGATAGCAATGTTCAAAATTAACGGCACCGGCAATCTGTAGGGCGCGACGACCCCGGCGCGCCGAGTCGTCGCGCCCTACAAGTTTCGGCGTTAACGATTCTGTATTTTGCTATAAGTATTGAAAAATTAAGAGGGCACTGCAATGCGAAAAAGAATCAGGATCATCATCTGCCTGCTGGTAACGCTCTGCCTTTTTGCAGACTGCCATACCGACCCTCCGGAGGATGTCATGGAACCGTTCGCCCCTCCGGCCCGGGAAATTCCCGCCTCTATCACAGAAATAGAAGAAGAGGAACCCCCCGCCCAGCCGGAACCTTCCCTGGAACTCCCCCAGCCCGCCGAAGAACCCCAAGCCATCACCTACGTCCTCAACACCAACACCAAGAAATTCCACAAACCCGCCTGCCGTTCTGTTGGGCAGATCAAACCTTCCAACCGGGACGAGAGCACCGGCACCCGGGAGGACGTCCTGGCCCTGGGCTACAAGCCCTGCGGAAACTGTAAACCGTAACGGGGAAATATCTCTCCCGCCCCTTGCAATTTGGCGCGGAGTCTAGTATCATGCTATACAGGAGCCTCCGGTTTTCCGGCACGGCGTATGCGGGGGCGGGCACGGCCCGCCCCCGCGCTCCATTACCCCTCAAAATTCTGCAAGGGAGGACATCTTGATGCTTCATACCATCCATAACGACGTCATGACCGTGACCATCGACGAGCTGGGAGCCCAGCTCATGTCCATCACCGCCGCCGACGGCACGGAATACCTCTGGAACGGCGACCCCGCCTACTGGACGGGCCGCGCCCCCAACCTCTTCCCCTACGTGGGCCGCCTCACCAACGACCGCTACGCCTACGGCGGGAAGGAGTACGAGATGACCCGCCACGGCTTCGCCAAGCGAACCGCCTTCTCCCCGGCGGACCAGGGCAGGGCGAACCTCACCCTGCGTATGACGGACACCCCCGAGAGCCGGGAGAGCTACCCCTTCTCCTTCCGGTTCGACGTGTCCTATGTCCTGGAGGGCGATACCCTGGCCGTCGTCTACGCCGTGGAGAACCGGGGCCATGAGACCATGTACTTCGGCATCGGCGGCCACCCCGGCTTCCGCGTCCCGCTGGAGGAGGGAAAGCGCTTCGAGGACTACCGCCTCACCTTCGCCCGGCCCAGCCGGCCCTGCCGGGTGCTCCTCAGCGACAGCTATATGCTCAGCGGTCACGACGCCCCCTACCCTCTGGAGGACGGCGCCACCCTGCCCCTGCGCCACGGCCTGTTCGACGACGACGCCATCATCCTCAAAAATTTCGAGCGCACCATGACCCTCTCCGCCGGCGAGGGGACCCGCGGGCTAACCCTCTCCTGCCCGCAGATGCGCTATCTTGGCATCTGGCACCAGCCCAAGACCGACGCCCCCTACGTGTGCCTGGAGCCCTGGGCCAGCCTGCCCTCCCGCCAGGACGTGGTGGAGGACCTGACCCAGCAGAACGACCTGATCTCCCTGGAGCCCGGCCAGCACTACGAGAACCGCTGGACCATCACCATTTTCTGAGCGGCGATGAACAAGGACCAGTGCGCCCTCACCCCGCCCATGGGGTGGAACAGCTACGACTACTACGACACCTCCGTCACCGAGGCCCAGGTCCGCGCCAACGCCCAGGTGATGGCGGAAAAACTCCGCCCCTTCGGCTGGGAGTACGTGGTGGTGGATATCCAGTGGTACGCCCACAGGCCCGGCTCCATGCGGGAGCGGTTTCAGTACATCCCCTTCGGCGTGCTGGAGATGGACGAATATTCCCGCCTCCTGCCGGACCCGGAGCGGTTCCCCTCCTCTGAGGGAGGCCGGGGCTTTGCCCCTCTGGCGGAGTACGTCCACGGCCTGGGGCTGAAATTCGGCATCCATATCATGCGGGGTATCCCCCGCGCCGCCGCCCACGCCCATGGGAAGATCAAGGGGACCGCCCTGACGGCGGACCTGGCGGCGGACCCCTCCTCCGTGTGCCGCTGGAACCCGGACATGTACGGCCTGCGGGACGGCGAGGCCGGGCAGGCGTACTACGATTCCATCATCGAGCTCTACGCCTCCTGGGGCGTGGATTTCATCAAGTGCGACGACATCTGCAACACCGACAACCTGGTGGAGCACAGCCCCAGGGCCTATGCCCGGAAGCACGAGGTGGAGATGCTCTCCCGGGCCATCGCCAAGGCGGGGCGGCCCATGGTCCTCTCCCTGTCCCCCGGCCCCGCCGTGGTGGAGCAGGCGTGGCACTATCAAAAGCACGCCAACATGTGGCGCATCACCGACGACTTCTGGGACGACTGGCGCTTGCTGAAGGCCATGTTCCGCCGCTGCGAGCTCTGGCAGGACCACGCGGCGCCCGGCTGCTGGCCGGACTGCGACATGCTGCCCCTGGGCCGTCTGGGCAAGGGCTTCGGCCAGGAGCGCTCCACCCGGTTCACCCCGGATGAGCAGCGGACCATGATGACCCTGTGGTGCATCTTCGGCTCCCCCCTGATGACCGGCGCGGAGCTGACGAAGCTGGACGATGAGACCCTGTCCCTGCTGACCGCCCGGGAAGTGCTGGCCATGCTGCCCTGCAAGGCCCGGCAGGTCCTCCGGGACGAGGAGAAGGCCGTCTGGACGGCCTCCGATCCGGAGACGGGGACCCGGTACGCCGCCCTGTTCAACCTCTCCGACGCCCCCGCCCGGGTGGGCGCGTCCTGGGAGGAGCTCTCCCTCCCCGCCGCCCCCGGCACGGAGCTCTGGACCGGCGAGGCCCTGCCCCTCCGGGAGGGCGGCCTGTCCGCCTGCCTTCCGCCCCACGCCTGCGCCGCGTACCGGTTTGACGGGATATGACCAAGCGGCCCTCCGCAGTGCGCAGCGCGCGCCGCGGAGGGCCTTTTTCACGCGCCGGCGCCGCCGGGCTCCGTAATTTTTACCAAACCTTGAATTTTTTTCCCCCTCCCTTGACCTGACGGCCATTTCGCAGTATACTTCTAAAATATATAGCTATGATAGGAGGTCCCCTATGGCAACCGTAAAAAAAACGCGCGGGTCCGTCCTTCCCTACTACGGCGCGGCCGCCGTCTGGATCGCCTGGGCGGCGCTGCGGGACCTGTACCGGCCCGGTCATTTCGCCTTCGTGGCGGTGCTCTCCCTGGGCGCGTTCCTGCTGCTTCGGGCGGTGTGTAAGGACGAGGTGACGGAGACCGTGGTCCCCGACCCGCCCAAGGAGGAGGAGAAGCCCACCGGCAACGCCGAATTGGATAAGATGATCGCCGACGGCCAGAAGGCCATTTCCGAGATGAAGCGCCTGGACGACGCCATCGAGGACGAGAAGATATCCCAGGACATCCGCCGCCTGGAGGCGGTGAGCCGGAAGATCTTCGACCAGGTAAAGGCGGACCCCTCCAAGCTGCCCCAGATCCGGCGGTTCATGGACTACTACCTGCCCACCACTTTAAAACTCCTCAACGCCTACGACCGCATGGACGGCGCTGGGATCGCCGGGGAGAACGTCACCGGCACCAAGGAGAAGGTGGAGAACATCATGGGCACCATCGTCACCGCCTTCGAGAAACAGCTGGACGGCCTCTTCGGCGCGGACGCCATGGACATCTCCACGGATATCTCCGTTCTGGAGACCATGCTGGCCCGGGAGGGCTTGGCGGGGGAGAAGATGGAGGCCCAGACCATCAAAAACGCGGACGGCACGGACATCAAGCTGGAGCTGTAGCCGGAAAGGAGCGCGGCCGTGAGGGACGGACACTTGATCTGGTATTTTTACGCCGTCTGTCTGGGCGTTCTGGGCGCGGGCCTGCTGGCCGCGGGCCTGCGAAACCCTCACGCAAGAGCGAATATTGCCTTTGGGATCCTCGCGTTCTGCGCCGCCGCGCTTTACATGTGCCGCGGCTGGCGGGAAAAACGGAAACAGGCCGGCGGGACCGGCATAGACGAAAATAACATGGAGGACGATGAAAATGAGTGACATGGAAGGCATGATGCCCGAGCTGACCCTGGACCCCCAGGAGATGAAGGCCGTGGAGACCCCCACCCTGACCCTGGGCGGGGAGCCGGAGGCCCCCGCCGCCGCGCCGGAGAAGCCCAAGGCGGCCCCGGTGGTGATCGACGACAGTATGCTCAACGAGGCGGAGAAGAAGATGGTGAACGAGTTCGCCAAGAAGATCGACATCTCCGATTCCCAGATGGTGCTCCAGTACGGCGCGGCGGCCCAGAAGAGCGTGGCCTCCTTCTCCGAGAGCGCCCTGGGCAACGTGCGCAACAAGGACCTGGGCGAGATCGGCGACACCCTCACCAGCCTGACCATCCAGCTGAAGAGCCTCGACCAGGAGGAAGAGGAGAAGGGCCTGTTCGGCTTCTTCAAAAAGGCCAGCAACCGGGTGGAGAACATGAAGGTCCAGTACAGCAAGGCCGAGGTCAACGTGGACAAGATCGTCCGGGAGCTGGAGCAGCACCAGCGGGTCCTCATGAAGGACATCGCCATGTTCGACCAGATGTATGAGCTGAACCTGAAATACTACAAGGAGCTGACCATGTATATCATCGCCGGGAAGAAGCGCCTGGCGGAGATCCAGTCCGGCCAGCTGGAGGAGCTGCGCAAGAAAGCGGAGGCCACCGGCGCCCAGGAGGACGCCCAGGCCTACAACGACCTGTCCCAGATGTGCAACCGCTTTGACAAGAAGCTCCACGACCTGGAGCTGACCCGGATGGTGTCCATCCAGATGGGCCCCCAGACCCGGATGCTCCAGAACAACGACACCCTCATGGTGGAGAAGATCCAGTCCTCCCTGGTGAACACCATCCCCCTGTGGAAGAGCCAGATGGTCCTGGCCCTGGGCCTGGAGAACAGCCGCAAGGCCACCGCCGCCCAGACCGCCATCACCAACGCCACCAACGACCTTCTCAAGAAGAACGCCGAGATGCTGAAGATGGGCACTGTGGCCACCGCCAAGGAGGCGGAGCGGAGCATCATCGACATCGAGACCCTCCAGCACACCAACCAGCAGCTGATCTCCACCCTGGACGAGGTCATCCAGATCCAGAAGGAGGGCGCCCAGAAGCGGAAGGAAGCTGAGGCCGAGCTGGGCCGCATCGAGGGCGAGCTGCGCCAGAAGCTGATGGAGCTGCGGTCTTAGGCCGAAGGCCTAAGACCGGGGACGGCCGTTTAGACGCCGGAGACGGCTAAATGACGTTCCCTGGGGGGCAGTATATTGGCGTACCATCCCACATGGAAAGAAGTATGATATGAAATTACTGAAAAACCGGGCCTTCGCGGCCCTGGCCCTCATCGCCGCCATCGCCCTGTCCACCGTGTGGGGCCTGTCCAAAGCGCCGAAGGTGGAGGTCCCCCAGGGCGGCGCGCCGCTGAACGAAAATTTGTCCACCGCCGGATTCGATTGGCTGATCGTGGACGAGGCGGACGTCCTCTCCAACAAGACGGAGAATACCCTGAGCCTCTATAACGCCAACTGGGATAAGCTGACGGGGAGCATCCTGGCGGTGGTCACCACCCGGGACGCCGGGGCCTACGGCACGGACGTTGAGGACGCTGCCTGGAACTGGGCGGAGGAACTGGAGCTGGGGGAGAACGACGCCATCCTCTTCATCGACGCGGGACGGACGGATGCCTGGCTCCTGTCCAGCGGACGCTTTGCGGACCGGTTCAACGGCGCGGAGGGGCAGTATGTCCGGAGCTGTCTCTCCGGACCCGCCGCGTCCGGGAAGTGGGACGAGGGCGTAATAGCCCTCTTTGCAGAGACCCACCTGCTCTTTAACGTGCAGTCCAGTTCGGGCATCGGTTCCCTGATCGCCTCCTTTATCCCTGTGATCGTTCTGTTGCTGGTGCTGCTGGTCCTGTTCAGCTGGATCGACAGCCTCCGCTACAGCAGCTGGCGCGGCCGCTATGGCACCATGGCCGTTCCGCCGGTGGTCTACCGGCCCATCTTCTGGTGGCACCGGCCCGGCAGCCGCTGGTACCGGCGGCGGCACATGCCGCCCCCTCCGCCTCCCCCGAGAGGCCCCCGGGGTCCCCGTCCTCCCATGGGCGGCGGGCCCAGACCGCCCATGGGCGGCGGAACGCCCCCCAGGCCCAACCGGCCAACTCCGCCCCGCACCGGCGGCGGAGGGTTTAACCGGGGCGGCGGTTTCGGAAGCGGCTCCATGGGCGGAGGCGGCTTCGGACGCGGCGGCGGTTTCGGCGGCAGCCGTGGCGGCGGAGGTTCCTTCGGCGGAGGCCGGGGAGGCGGCTTCGGCGGCGGTCCCCGTGGCGGGGGCGGAGGCTCCCGGGGAGGCGGCTTCGGCGGAGGCCGGAGATAATAAGAAACCGGGTTTCCGGCGGACCAGGTGAACCGCCCCAGATCATGCGGACAGCACGAAAAGGCCCTTGGCAGGAAATATTGAGTATTATGCAGAGAGGCGCTGCGCAAGCGGCGTCTCTCCGGTTTCAATTGGATGCGCTGCCTTGATATTGCAAATATGACGGCTGGCACTTATTGCGGTTTCACAAAGGAACAGCCCTGCCTATATCACTGTGGAGCCGGGCCAGACCGCCGAAAGCTACACCGCCGGACTTCGGCAAAAGTATATCACCGCCCTTGTACTGGCGGGGGCCTATGTCCTGCTGTATGCGGTGGCGTGGTGTGTAATATGGGCAAGCAAGCGAAAATTTCAGAGGACGGGATTATGAAAAGAGCGACAGATGACTTTTCAAACTGGCGATTGCAACAAGAGAATATGTCAAAACCGTTTCCGTATGTTTTCCCGCAGATACCGCCCCGGTTCCGGCTATACCGTAGCTTGATGCAAACACTGTTTTTGATGGAGTGGGGCTGTATTTGGTTATTTGCCGTTGGCGGCGTTGCCGCATTTGCTCTAATGTTGTTCTGGGGTAAGGAGGCAATGCTGGAGGACAGCATATTCTCTCTTTTGATAACTGCATTGTTCTTCATCCTTTTGCCCCTGTCGTTTCTTTGCCGGTGGTTACGAAACACACCCGAAATCTTTTGGCATTGCCCCTGCTGTGGACAGCCTTTTCCATATTATTCGCCGCCATTACTGCGGGGACTGGACGTTTTGAAAGAGGCAGATTGCTTGTATTTAATAGAGCATCTTCGTATTCAGTATGCGAAAACAAGATTTTGTCCGCTGATTATTCCGTCTGTCTGCCCGGAGTGTAAATGCAAGTTTTTTGAAATGACTGGAAATGAACAGCCGTCCATGTGACCGTGAAAGATGCTGACAGCGGCGAGGTTATTTCAGAACACGACTTCCCCACCCGGGACGAGTGAGCCAAAAGCGCAGACGAGGCGGGGCTATGGCGGACAGTTTTGTTTGGGATTGACCTGCTTCCTTGGAAAATGTTTCCCCAACACAAGTCAAGTAGTTCAACAAATAAAATATTACATATTTATGGAGGAATTTCTTATGGCAAAACCAGTGTTTGATGTGCGCGCAAACGAAACAGTGTTTGCAGAAAAGGTAACGGCGGATAGTTGGAAAACACCGCGTCAAATGACAGGTAGACAAATATCCGGGAAAACCTATTTTACCGACCAGCGAATTGTGTTTTTGGCCTCTGGCCTGATTGGGACAGCAAGTGCCAGTTGGGAAATTGAGATGAAAGATATTCGGTCGGTTGAAACTTGCATGACACCGCCCTGCTTTCCCTTTGGTATTTTAATCACAATGAAAGATGGTAGTAAATACAAGCTCGGCATGATGAAGCGCAACAAATATGTTGACTGGATTTCACAACACATATCCTAAGTACAATTTACATGGCAAACAGCCGCCAGCGGATGGCA
>Ga0137309_101930_pt1 | contig 13264 bp, 13 predicted proteins | sample NAcewiD2O_June_FD_97179 | JGI IMG/M metagenome (GOLD analysis project Ga0137309, IMG submission 97179) | Mouse cecal microbial communities from Vienna, Austria - N-Acetylneuraminic amended D2O_June | ecosystem: Host-associated > Mammals > Digestive system > Large intestine > Cecum | place... | reverse complement strand
AGGACACAAAGAAACTCCAGGACCAGCTTGCCAGCCAGGAGCGGACTTTTGCTGCAGAAAGATACCTGGACGGACAGAAGATTAAGTCCCCACTGTCCAGAAAGACCATCCTCAACGAATTTCTGGCGCAGAACATGGAGTTTAAAGACGGGAAGTTCTCAGGAGCAGATGACTACATGAAAAAGGTTCGTGAGCAGTACCCGGATGAGTTCGAGGCAGAAGAACAGCAGGAAGAATCGAAGAAGATTTTTTCCCGTGCGACCGGCCGTACTTATAAACCGACGACCAAATCCGAAGAAGAGGCTTATCTTGCAAAGAAGTATGGTAACAACAAATATTCAAAATAGTAAAGGAGAAGTGAAAGATTATGGAATATGGCGGATATAACGTAAGCGAAAAGTACAGCCCGATTGTCGAGCCAAATTTTTATTTTGATGCAATCTTCCAGCCTGGGCTGACGTTCAGCGACCAGCATCAGGGAGAAGCCGTGGGTGCTGGGGCAGTCAATATTTTCCGGCTGGCGGCAAAGTCGGCAAAAGATCCAAAGCAGCCGGCATCAGACTTTGAACATGGGGCGGCAAATAACGATTTGATTCCATTGTTGCTGAACAATATGCAGCAGGAATCCACGAAGATCTACAATGTACAGGCAAGTGCAGTGCCGTATAGCATGGCGGATGAGCATCTGTCGCAGTCCGTGCAGATCTGCCGGGAAGGCTGGCAGGCGTCAGGGCTGGCGTGCCTGGTGCATGAAGGGACGGCAATGGAGAATACCGAAGCGATTACGAAGGATAACATAGTCAGCAAGATCATCGAGGGGAGGAAGAGCATACGCAAACAGAAGGCATCTGCGAACGTTGTCTTAGCATCCGTTGAGACATACAGCACTATGCTGGAATTTGCCGGTGATAAGTTTACGCCGCTCAAGAATGATGAGATCATCCGTACGGGGCAGATGGGATATTACCTGGGGATGCTTTGGGTGGAGTGTAACATGCTTGACCTTTCTACGGCGGCGAAGTATTACGATTATACAGGAACCCTCCAGACAGAGGATTTATCCAAAGTCGAGTACATCATGTATGATTGGAGAGGACTACATATTGTCGATCTGCTGGATATGGCGCGGCTGAAAGATTCTGAGAACTTTAACGGGACACTGGCGCAGGTAGAGATTTGTTCCGGATACCGCTTGGGTGACAAGAATTATGCCGTTGTAAAAAGGTGTGGAGGTACACAGGTGTCAGAAAGTGGAGACGGTGAACGGCAGGGGGAATAACAGGGCATAGCCTGGACGTAGAAGCATATACAGCCGGAGACTTGGAAGAAATGACGATTTCCCAGATCCGGTCTTTGGCTGATGGTCTGGGCTATGCCATTACTAAGACAAAAAAGGCTGATATCATCAGCGAGTTTCTTAGGCAGCAGGAAGGGGCGCAATTATGAAAGTATATGCTGATTTAGAATTTTATCATTCAGGATATCTACTTGGAAGGAAGCCGGGAATACCTGACGGCGACTTTCCTTACTGGGCCATGATGGCAACAGGCGAAATAAGACAGCGCACATTTGGGCGAGTAGACGGCATGGAAGAACTCCCGGAGGATGCACGGATGTGCTGCTGTGAGATAGCTGAAAAGCTGTATTCTGTGGATTCTGTCAAGGACGAAAACGGGCTGATAATGCAAAGCTATGGCAATGACGGGGAGACTGGGACTTATAAGACGGAAGACCTCTCAGAAAAGCAGGTCAAGAAGAGCATTGGGCAGATTGCGAGAAAGTGGCTGGCAAATACCGGGTTAATGTATTGCGGAGGGTAACTATGAATCCAAATTATAATCAAACGCTCACGTTATATAATTGTCTTCGAGCAGCAGATAATCCAGAGGGAAAGAAAGATATTTGGCAAAAGACTGTGCTGCATGATTGCTTTTATAAGAGCATGATTGGGCGAACAGAATATGCTGATAAAAATCCTCGGATGGACAACACTTACACCGTAAGGATTCCGATATCAGAGAATTACCTTCCATATCACGAATGGATACGGCTTCCGGAAGAGGAACGCAGGGGATATTTTACTTGTAGCCAGAAGGATGTCGTAATCAAGGGGGAATGTGACGCTGATATAACCGGCATTTCCCCGGATACCGCCGCGCAAGTGCTTTTACGGCATAAGCCGGATGCATTTGTTGTGACAGCATTTGCAGATAATACGTCACATAGGATGGCAAAACACTACAGGCTGGGAGGTTAAACAAAGTGGGAGGTATTGATTTCCGATGGAACAAGCCGATTCCATGGATTGCAAAAGAAGCGATAGGAGGAGAGCGGACGCTTCTTTTTATGGCAAATGAGGCAAAACGACTGATGAATCCTTATGTGCCTGCAATGAATATGGGGCTGTCCCAGAATGTCCGTACTTATGTAGAGCATGGAGCCGGTGTGGTACATTATACATCTGCCTACGCGAATTATCAGCATAAAGGAGTACTAATGGTATCCAGACTGACGGGAAGCCCTTGGGCAAAGGGCGGGGAGAGTAAGGTTACGACAGGAAAGCCGTTAAAATACAATAAATCAAGGCATCCGCAAGCGACATCAGAATGGGATAAGGCAATGAAAGCCGCAAAGATGGGCGCTTACACAAGCGCAATCCAGAAGTTTGTGAATGGAGGCGGAAGATGACAAAGCATGAGAGTATGAAAGCCTATGTAGAAGAAAAGGTGATGGAATTAGTCGGCTCACTGACTTCTTTCAATTTTGCCAACGATTCCCCCGATTCGGTGTCGTTCCTGACGAATTATTCAGGGAAAATTGTGAAGAAGTTTATACGCGCCGCTGACAAAGAATATGCGTTCTCCATATTGCTGACCTGGCATTATTCCACGGAGACGGACGACCTGAACATGCAGGCGATAAACCTTGCTCAGCAGTTCATGGACTGGATTGAGGAACAAAACAAAAAAAGGAATTTTCCGGATTTTGGCGGGAAGTGCCAAGTAAAAAAGATAGAGAACTTACAGAACATGCCGAACCTTGCAACGGTGGACTGGGAGAACATGACCGCCAAGTACATGATCCAGTGCAGGGTTCTTTATTTTGAGAAGGAGTAGGATTATGAAGGTAAGCGAATTAATGCAGGATAAGAACCTGGACCCGAACTATGAAGGGTGGGTCACAAATGACGACTATGTGTTTGCGATTGACACCAGTGGAAAAGGCAATCAGACAACGCCTGTCGGAGATTATGCGGTTGTAGAGATTGGAATTGCAGGTCTGGATTCCCAGATGAACCCGGTAACACAGGATAAGCAGTATATCCGCTCCGGCCAGAACACTATGAAGACTGGGACGCAGCGTTCTTTTTCAGTGACAGGTGACAGGTACGTAGGTGATGCGGCTCAGGATTTCTGCCTTTCCCATGCAATGAAATATGGCACGGGAAATAACGTTGTTGTTAATTATGTCTATTTCAATATCCTGAACGGGAAAGGGGAAAGAGGTCAGGCCTCGATTATTGTGAATTCTGACGGTTCTGGAAATGCGGGGGAGTCTTCTGCCGTGGATATTGAATTTAAGAAAATTGGTTCTAATCCGACGGAATATACTTATGTGGCGGAAACCGTAACACAGGGAATTGCTGAAACGGCGGGAAAAACAGCGAGTAAATAGGAGGTAAGACAATGAGGATGATTACAGTGGAGATCCTTGGTGTGAAGCTGGAAGCGGATTTGTTAAACCCGAAAGTAGTCAGAAAGTACGATGAAGGATTAAAAAAAGTTGCTGAGATTGCCAGAAGCGCAGCCGATTCTGGCAGTGGTGCAGATTGGATTGAAAATGACTGTAATGCAGTAATTGATTTCTTGGATGATATCTTTGGGCAGGGAAGCGCAAGGAAGGTATTAGGGGAAGAGGCAGACCTCCTTACCTGTCTGGATGCATTTGAGGAAATTGCTGAGTTGTATGATAATCAGATTAATCCGATCTTGGCAGCACATTCAAACGCTTTGCTGGCAAATGCTGGAAAACGGAGCAGTGATGCATAGTGAAAGAAGATTTCATTACAGGGAAGCTTCCCGAGACAGTTCGGATTGATGGGAAAGAGTATCCCATCCGTTATGATTTCCGTATCGGTATGCAGTTTGACCGGATAAGGAGTAGTGGGAAGAGCGACAGTGACAGGGTTATCCGTCTTTTGCAGCTATACTATCCCAAGATTCCGGTGAATGTTACCGAAGCGATAAACCAGATGCTATGGTTCTATCGTTGCGGAGAGCCGGAAGAAGAGACCGAAGAGACAAAGAGAAAAGGGCAGAGGTATCAGCGCAGGAACTCTAGGGAGCCTGCGTTTTCTTTTTCACAGGATGCGCCGTATATCTATGCGGCATTCAAGGAGCAGTATGGGCTCGACCTGACTACGGCAGATTTGCACTGGTGGAAGTTCATGGCGCTGTTTGAGTCGTTAAATGAAGAAACAAAGATGAGCAAGATTATGTACTACCGAAAGGCAAATATATCCGGCTTGCCAAAAGAACGACGGGTTTTTATTAACGAAATGAAGAAACTGTACCAGATTACGGACATTTCTGGCGCTGGTAAAAAGATAACGCTGGAAGCAAGAAACCGGAAATGGATGGAATATGTAAGGTCAAGGCAGATTGAGGCGGGGATGGGGAAGTAGATGGCAGCAGACGGAACAATTAAAATCAATACCGAACTGGACAGCTCTAAGGCACAGTCCGCCATGAAAAAGTTCTCCGGAAGTGCCAAAAGCGCACTGAAAGGGATTACAGTCGCAGCCGGAACGGCCAGCGCGGCAATTACGGCAATGGCTGGATATGCGGTAAAGGTAGGGGCAGACTTTGAAGCCGGGATGTCAAAGGTATCCGCAATATCGGGGGCGGCGGGGGCAGACCTTGACCGGCTGACTGCAAAAGCAAAGGAAATGGGGGGCAAGACTAAGTTCAGCGCCACAGAAGCCGCCAGTGCATTTGAGTACATGGCCATGGCCGGGTGGAAGACCGAGGATATGCTTGACGGTATTGAAGGGGTCATGAACCTTGCCGCCGCTTCTGGTGAGAACCTTGCTATGACTTCTGATATCGTGACAGATGCCATTACCGCTTTCGGCCTTACTGCTAAGGACAGCGGACATTTTGTCGATGTGCTTGCAAAAGCATCTTCCAATTCCAACACAAATGTCGGGATGATGGGGGAGACGTTCAAGTACGTTGCCCCAGTCGCTGGTGCGCTGGGGTTCAGCGTGGATGACTGTGCCGTCGCGATTGGCCTTATGGCAAACAGTGGGATAAAGGCGAGCCAGGCAGGTACGACGCTCCGGCAGATATTCACAAATCTTGTAAAGCCGACAGACGCTATGCAAGGAGCAATGGATAAGCTGGGGATTTCGCTGACAGATTCAAAAGGGAAGACAAAGAGTCTGAATACCCTTATGGGAGAGCTTAGGAGTAGTTTTTCAGGGCTGACGGAAGCGGAAAAAGCGAACTATGCGGCTACGCTTGCGGGGCAGGAAGGCATGTCAGGATTCTTGGCGATTGTAAATGCTTCGGACGCGGATTTTGAGGCTTTAAAAAGCTCTATCGCTAATGCGGACGGCGCGGCTGAGAGCATGGCTGAGACTATGCAGGACAATCTGAAGGGCAGTCTTACCATTCTTGGCTCTGCGATGGAAGGGTTTGGTATCAAGGTCTATGATCAAGTGAAGGGACCGCTCAAGGAAGCAGCAGATACCGGTACAGAGTGCGTGAATAGGCTTTCCGATGCGTTTGATTCGGGTGGCCTGCATGGCGTAGTAGAGGAAGCCGGGGAAATTTTCGGTGAACTTGCTAACAGGGTGGCAGAGAGCAGTGATGAGGCAGAAAAGATTGTTACCCCACTGCGGAATGTTGCGAAAGTTGGCAGCAGTTTAGCAAAGACAGGAATAAAGGCGGCAGCGAAAGCATTTGAACTGCTGGCAACCAATCTGGATATAGCGGTTCCTCTGCTGGTGTCGGGGGTAACGGCTGTTAAAGGGTATACCGCGGCGAAGACGGCGGCCAGAGTGATAAGTAAACTTTCCAAGGCATACACAGCGAGTGCTGCGGCGCTGGATTTATTTATAGTGGCTAATGGGACATCCGCTGTAGCTACTGCGGCATCAACAGGAGCAATTACACTGAAACAGATTGCGGTTGGGGTATTTACTAAGCAGCTAGGGCTTGCAACAGCCGCTCATGCCGCCTTTAATGCCGTGGTGGGTGCCAATCCAGTAGGCCTGGCGGTAACTGCGGTTGCGGCATTAACGGCCGGTCTTGTAGCTTATACCATTGTAACGAAAGATGCAAAAGATAAGACCTATGAACTTTCCGACAGTGAGAAAGAGACGTTGGAATCTTGCAATGCTTTGACGGATTCCTTGAACGACCAGAGAGCGGCAAGGGGAGAAGCCGTGCAATCTATTAATAAGGAATATGACGGATATCAGCACCTTTTGGCAGAACTCCGAACCATTACAGATGAAAACGGCAGGGTAAAAGAAGGGTATGAAGAACGCGCCGGTTTTATAGCTGGGGAGCTTTCCGACGCACTGGGAACAGAGATTGAGCTGACAGACGGAGTAATCCAGAACTATCAAGAGACTGTAGGCGCCTTAGACGAGGTCATTACAAAGAAAAAAGCAGCATCTCTATGCGCGTCCCTGGAAGAAGAAATGGCAGCAGCCTATAAGAATAGCCAAGCGGCATTGCTTGCATATAAGGATGCAACGGCAGTGATGGAGGAAAAGGAAAATGCACTTGCGGAAGCACAGGCACATCTGAATGAAGTCACTGATATGTATGGAAATAATAGCAGCCCTAAGGCAATAGGAGCTATAAATGAAGCGAAGCAAGCCGTAAGTGAAGCGGAGAATGCATTTAATGAAGCGTCTGTAGCTGTGGATGAAGCAAGTACATCATTGAATGCGTTGTCGGCGGAAGTCAATAATTATAATGCCCTTATGGATGCAATGCAGGATGGGACAGTTGCAGAGATAGAATCTGCAATGAGCGCCTTATTGAGCGGATATCAGGGATATACGGCAGAAATGCTGGCAACATCCGATACGGCAAAGGCATCCATGCTCGAGCAGGCATCAGAGATGACTGGGGCTTTATCTGTTCTCGTAAAAGAGCATGGGCAGATGTATCAGGCTTTTGGAGATGAGGCTGCAAATTCAGCTGCAAAAGCGGTATCGGAGTTTCAAAAACTTCCTGATGGGATAAAGGAGGCCGTAGATTCGATCGGTACAGATGGTGCAGGGGCAATGGTTGCGGCACTTGCACAGGCAGATTTTGACGGGAAACTAAGTGAAGAATCAAAGGCTTCCTATGAGGCGTTTATGACTGGGATTGCGGATCTTCCTCAAGAGACGCAGAACACCCTTTCTGATGCCGTTGAGGGTGCAATGGAAGGGCTTGAGGGATTCGACCAGATAAAAGACAAAGCAGAGGAAGAAAGTATTTCATTTCTGGAAGCGTTGCGTGAGGTATTGCAGATTAACTCCCCGTCAAAAAAGGTAATGGAAATCTTTGAGGGTGTATGGGAAGGCGCCTCAAAGGGATTAGATGTTGGCGGGGCAGAACTGAATACAAAAGGCACAGAAGTTTGTAATTCATTTTTAGACACGCTTAGAAATTCTGGCGTAGGAGAAGCGTTGAAGGGAATTGGCTCAAACTTAATGTCACTCTTCGGAATCGGCATTGCCTCACAGCAAGGACAGTCTATGAGTGCAGGACAGGGCAATGCAGAGGCCGCCAGGACCGGAGCTGGTTCTGTAGATCCTTCGGGCGTTGGGATGCGTTTCGGAGGTATGCTTGGAGCTGGGGTCGGAGGGACAGCGGGAACGTTACTGCAAAAAGGAAAAGAAATTGCTGATCGTGCGAAGACTGGTGCTGGAACTGTCAACCCGACCAGCACGGGCGGAAAGTTTGGTTCCCAGTACGCTGCAGGGGTCGGTGGCAAATCCCTGAGTGCAAGGGGGAAAGGAAAAGACCTTGCGGACAATGCAAAATCCGGGGCGGCTTCTGTTAGTGCGCAGAACACGGGATTTAATTTCGGTTTAGGTTTCGCAGGTGGAATCCGGAACGCTATCGGGAATGCTGTCAGCGCTGCAGCCAGTCTTGCGAGCAACGCATTAGCAGCGATTAAATCCAAATTGGACATCCATTCCCCATCGAAAAAAACGAAAAAAAGTGGAAAGTGGTTTTCACAGGGGTTTGGAATCGGAATAGAAAGTGAAGGGCGGGCGGTAGAAGAGTCCGCAAAAAGTATTTCGCAGACTGCCCTTGATGCCCTTACTCTTGACACTATTGACTTGGATGGGCTTGCCGAAAAATTGAAATCCATTGATATTCCCGAAACAATGATGAGGGTGAATATGGCCGTGGAGAGCCGGCAGGAAACGGTTGCAGATAAAATTATCCGTGGGCATGTGGTAGCAGACAGAATGGACAGCCTTTTCCAGGATAAGCAGCATTCATTCAGTCTGTCAGACGCAGACGCACAGAAAATCGGAAGGATATTTGCGGAAAGAGCCGCCCCGATTATGGTGAAGTCACTGGAAAAGTCGGGGATTCGGATGGAGATGTATGGAGAAAAAGTAGGTTCGTTGGTCTCTCCGTCAGTTGACAGCAATCTAGCGGTCGCAAGCATAAAATCGAGGAGGTACATGAGATAATGGGAACTGAATATGGGGTATTGATAAACGGGAAACATACAGGGACGGATTATCATTTAAAATGGATGGCTCCATTTACTATAGAATCACCAAAAGTAAAGCGTCAGACCATGGATGTGCCTTTCGGTAACGGGATTCTTGACCTGACGGCCTTTATTACTGGGGATGACGCAAAATACGATAACCGGGAAATGAAGTTCAGGTTTGAACGCGAAGGCAATTACACACGATGGGATATTGATACCATGAAGATCAAGAACGATCTGCATGGTCGGCTTTGTCCTATCATACCGGATACCCGGCCGGACTGGGTATATTATGGCATGGTCGAAGTGCAGACAGAAAAAGAAATACTGGATACTCCGTATGACGTGGTGATAACCGTGGATGCGGATCCCTATAAATATGAACGCTACAGTAGTCTTGAACCCTGGGTGTGGGATACCTTTTGCTTTGAAGATGGAATTATCCGGGATTACAAGGATCTGGAAGTGAATGGAAGTATGACTTTATTGATACCGGGACGGCGAAAAAAGGTCGTTCCGGTGATGGATTGTTCGGTCGCCATGACGCTTGAATATGGGGGAAGGACTTACCATCTCCCAGCGGGCAGATCAAAACTCCTGGATCTGCAGCTTGGGGATGGTGAGCACTTTTTAACCTTTCACGGAAACGGGAAGGTGAGCGTTGATTACAGGGGGGCGAGTTTATAATGTACCAGATTTATTGTGATAATATGCTTTTATATGACCCGAGGGATGAGGGCAATCCGATCTTGTCCGGGAAGGTGAGCTTGGCGGTAAACACGACAGGGGAGCTGACATTTACGCTGCCGCCAATGCATCAGGGAATTGACCTTATCCGCAAGCTGAGTTCCGTAGTGCAGGTCTACGATGGCGGGGAACTGTTATATGAAGGCCGTGTGCTGGATTCCAAGGCCGATATGTACCATTCAGTCACGTATATCTGCGAAGGAACCCTTGCATACCTACTGGACAGTATCCAGCGACCCAAAGCATACCATGACCTGACACCGGCATCATACCTAAGCGATAAGATCGTACAGCATAACAATCAGGTTGAGGCAGGGAAGCGGTTTGCTTTGGGGACGGTGGAGAAGCAGGCCATGAATTATGACGCCAGGGAGGATAACCAGTATACCAACACCCTGGATACCATCATGGATAAGCTGGTGGACAGCAACGGCGGGTATCTCCGGGTGCGCAGGCAGGGCGATACCCGGTATCTGGACTACCTGGGAAGCTACGGCAGGACCTCCGGACAGGTAATCCGGTTTGGGGAAAATATCCTTGATTTGACTGAGCATATCAGTGCGGCGGACGTCATCACCGTCCTCATCCCACTTGGAAAGGCCGAAGAGGCCGAGAACGGAGAGAGAGGGGAGCGGCTGACCATCGAATCTGTGAACGGCGGGAAAGATTATTTGGAAGACCCGGAAGCAATCGCCCTGTATGGCCGGATCGTTGGCGCCCAGACCTGGGACGATGTGACGGTGGCCGCTAACTTAAAGGCAAAAGGGCAGGATTATCTGGCGAACGCCCGGAACCTCTCCGCCACGATTGAGCTGACGGCCATCGACCTGCATCTGGTGGACGTAGATATCGACCGCATTAAGCTGGGCGACATGATCCGTGTGGTGTCGCCGCCGCACAAGCTGGACAAATACATGATGGTGTCTAAACGGGAGTATAACCTTGTATATCCCGAAGAGGATAAGATTGTCCTGGGCGATACCATAGCGGCGCTGACGGAGAAACAGGCGGCACTCCAGAAAAGCATTGAGAAACAGAAGGATGTTACCGCATCCGTAGAGGAAGTAAGGGGCAGTGTATCCGCCTTGACCGGAGCGGTACGTACTGCAAAGCAGGATGTGTCAGTACTGGGGGACAAGGTGCAGGTCTTAGAATCGGGCGCTTCTGATGTCCAGACAACGATACAAGGCATTAATAACAACATTACTGCATTGGAGCGTAAGGACTCTGATTTGGCGGATGATATCCAAGAGGACCGAGAACGGTTACAGGAGCTTGAGCAGTTATCCTTACAGGCAAATGAAGCCATGCAGGGCGTACTTGCCAGGCTGGATGCTCTGGAAAAGCCGGATGCTGAGCTGGAAGAAAAGCTACAGGGGATATTTGATAGGCTGGTAGCATTGGAGGGAGGTGCATAAGGACAATGACAGTGGCGTTAGAACAACGGATAAGGGAGCTGATACAAGAATTTAGGACTGCTATTTACGGAGAAGACGTTAGGAGGACTTATGCGGACATCGCAGAGCTGGTCTGTATCGACGCGGTAAAAAAGGCGGACTATGCGACGGCTCAGGGAGACTATGCAAAGGCGCAGGGCAATTATGCGAAGTCCCAGGGGGATTACGCGAAGGAACAAGGCAACAATGCCAAGAACCAGACAACAGAGAATATCGCCGCGATACATCTGGCAATGCAGCAGATACAGATTGAGTTTGGGGATATCAAGGACGTAATCAACGATACGGAGAATGGTGCGCTGCTGTTGGAGATAAAAGGGCTCCTGAGCGACCTGTACCGTATTGCCACGGATGCGGATATAGACCATATCATTGCGGGGACTTATGTAGACGAAGATGACGAAGGCTCTATCTTTGAGTCTGCATCCGAGCAAGACATTGACGACATCATCAATGGCAGATATGTGGATGTCCCGGCATCCGAAGAAGTCATTGAGGATGCGGAGCTGCAGGCAATCGTAGAGCAATCATTTTAAAAGGCTGGTGAAAATATATGGCAAGAAAGATAGATATCGAACATCTGAATACTTTTACCGCATACCTTGCAGAAAAGATTTACGATATTTTTGTCCGGAAGCAGTTTGGGAAAGGATTATCTGAAAATGACTATACGGACGAAGAGAAGGTGAAGCTGTCCGGGATTGCTGAGGGCGCAAACAGGACAGTGACGGATGCCGCATTAAGTGCTACGTCAGGAAATCCTGTCCAGAATCAAGCGGTGAAAGCAGAGGCGGACAGGCTGCAGGGGGAGATTAACCAGAAAGTACCGTCTTCACGGACGGTTAACGGGCACGCTTTGACAGCTGATATCAATCTGACTGCAGCCGATGTAGGGGCAGACGCAAGCGGATCGGCGGCGACGGCTTTGCAGAGCGCAAAGACCTATGCTGATAAAAAGGTTGCTGACCTGGTCGGTGGTGCACCGACAACGCTAGATACATTAGAAGAGGTGGCTGACGCCCTTGAGGCCAATGAGGATGTAGTGGATGCCCTGAATGCCGCAATAGGAACTAAGGCCGGCACGGAAGCCTTAAATGCGCATGTAAATAATAAATCTAATCCGCATGGTGTTAATAAGGCGGATGTAGGGCTTGGGAATGTGGAGAATAAGACGGGGTCTGCCATCCGGGGGGAAATGACTAAAGCAGAAGTGACGGCCGCACTGGGATATACGCCGCCTAAGACGGATACAACCTACGGAGCTGCCAGTACATCAGAGGCAGGTTTGATGTCGGCGGCAGACAAGGCAAAGCTAGATGGCATAGCAGCGGGCGCCCAGGTCAATTCAGACTCTGCTAAAAAAGTCTTGGATTCTGGAAACAATACTGCAATCACCTTTGCATACTCCAAAGCAGGCCTGGATACAGCTTCATGGCTTGCGGCCTGGAGCGGAGCTGAGTTAAGGGCAATCAGTCCGGCCAGGGTGCTGGCAGTGATTGGCGCCGCGGCAGCAAGCCATACCCATTCTGCAGGGCAGGTGTCGGGATTGCCTTCTTCCCTTCCTGCGAACGGAGGGACAGCAAATTATGCCAATTATCTGAATGCCACAAATATACCAGCCAATGCCAACTTGAACAGTTATATGACGCCGGGACTTTACTACTGCCCAGCCAATGCGACGGTGGCAACGATGAGCAATAAACCGACAAATAATGCATTTTTTATGCTTGTCGGGAAACATGCGGGGACGTTTCAGATGCTGGCAGAGTATATGACATCCGGTTTTAAGGTCTATATACGCAACTATTATAATAGTGCATGGGGAGCATGGGTGAGAGTGTATACAACGATTGACAAACCGACCCTTAGTGATATCGGGGCGGCGTCGTCCGGGCATTCCCACAGTGCTGCCAGTACATCAGCGGCAGGTTTGATGTCGGCGGCAGACAAAAAGAAGCTGGATGGGATTGTATTGGAAGAAGAGACGGATGCAAATATCGACAAGATTATAGCAGGTACATATGCCTAAAAAGGGAGGAGATTATAAAAAATGAAAGTAATAACAACGAACCGTCTAAATCGGTTTTGGAAGAATGGCGTACTGCCGATAAAAAATGCCTTGGCGACCAAACTGAATACGTCAAGCGTCGTGAATAACCTACTTACGACTGCCGCGGGGTATGCGCTGGATGCCAGGCAGGGGAAGGCGCTGGATGACAAGATTACTGCGCTAAATGGCAAAAGTATACAAGATATCGTCAACACATCCACGGGAACTGCTATAAAATATGCAAATGGTTTTGTTGTGGAATTCG
>Ga0137309_101929_pt1 | contig 13271 bp, 8 predicted proteins | sample NAcewiD2O_June_FD_97179 | JGI IMG/M metagenome (GOLD analysis project Ga0137309, IMG submission 97179) | Mouse cecal microbial communities from Vienna, Austria - N-Acetylneuraminic amended D2O_June | ecosystem: Host-associated > Mammals > Digestive system > Large intestine > Cecum | place... | reverse complement strand
GAAAGTGACGGCAGGCAGGACCAGGAGGTGAAGCTGGAGGTGCGGAGCCTGATTCTGGATTATGTGAGAGGACAGCTTTCTCCTGAAGCAGACCGGGATGATACGGTGGAATTTGTAGAGAACCATGCCGGAGAGATCGAGGCTGTGGCAGACCGGTATCTCCGGGAAAGGGGAATGGACTACCAGACCAGTGTGGAGATCACCAACTGCTATTTTCCGGCCCGGGCTTATGGCAGGGTCACCTTTCCCTGCGGATATTACGACGCGGTACGGGTCACCCTGGGTTCTGGCCAGGGTCATAACTGGTGGTGCGTGATTTATCCGCAGTTCTGTTTCCTGGATGTGGACTGGGAAATGGAATCTGGAAGTGATACAGAAACGGCGCCTGATGTTCATGATGATTCTGAACCGGATATTTTACGGCAGATACTGCAAAAGGACGACTATCTGGCTTTAAAAGATAATCGTCCCAGTATTGCAGTCCGTTTTCGATTGCAGGATTTGTGTGGTCGTTTTACGCAATAACCTTTTCATGTGACAAGGTATTGAACTTTCCGTCACTCAATCTCCGTCAGCCCCTTCACCGCCCATTCATAGGTTTCAATGGCCAGAAGCAGCGATGTATCTGCCGTCTCCCAGGCAGCCTTCTTCTGGTAAAAGGCAATCTCTGTTCCCAGATAATCGGACTTGCCCAGAAGGCCCAGCTGGTACATCCGGTCATAGCCTGCCTTGCTTTTCAGGGCGCCCTGGTAGCCGTCTATGGCAGCTTCATAAGCCTTCTTCTTGGACAGCACGTCGTCATAGAGCTCTTTCATCTTAATGGTCAGCTTCTGGTCGCCTTCGTTGATAATGTCCAGACGGGCGCTGATACTGGCGTTGGAGGTGCCCTTGGCAGAAGTCCGCTGGGAGATCAGGGTAGAATTGTTCCCGATGGCCCCTCGGGTGTCCTCCTCCAGATTCATGGCATCAATCCGGCTTAGATCCACTGTGGGGATCAGGGCCACCTCAGGGTTTCCGTCGGCTGGCCAGCCGGTCATGGTACAAAGCGTAGGCCGGATCTGCAGGAGACCGCCGTCAATGGACGCCAGAGTGCTTCTGGCTGAAAGCTGGTTGGTCTGGGCCTCCAGAACCTCCCGCTCTGTAGCCAGCCCCAGGGCATGCTTATCAGAAGCCAGCTTATATTGCTCGGCATACAGCTCCTCCAGCTTTCCCAGGGTCTCCCGCTGTTTCCTCAGGGAATCGTAGGAGATCATCAGGGACTGGGCGATCTTCACAAACTGGTTCTCTGTCTTCTGGAGGGAAGCTGTGGTGGTACGGTTCAGCATATTGCGGGATGCGGAATCCATCTGGGAGGCAACTGCCTTCAGGATCGCCTCCTGAGTGGCGTAGTTGACCAGATTCTCAATATCATATTCTTCCTGGGCCGTCTCCTTCAGCTTCTCCATCTTCCAGCGGTGGCTTTCCAGCTCCTGGGCATTGGCCTCCAGGGTCCGCTTCGTCTCTTCCAGGTCCTCCCAGATGTTGGAAACCACGGAATTGTATTCGTGAACCAGGTTGGGGATCTCATCGTATTCCAGCACATTGTCCTGGAGACGGGCCCAGGTCTCGGCGTCATAGCCGGATTCCACCCTGTCCCCCAGGGGGCCTACCGTGGCGGCACAGGCAGGAATCGCAAAGATGCTTCCTATACAAAGTGATAAGGACAGTATAGCCGCAGGTTCTATTCTCTTTCTTCCTTTCATTACGACTGCCCTCCCTGGGATCCTCCTGCCAGTCCGTTCAGCACCCAGTCATAGGCCTGGACTGCCTGGAACAGATTCAGTCTGGCAGTCTCCACATTGATCTGGGCAGTCTCTGTAGTATTCTTCTGGGTCAGGTAGTCGATCCGGGATACATTGCCAAGCTGGAACTGGCGTTCTGTGGCAGCCAGGTTCTTCTGCTCCAAGGCAGCCTGGGCCTGACTCAGTTCAAAGGCGGCCTGGGCGGCTACCACACTCTGGTAGCCGGAATATACGCTGGCGCTGATGCTCTGTTCTGCTTCCCGGATAGTCTCTTTAAGGTCCTCCTGCTTATCCTGGCTTCTGGCATTCTCCAGCTTCCGCCTGTTGGACTTCATGGAAAAGCTGTTCTCCACAGCCTGGGCCTTATCCACCTCAGGATTCATGGCCGCGACCCGCGCCATATCCACCTGGGGAATCTCCCGCACCTCGGGACTGGCATCGTGGGTCCAGCCCAGCAGTACCTGAAGACGCTGCTTCCCGGTATCTATGGCAGACTGGTCATCCTGGATGGCTTTCTCTGCATTCTTGATATTCTCCTGGGCAGCCAGGACCTGTACATCCGTGCCCAGCCCCAGATCCCGGCGGCTTATGGCACTGCGCAGGGCCTCCTGGAGAAGCTCAAGCTGCTTCAGGTCTGTCTGGAGCTTCAGCTGGTTCAGATAATAATTGATCATCCCCGTCTGCGCCTGGGACACCAGAAGTGCCTCCGCGCTGCTGAAATCATAATAATAGGTCATGTAATCTTCCATGGAGTCATCCGCTGTCTCCCGCATCTGCTTGATGGTCTGCTCACTGGAGACAATACTGGACATCATGGAAGCATAACCCGCATCATCCACATCCGGATAGATCAGGTTGGCCTCCAGATCATCTGCCAGCTCCCGGTACCGATTGGACCACTGCTCGTTGGTCTCGCCGTAATCCTTGCGGAAGGTATTCAGATCAATCTGGTTCTTCTTCACCGTGGCATTGTACTCATGAATCAGATCCGCGATCTCCCCATACTCGATCACATCATCCCTGAGTGTGGCCCACTCCTCTGCGGACCGGCCAAACTCCGGAGTCGCCCCCAGAGCAGCCCCCGGCCCCATCACAGCCAGTATCCCTGCCATCCCCAGGGATACGGCACATCTTAATCCTTTCAAAGTTCCACCTCCATGATTCGCTCTATAGATAAAACACTTCCAGCAACTGTACTATCTGTATTAGTATACCATATTTTTTCTGTAAGTAAATCACTGTTTACTTACGGTTTCATTACGGTTTATCAATCGTAACTGGGTTCTTTCTTCCTGCTCCTGTTCATGATCAGATAATACGCCGGCAGCACCAGGAGTGCCAGCACTGTGGAGGCGACCAGTCCGCCCACATCCACCAGGGCCAGACCCTGCATGCTCTTTCCGCTGTCACCGTAGGCCAGAGCCATGGGGATCATGGCTACTATAGTCGTCAGTGTAGTCATGAGAATAGGCCTCAGACGGGTGGCACCCGCTTCAATCAGGGCTGTCTTTATATCCATCTCCTGCCGGTACTGGTTCACGGTGTCAATGTAGAGAATACCATTATTTACCACCGTGCCTGCCAGCATCAGAAAGCCAAGGAGGGATGCCATACTGATGGGCACATCCGCCAGCCACAAAAGACCGAAGGAACCGATCAGGGCAAAGGGGATGGTAGTCATGACCATCAGGGAGAACTTGGGTGACTCGAACTGGGCCGCCATAACCACAAATACCAGGAACACGGCGATAGCGATGGCTCCGCCCAGGTTGGCAAACTCCTCCATCATGGCTTCATCCATGGCATTGGTAGCCCGGTGGATCGTTGGGGTCAGATACCTGGACACCACCTCATCATAGAGCTTCTGCTCGATGGCATCGATCTCCCTGGGATCCTCGGTAGTCAGATCGCCGGTGATGGTCACCTGATACTCACGGTCCATACGGATGATATTGGCCGGAGTATCCCGGAAGGTGATATCCGCCACATCAGTCAGAGCCACGGAACCGCCTGCATTATTAGTCAGGACGATCCCCTGGAGCTTGTCAATGGTGTCATATTCGTCATCCGGGTACTCTACCTTGACATCAATCTCGTCCCCGTCCACATCCAGCGTAGTCGCTGTAGTACCGCCCAGCATGCTGCTGACTGTACCCGCCACCTGCATAGGGGTGATGTTCTCCGCCTGGGCCTTGACCGCGTCAATATCCAGCTTCACAACAGGCGCCGCGTTTTCCAGGGTGCTGTGGACCCTGGATACCTCGCCGCGTCCTAAAAGTTCCTCGCAGATCTGGTCCGAAACTTCTTTCAGCTCGTCGTACTGGGTACTCCGCAGAATATATTCCACTCCGCCGGAGCTGGACATCATACTCATGCTGGAGGATGCCTCCACAGTGATATTGGCCCCGGGCACCTTGTTGAGAAGGGGCTTCCACTCACGGACCACCTGATCTGTCTCACGGGACCTGTCATCCTTCAGGTAGGCAGTCAGTGTAGCACCGCCGCCTCCCATACTCATACCGCTGCTTCCCGCTGTCAGCATATAGGAATCCAGATCCGGATCCTGAACCACAATGGCCTCTACCTGCTGGTAGATCTGATCCGTCTCCTCCACTCTAAGACCCGGGCGGGTCTCAATGGACACGTTGACCTGACCCGCGTCATCCGCCACCATCAGTTCCATTCGCAGCTGGGTAGCCATCCAGATAGACACGGCCAGCAACAAGATGGAAAGGACGATCATCGTCCACTTCCTGGGCAGAATCTCCTCCATCAGCCCCCGGTATCCATCCTGCATTTTCTTCACGAACCAGCCTGCGGGAGAATGATCCTTCTCCTGGGGCCGGAAGAAACAGTAGCACAGCGGTACAATGGTCATAGCGCTGATCAGAGAGGCCGTGAGGCAGAAGATGATGGTGAAGCCCAGAGGCTTGAACATCTGTCCGGTCATTCCCTCCAGCATGGCCAGAGGCAGGAACACCACACAAGTGGTGGCTGTACCGCCAATAATGGACTGGATCACGATGCCGCTGCCCTCCAGGGCTGCCTCACGGTATCCTACAATCCCTTTTCCTCTGGTAGAACGGAAACAGCTTTCCAGCACCACGATGGAGTTATCCACCATCATACCTACACCCAGCACCAGACTGCTGAGGGTGATGACATTTAAGGTGAAGCCCATGGCCTGCATCAGGATCAGGGCCACCAGAATGGAGATCGGGATCGAGGTTCCCACGATCAGGGATGCCCGGATCTCCCCAAAGAATATAAATATAATCAACATGGAGACTATGACCGCCATGGCCATGGTCTGCCATACACTTTTCAGGGAGGAGCTGATGGAATCGCTGGTATCATTGACCACTATGATCTCCAGATTCTCATCCTCTGCCTGAAGCTCCCGGACCGTCCGGTTCACTGCTTTGGACACCTCCATGGCGGAGGCACTCTGCTGCTTCTTGATCCCCAGGGAAATGGTATCGCGCCCATCGTACCGGGCCACGCCGCTGACATCCTCCAGGTTGTTATGTATATTTGCCACATCTTCCAGGTAGATAACATTTCCATTGCCCAGGGAAATGGGGATCTGCTTAAGCAGGTCCATGGTGTCGTATTCCACACCGGCACTGACAGACAGCTTCTGGCCGCCTACGATGGTATCTCCGGACGGATAGGTGAAATTGCTGCTTCCGATGGAGGAAGCGATGCTGCTCATGTTCAGATGGTACTGTTCCAGCTTTTCCGGAATCAGCTCCACCTTGATATATTCCTGCTGGCCGCCGCTGACACTCACCTCTGTGACGGTAGTGATCTTCTCCAGCTCCGGCACCACCCGCTCATCCACATAGTTGTAGAGATTGGACTCGGTCTTGTGGTTCACTGCCAGGGAAATAGACGGCATATCGTCGATATTCATCTCCACAACCACCGGAGACTCACAGTCATCCGGCAGGGAGGCTTCCAGAACATCCATTTTCTTTTTCAGGTCATCATAGGCCTCATCAATATCCTTGCCGTAGTCATAGGAAATGACTGTCAAAGACATATTCTCCATGGACACGGCCTGAACCTGGTCCACACCGTTGAGGGTACCGATCTCACTCTCGATCTCCGTAGTCACCAGATCATTGACATCTTCCGGGCTGGCGCCGGGATAGACAGTGGCAATGATCAGCATGGGCATATCCATGGACGGCATCAGCTCCAGCTTGGCAGAGAGCACTGACTGAAGGCCAAATACGATCAGGCACAGGACCACCAGAATAGTGGTCACAGGCCGTTTGAGGGAAAATTTTGTCAAACCCATCGCTGTTACCTCCTATTCTGCTTTCTGGACTACAGACCCTTCGAACAGTTCTGAACTCCAGGTGGTGATGACCTCATTCTCCGGGCTGATCCCGGATATAAGCTGGATCCGCTCTGAGTCATAGATGCCCACCTCCACCGGCACGTGGTGGACGGTTCCATTGTCATAGGTGTAGACGTAGGCATCGCCTCCGCTGTAGTACACCGCGTCTACTGGCAGGGTCATTACATTTTCCTGTTTATCGGAAGTGACACTGAGCTTCACAGAGGAACCGGTAGACAGAGTGTCCCCCTGTTCCACAGAAGCTTTTACCTTGAAAAGTCCTGTAGCCGCGTCAATCATGCTGCTGATCTCCGTGACCGTGCCGTGGTACTCGCTTCCATTCTTCTCGATCCGCACATCGTCCCCTGCCTGCATCTGGTTCGCAATCTTTTCGGGCACGGAAAATGAAACAGCCTTGCTTCCTTCCCCGGAGATCACGCAGATCAGGTTCTGGGCGGCTACATTGTCATGGACCTCAATATCACAGATCTCTACCTTGCCTGCAATGGATGCCGTGATATTGCTGTATTCCATCTGGTTGTCGTAGTTGATCCTGGCTGTCTCGTACTGGATCTGGGCATTCTTCGCCTGAGTCTGGGCCTGCTCATAGGCTGCACTGGCGATATCCCCGGCAGCGAACAGAGCTTTCTGGCGCTGGAGATTGCGCTGGGCGTCATTTCTGCCCATCTCTGCCGCCTGGAGATTCAGTCTGGCATTCTCCACCTGCCGGGTGTCGATGGTACAGATGGCCTGACCTTCCTGAACCATGTCTCCGGCCTTCACAAAGACCTCCAGCACTTCTCCCGGCATCTTCGGATATATGTAGACCACATCGGACGGCTCAACCTTGCCCACCAGATCCCGGTAAAGCTCAATAGTCCCTGTCTGGGGAGTCTGGGTCTCCACTACGGGAATGGGCGCCTCCGTCTCTGGGGCCTTGGGCTTTAATATCCTCGTGGCTGCCAGGGAAGCCAGGGCCACCACTACAACGCCTGCAACAATTACACTTTTTTTCATAGCTGTCTCCTCTTACTCTGTTTCCATTGTTTCGCAATTTGCTGCTTCTGCTTTAGAGCGTGTTTGAAAATTGCTTTCCGTCAGCTGTGCGTCACAGTTTGTGGTAGATTTGGACCAAATGAACGCGGCGTAGTGGGCTACGTTAAGTGAATTTGGGCCAAATATACCGCAAAGTGGGGCGTGCAGATGCCGGGAATGAATTTTCAAACACGCTCTAGGGCAGTTTTGTAACAATCAGATCCCCGCATCCTCTTCACTTGTATGATGCTTATATGCTCCCCGCCGGAGCAGCTCTATGCCTGTATAGAATCTGCTCCGAATAGCATCCCGGCACTGGGGATATTCGTAATACTGCTTCACTTGTAACAGCAGTACAGACGCTCCCATGGTCAGAACCGGAAGAAAAGCCTCAATCCCTTCCTTATATAATAGGTTCTTGTCTATCTTGTCATAGATCCATCTTCCGGGAGTCCCCTCTACCCCAATGGTATTGGGATCCGGCATTCCTTCCAGTCCGAAGATCTTTAGATTTTCCTGATTAGAGAGAATGTTCCTGGTCATTTCCAGCATCTCATCCGTCTTCTGGATCGCGCTGACAAAATACTCAAACAGCTTCTCCAGCATGGCAAACACATCGCCATGACTTTCCTCCAGACAAACCCGGCAGAATTCTTCCACTTCTTTGCAGCTATCCTCAAAAAGCCACCGTACTACGTCTTCTTTATCTTTAAAGTAAGTATAAAAGCTCCCGCGGGAGATATCCGCATTCTGGATAATCTGATTGATTGATACCTTCTCGTATGGCACTCTGGAAAATTCTTTCTTTGCTGCCTCCCGGATAGCCTGCTTTTTCTTCTCCGAAAGCCGGAGAAACCGTTCCGTCGGCATGTATGTATTCCCCCTCTCGTTCCCGGTGTGTCCGTCCATGCCTGTTAAGCAGATGCGACGGATCTGGGTATGGATTTTATGTACTGCACCGGGGAGAAAACCTGCATATTGGGATCTGCCCCGTATTCTCTTCTCCGGCTTCTTTTGTGACAAGCTGTCACTTTTAATGACAACATGTCATTTATTATAATGACACCTTGTCATGTTGTCAATAGAAGTTATAGAATTTTTATATTTCTATAGCAGGTCTTCATCAGATATGATAGAATGGATGCCATAGTGTGATCATTCATAATCATACTAAAATGCGGCTTTTGGACGGCTGTCACTGGTCTGGTCGTCAATGGTTGTACTGCCGGACAAATGATTCACATTTTTATATACATTGAGGAGACTGCTGCTATGGGATACGTTTATCTGATCTGCGTTGCCATCATGTTCAGCTTCGGCGGTACTTGTGTCAAGCTGATCAAACCCTACTTTGATCCGGAATATATCACCTTCTTCCGGTTCCTGATCGGAGTTGGCTTTCTGCTCCTGCTGCGGTGCTTCCGGCGAAAGGATCTTAAAAATTCTCCCAGAGTGCGGCTTCGTACCATCCTGGGCTGGGTACTTCTGGGCGCAGTCGCCAAATGGATGGCTTATCTGACAGAGAATTACGGACTGTCCCACGGCCCTTCCTATGGCAATATCGTGGCGCAGCCTGCCCAGACGGTTACCCTGACCCTGGTCAGCGTCTTTATCCTGAAGGAGAAGCTGTCCACACGAAAGCTTTTCTGCATCTTCTTATGTATCCTGGGCGTGTTGTCCATTTCCTGGAACGGACGGCCCCTGGACAGCTTTTTCCAGGAAAATATTCTGCTGAACCTTCTGTTCGTAGGAGCGGGCATCTGCGGCGCCACCCACGTTCTTGCACAAAAAATGATTGCTGACAAGATGAATATCATTGACAGCAATCTTCTGATCTTTACCTTCTCCGGAATCCTGGCAGCCATGCCCCTGGTACCGGAGACCCTGGGAGGCGCCCTGACAGGCGTACGCCCGGATCTGGCCTGCATATTCGCGATGTTGTTTTTTGGCCTGATCACCGGCCTGGGCTTCTATTTAAATGCCAGGGCCATCCCCCTGGTTCCCTTCTACATGGTGGGAACCATCCAGAGTACTATGGTGATCTTCGCAATCCTCTGGGGTGTGCTGTTTTTCCATGAGACCATTACCGTTTATATTATCGGGGGGACAGCGCTCTTTATGGCGGGACTGGCCGGACTGCAGCTGGGATAATACCAGGCAAACACCGCTTCTGTACAGCATGAAATACAACCGCGCACTTTCCGAAGGCCTGAGTGCCGAGGAAAACAAGCCATATTTATAGAGCCAGAAAAGGATCCTGTTTGCTAAACATGAAAAAAATACTGACCGTTTATCTAAAACCTTATTACCTGCGGATGGCAGGCGGCTTTCTGATCAAATTCACCGGAACCATCATGGATCTGCTTCTTCCATGGACCCTGGCCCATATGATCGATGTGGTAATCCCGGCCAATCATCCGGGGGAGATTCTCCTGTGGGGAGGTTTCATGCTGGCATGCTCCCTTTTGGCAGTATCCTTCAATGTATTGGCCAACCGGATGGCAGCCCGGGTAGCCAGCGATGCCACCTTCCGGATCCGTAATGACTTGTTCGCAAAGGTCATGTATCTATCCAGCAGCGGGATGGACCATTTCACCCGTCCTTCACTCATATCCCGGCTGACCTCGGATACTTATCATGTGCACCAGATGCTTGGCAGGATCCAGCGGCTGGGGGTCCGCGCTCCGATCCTGCTGACCGGCGGAATCGCCATGACCCTTCTGCTGGATCCGGTCCTGGCCTGCGTGCTTCTGACGACCCTTCCCCTCCTTACTGCAGTAGTAGTTTTCGTATCCAGAAAAAGCATCCCCTTATTTGAGCAGGTACAGTTGCGGGCAGACAAGTTTGTCCAGATGCTGCGGGAGGACATCGCCGGGATACGGGTCATCAAGGCCTTGTCCCGGGAGGAGCACGAACGGCAGCGCTTCGACCGGATCAACCGGGACGTGGTAGAGTGGGAACGGAAAGCCACTCTGACCACTTCCCTTACCAGCCCGGCCATGAATATCCTGCTGAATCTGGGTCTGGTCGGGGTCATTCTCGCAGGCGCCTTCCGGGTGAACCTGGGCCTGTCGGAAGTCGGAAAGATCCTTGCTTTTATGACCTATTTTACCATCATTCTCAATGCCCTGCTTTCCATCTCCCGCATGTTTGTGGTGATCTCCAAAGCAGCGGCCTCCGCCGGACGGATCTGTCAGGTGCTGGATGCAGAGGATGAGCGGGTGCTGCTGAAACTTTATGACAGTAATATGAAAACGGATCCGTCAAATGCCACTTTACCGCAAACTGTATACGCCCGGAGAAGCAACAAAACAACGGCTGACAGACTCCCGCCGCACATTGTCTTTGAACATGTATCTTTCTCCTACAGTGGCAGGGGGTACCAGCTTTCCGATATCAGTTTTTCTTTAAATCACGGGGAAACTCTGGGTATCATCGGCCCCACCGGCTCCGGTAAATCCACCCTGGTCTATCTTCTGATGCGTTTCCATGATGTAAATGAGGGGACGATCCGGCTGGACGGAAAAGATATAGAAGACATGGATCTGCACAGTCTGCGCCGCCAGTTCGGTGTGGTGTTCCAGAATGATTCTCTGTTTGAGAAAAACATCTTTGAAAATATCTCCATGGGCCGGGAGCTGACCCGGGAGCAGGCCATGGAGGCTGCCTTCTACGCCCAGGCCAGGGAGTTTGTTGAGGAAAAGGGCGGGCTGGATGAGCATCTGGATATTCGCGGCGCCAATCTGAGCGGCGGACAGAAGCAGCGGATCCTCATCGCCCGGGCCCTGGCTTCCCGCCCCAGAATCCTGGTTCTGGATGATTCCTCCAGCGCCCTGGACTACCGGACTGACATCCAGCTACGGACTGCGCTGCGGGAGCATTTCCGGAATACCACCTGCATTCTGATCGCCCAGCGGATTGCCGCGGTGATGGAAGCAGACCATATTCTGGTGCTGGATGAGGGACGAATAGCCGGGTATGGGACACATGATGAGCTGATCAGCTCCTGCGGACTCTATCAGGAGATTGCCAAATACCAGCTGGAGTGAAAAACTCCGCAGTACACAAACCGGACGGCAAATTTGCAGTTACAGTTCACGGGGCGGACGCCCGATGCTTCTTGTCTGGCGTAGCCGGACAAGAAGATGCCCCCCGTGAACAGTAACAATTCGCAGCGCAGTATCTGCCCTGTTTCGTCTGTTTGCAGAAAGCGGCGGAATCACCGAACATACAAGAGTGAAAGAAGGTGGATATTCCATGGCGTCAAGAGCCAGAACCGACGGGATCGAGATCGGGGGTTCGACTCTCCAGTATATGAAAAAGCAGAAAACCGTAATCCTGCGGCTGGGCGGCTATCTGATGAAGTACCGGCTGCTGCTTGCCCTGGCATTGTTCATGACGGCAACCGGGAATCTGTTTGCCCTGGTGGGGCCCATGCTGTCCGGTTATGCGGTGGATGCCATCGAACCAGGGCTGGGCCGGGTGGACTTCGGGCGGGTGTTTTTCTATGCCCGCTGGATGGTTCTCTTCTATGTTGCCGCCGCGTCCCTCTCCTATATGCAGACAGTAATCATGGTAACCATAAGCCGGAGGGTGGTATACCAGATGCGCAGGGATGTGTTTGACAAACTTTTATCCCTGCCGGTGGGGTATTTTGACCTGCACCAGACCGGAGATATCATCAGCCGGATTTCCTATGATATTGACCTGGTCAACGAATCCTTATCCAATGATCTGGTACAGATGCTCACAACCGTCATTACGGTAGCCGGTTCCCTGGTCATGATGGTGGCGATCTCCCCGCCGCTGGTCCTGGTCTTCGTAATCACTGTTCCTTTGTCCGCCTTCATCACCCGGTTTATTACCAGCCGGACCCGCCCCTTGTTCCGGAAGCGTTCAGCCAGTCTGGGGCAGCTCAATGGCTATGCCGAGGAGATGGTCACCGGGCAAAAGGCCATCAAGGCATACTGCGGCGAGGAAATCGTCACCAGACAGTTCCGTGAGCTGAACAGAGATGCTGTGGAGGCCTATTACCAGGCAGAATATTACGGAAGCACGGTGGGGCCTATGGTGAATTTCATCAACAATCTGTCCTTGTCCCTGATTAGTGTGCTGGGCGCCTTCCTCTATCTGTCTGGAATGATGCGGGCGGGACAGATTTCCTCCTTTGTACTGTATTCCCGCAAATTCTCCGGCCCCATCAACGAAGCGGCCAATATCGTCAGTGACCTCCAGTCTGCAATCGCAGCGGCGGAACGGGTTTTTGGACTCATGGACCAGCTTCCCGAAGCGCCGGATGAAACCGGAGCAGTTGATCTGGTAAAAAAGCCCCTGCGCGGAAATGTGTCCTGGCAGGATGTAAATTTCAGCTATGAGCCAGAACGGCAGATTCTTCACAACCTTACCTTTGAAGCAAAGGCTGGGGAGATGGTGGCTGTGGCAGGCCCTACCGGCGCCGGCAAAACCACCCTCATCAACCTTCTGATGCGGTTTTATGACGCGGATTCCGGAGAGATCCGGGTGGATGGTCTCGAGCTTCACAGAATTACCCGGAAAAGTCTGCGGAAATCCTTTGCCATGGTACTGCAGGATACCTGGCTGTTCCAGGGAACTGTCTACGAAAATCTTGTCTATGGACAGGAAGATATTCCCAGGGAAAAAGTGATCGAAGCAGCAAAGGCCGCCCACATCCATTCCTTTATCATGCAGCTGCCGGAGGGCTACGACACAGTCCTTAAAGAGGACGGAACCAATATCTCCAAGGGCCAGAAGCAGCTTCTTACCATTGCCCGAGCCATGCTCCAGGATGCCCAGATGCTGATCCTGGATGAGGCCACCTCCAATGTGGACACCTGCACAGAGCATCATATCCAGGCTGCCATGCGCAGTCTTATGAAAGGAAAGACCTGCTTTGTCATCGCCCACCGCCTCTCCACCATCCGAAACGCTGACCGGATCCTGGTGATCCACCAGGGACGGCTGGCAGAACAAGGAACCCACGAAAGCCTGATCGCACAGAAGGGATTCTATTATCAGATGCATAAGGCGGGGAAGATGGGGGAGCTGGTGTAAACCTATACAATGTAACAATTCAGATCCCCCTTGAA
>Ga0137309_101928_pt1 | contig 13291 bp, 9 predicted proteins | sample NAcewiD2O_June_FD_97179 | JGI IMG/M metagenome (GOLD analysis project Ga0137309, IMG submission 97179) | Mouse cecal microbial communities from Vienna, Austria - N-Acetylneuraminic amended D2O_June | ecosystem: Host-associated > Mammals > Digestive system > Large intestine > Cecum | place... | reverse complement strand
CAGAAACCCCACCGCACAGCCCTTTATTCCCTCGCCGAGGTGGCCGCCCAAGGGCGGCCCCGAGAAAGGAGTCCAGAACCATTGGTTCTGGCGCGTTTTTGCCTACTTTTGGCGCGGACCAAAAGTAGGCGCAGGGTCCGGGGGCGCGAAGCCCCCGGGCTTTCAATAAGAAAACAGTACCGGCGGCCCCGCAGGGGCCGCAAAGAACCGCACCGTCAAATTAAGCAGAAATTAAGACACCCCCGCTTGCTACTTAAAGAAAAAGAGTCTATAATGAGAAAACAACTGCCGCCGAAAGAAGGTCTACTTACTTGAAAAAATTTTGGAGAGAATACTTCCTGTTCCAAAAGGAGCCGTCCCCCGGCTGGTCCCGGGGACAGCGGGAACTCTACTATGCCTACCGGGTGGCCCTGCTGCTCTGCGCAGGCCTGTGCATGGGCCTGGCCCTCCTGGTGCTGGCCATCGGCCCCTACCCCAGGGGGACCCTGGTGGACTACCTCTGCCACTGGCAGACCCTGCTGCTGAATACCGTCCCGGTGGCCCTGCTGATCCTCCTCTTTTATGGGATCACAGGCAGGACCGGCGCCGCCTTCCTCCTGGGCGGAGGCATCGCCTTCGGGTTCAGCCTGGGGAACTTCTATAAGCTCCAGTTTCGGGACGACCCCCTCTACTTTGAGGATATGCTCATCCTCCGGGAGGCCAAGGCCATGGCCTCTGGAGACCACTACGCCCTGTTCATCAACTGGCAGATCCTTCTGTCCCTGTTCTGCCTGCTGCTGGGATGGGTCCTGCTGCGTCTGCTGGCCCCCGGCGCGGGACGCCCCTGGTGGCGGCGGACCGCTTGGGCGCTGGCCGCTGTGGCCGGGGCGGCGGCGCTGTCGCCGGTGATCCTGGACGGGAAGGTCTATGAGGACACCCGGAACTTCGGCCACCTCAACCAGTGGAGCGCCACACAGAATTACATCTCCCACGGCTTCTGGTATCCCTTCCTCCACAGCATTTCCGATTTTGTGGAGACGCCGCCGCCGGGGTATAACAAGGCAAAGATGGCGAAGCTTCTGGAGGAATATCCGGACGCGGATATTCCGGAGGAGCGGAAAATCAGCCTCGTGGGGCTTATGCGGGAGGCCTATGTGGATTTCTCCCGTTACGGCGTGCCGGGGCTGGACGTCAGCGGGTACGATCTATACCACGCCCTGGAGGCGGAGAGCTACACCGGCAATCTGGTGACCAATATCTTCGCCGGAGGCACCGTGGACACGGAGCGGTGCTTCCTGACCGGGAACTATCAGCTGCGGAATTTCCGGGGGAATGCCAACTCCTACGCCTGGTATCTCCGGGAGCAGGGGTACGCCATTGAGGGGAGCCATCCCTATTACCAGTGGTTCTATAACCGGCAGAACATCAACGGGTATCTGGGGTTTGAGCAGTACCGGTATCTGGAGGGCGACTATGACCGGATGACCCAGGCGGTCTATCCGGAGGACTCCATTCTGCTGCCGGAGATCTACGCCGACCTGGAAAAGTGCTGGGAGGCGGGGAAGCCCTGCTTCTCCTTCTCCGTCAACGTCCAGAGCCACGGGCCCTACGCCACCTGGGACACCGGGGCGGAGGAGTACCTTTCCGGGGAGCAGTATACCGCGGAGTGCAAAAACGCCATGAACGCCTACATGACCACCATTATGGAGACAGACCGGGAGCTGGCGGCGTTCATCGACCGGCTGCGGGAAGTATCGGAACCGGTGGTGCTGGTGACCTTCGGGGACCATTTGCCCTGGATGGGGGACGGCAACGTGTTCTATGACGAGATGGGTATGAACGTCAACGCCAGCGAAGACGAGGGTTTTTACCAGAGGTATACGACCCGGTATCTCATCTGGGCCAACGACGCGGCAAAGGAGATCATCGGACATGACTTGGCGGGGGAGGGCCCGGCGGTCTCGCCGTGCTACCTCATGAACCTGGTCTTCGAGCAGCTGGGCTGGGACGGCCCCGGGTTCATGCAGGCCATGGACGAGATGATGGAGGTGTTCCCCATTGCCTCCACCACCGGGCGGACTATGACCGACGGCGTGCTGGCCGGACAGGTGCCCGAGGAGCGGCTGGAGCTGTACAGGCGGTTCCAGCACTTGCAGTTCTATTGGCGGAATGAGTTTTTGTATAAAGACGTGATGGAGGAGTGAACCTCCTAACCAGCGAAGGAAAGGATACGCAAGCATGGGCGATGGTAAAGGGCAAATGAGGCTGTATTTGATCTCTGTACTTGGTATTTGCTGGGTGCTTGGCATAGCGGCAGCTTTTTCGCGTGGAAATGTCATATATCAAATTTTGCAAAAAGGATTTACCGCCTTTCCTGTAATAGCCGCCGTCTTGACGAGGCGCATAACGAAGGACAAAGCACAATGGCGCATTTCTCTTAAAGTCTGGAAGGATAATAGGTTATGGGCCTTCTGCGCTTTTGTTCCCGGAATTCTGATCGCGGTGGGCGCGGCGCTGTATTTTATGCTGTTTCCCGAACAGTACAGCGGTATTTTTCATCTTGGCAATCTGACAGGTACAGAGCGGGTCCTGCAAATCACGAACCCGCTGCAATTCGGTTTGATCTGTATACTCATCGCGGCAGTATGTATCCCAGTTCAATTGTTGGAGCTTGGCGAGGAGATCGGCTGGCGGGAATATCTGCTTCCGAAACAGATTTCCATGTATGGCGTAAGAAAGGGAATATTGCTAAATGGTCTCTTTTGGGGAATAGCGCACTTGCCCCTGATCTGCCTGGGCTTTAATTATAGTCCGGAAAACGTGGGCGCGCCCTGGAGCAACATGCTCATGATGATGCTTGTTTGCATGACGATCGGCGTGATCTGTTCCTGGGTCATGGTGCGAAGCAATAATGTCATGTATTCCGCGATTGTCCATGGGGTTGTGAATGTCATCGGTGAGATTCCGGTCTTTCTCTCCATTTCCGGAAAAAGCGGACTGCTGGGACCGAATCCCACCGGGCTGGTCAGTATGTCGGGGCTGATGCTGTGTGCGGCGGCATTGTTCATATGGCTTCCCGGGGTGAAAAACGGCAAAGCAGAAATGGCGGGCCTCCGCGCGGTCCAAAAATAAAATTTCCCCTCCGACAGGATTTTCTCCCATTTGCATCGGACAAGCCGTAAAATGGAGAAAAATCTGCGGAGGGGAATCTTATGCAAGCTACCAAAAACACCCTGTTCCAGTCCGGCCGCATCCATATGCTCCCTATCGAGCGCATCAGCCCCAATCCCAGACAGCCCCGCCGCCATTTTCCGGAACAGCCCCTGCGGGAGCTGGCCGATTCCATCCGGCAGCACGGCGTGCTTCAGCCCCTGACCGTGCAGAAGACTCCCGGCGGCTATGTCCTGGTGGCCGGGGAGCGGCGGCTGCGTGCGGCCGGACTGGCAGGGCTCACCCACGTACCCTGCCTGCTGGTCCGGGCCACGCCTCAGGACAGCGCGCTGCTGGCCCTGGTGGAAAACCTCCAGCGGTGCGACCTCCACTATCTGGAGGAGGCCGCCGCCATCTCCAAGCTCATCACTACCTACGGCATGAGCCAGGAGGAGACCGCCCGGCGGCTGGGACGGTCCCAGCCCGCGGTGGCCAACAAGCTGCGGTTGCTGCGCCTCAGTCCCGCCTGCGGCGAGCTGCTGCGGAAGTATGAGCTCACCGAGCGCCACGCCCGGGCCCTGCTCCGGCTGGAGGGCGAGGACGTCCGGCTGGCCGCCCTGCGGCATATCGGGGAGAAGAAGCTGACCGTGGCCGCCTCGGAGGAGTACATAGAGCTCCAGCTGCAGAAGAAGCAGATGGAAGGGAAGGAAAAAAAGCGGCTGTATATCATCAAGGATGTGCGGCTGTTCCTTAACAGCGTTGACCGGGGGATGGAGACCATCCGCAGGGCGGGTGTGGACGCCCGCTTCGACCGGCAGGAGAGCGAGGAGGAAATTACCATCACCATTCAGATCCCGAAGCAGCAGGCGACCAGCTGAGCGCGGGCATACTGCAAAAAGGGGACCGGGCGCAGGCCCGGTCCTCTTTTTCGTCCGGAGAGAGCTTACAGGTTCTTCTCGTAGGACTCGATCATCTTCTTGAACGTGTGACCCGTACGACCAGCGTGCCGCTGGATCCCCTGGGCGCTGCGCGCCGCGCCCGCCCGGAGGCTTTGCAGATACTTTTCGGTGGACTCTCCGGTAAATATCTTGATTTGCAGCCGCAGGGAGCCGTCCTCCTCCGGGGTGGCAAAGATTTTATCGATATATCTGTCCACAAACTCCTTGCTGATGAGTCCCTGGGCCGCGTCCCGCTCCGCCTCCCGGAGCACCCGTCGGATGGTCTCAATCTGCTTGCGGAAATCCTCCCGGGACATTTGCTGCTGCTCCAGGTCGTAGATCTGCCGCTCCGCCTCGCTGATCTCCCGGTCACAGTCCTTGTTCATGGAGAGGAAATCCCGGTCGGAAAGCTGGCCTGCCGCGTTGTAGCCCAGGAGCTTGCTCTTCTTCTTCTGGGCCAGCTCGATTTGTTGCCGCAGGGTGGCGATTTGCTTCGCCATGTCCTCGCCGTCCCCCAGGGCCTTGTACATCTCGATGTACTCCTCCACCAGGGCCTGAGCGTCCGCCTCGGTCTCCCGGAACACCTCAAGCAACAACGGCTTCAACTCCTCCTCGTAAACGGGGAAGGAGGGGCAGGAGTCCGCTCCATTTTTGATCTTGCCGGAGCACACCCACTTGCTGTTTTTGTTCCCTTGCCTGTCTACCGACTCCCGCCGGTAGTAGGCCGCGCCGCAGTGGGTGCAGTAGAGCTTTCCGGTGAGGAGGTTGGCGTGGTTGCAGATGCCCTGACGGCCCTTTACGTCTTCGCTGCGCTTTTTCAATACGGCGTTGGCCTTGTCCCACAATTCCTCGGAGACGATGGCCGGAACGATCTCCCCGGTCTCGTCCTTAAACATCACCCATTCCTCCGGCGGGAGAAATTTCTGCTTCTTGGTGAACAGGTCGATGACCTTCACCTTGTTGCCCACATAGTAGCCCTTGTACTTGGGGTTGGAGATCATGCCGGACATGGTGGTATGGGCAATTTTTTTACCGTTGTGGTTGTGGTAGCCCTTTTCCCAGAACAGGGTTTCTATCTGCTTCATGGAGTAGTCCCCCGTGGCGTACAGCTCGAACAGCTCACGGACCATGGGGGCCTCGTCCTCGTCGATCACAAGCCGCCCCCCGTCCTTGACGTATCCAAAGATACGGCTGTTGCCCAGCACCACATTTTTCTTGATGGCCTGGGCGTGGCCGAACTTTACCCGGCTGGAAAGCTTGCGCAGTTCGTCCTGGGCGATTCCGGACATGATGGTCAGGCGCAGTTCGGAGTCCTCGTCAAAGGTGTTGATGTTGTCGTTTTGGAAGAACACCCCTACTCCGGCGCTGAGCAGCTCCCGGGTGTAGAGGATGGAGTCCAAGGTGTTTCGGGCGAAACGGGTGATCTCCTTGGTGATGATAAGGTCAAAGAGTCCCGCCTTACCGTCCTCCACCATGCGGTGGAAGTCCTCCCGCTTCTTGGTGGTGGCGGCGGACAGACCCTCGTCTACATAGCCTGGCACATACTCCCAGGCGGAATTTTTGCGGATGAACTCCTCGTAGTAGCTCACCTGGTTGCCCAAGGAGTTGAGCTGTTCATCGCTCTCGGAGGATACCCGGGCATAGAAGGTCACCCGAAGAGGGATATCGTAGACGGATTTTGTGCGCAAGGCCTGACGAATGCTGTGTATATCCATGGCTCGTCTCCTTGTAGTTCGTTTTATCATTTTCTATCTTGCAGTATATCACAGAATATGAAGCAAAGCAAGGGGGACCGCAACAATTGCGGTCCCCCTGTCTGTCAGGTCATGGTCATTTTCCAGCCATCGATTTTCAGCGCCATCTTATTGCGCTCCCGCTCCGTGATGACTCCCTTTTCATACAGCACCCGGTTGTAGTAGGACAGCCAGATCTTTGCCGCTGTCTCTTTCCTGCGCTGTTCAGTGGACTTTTGCTCAGACATGACTGTCCCTCCATTCTATAAAATAATTTCCGTATTTTACCTGATTTATACGGCTGTCGATAGGCTTCTCCTTTCTTCCCGCACCAACGGGATAACAAAAAGCAGACCATCATCACATGGTCTGCTGCCAGGTTTGCTCCTCTTCATGGTCGTCCTCTTTGTGACCGAGGGCAATCTTCTTTTCCCGCTCTCTGCGGAGTGTCTTGCTGTCGGCGTGCTTGTGTGCAGTTGCGGCGTCGCTTACGGGAACAGGGTTGTCAGACCGTTCCAGAGCGTGGCCCAACCGTACCACAGTGCCAGCAATCCCACCAGCACCGTCGGAATCAATAGCCACTCCGGTGAGGGGCGGGGAAGTCGGATCGTTGGCAGGGAAAAGTGCTGCTCTCTCTTCTTCCCAGCCTGTTCCAACAGGCGGTGTATCTCCCTTGCCTCTCGAATCAATTCCACCATCTGTTCCTGTGTCGCCCAGGGATTGGGCCTTGCGGCTATCTCCTCCAGCAGAAGCATCTGCTCCGCCAGGAGTTCTCCCATTGCCGTCAGTGCAGCGGTCAACCTCTGCCACTCCCCCGCTGTGGGATGCAGTGTCTCTGCTGGCGGCTTCTGCATATTCCGCCGGCGCAGCTCCTCCATGGATAACTGCCTGTCGGATTCTGAACTCAAGCTCCATCCTCTCCTTCAAATATTTTTCGTCGTGGAGCCGGTCGTCCCGGCATCTCATACCGCCGGGAGTGGTGTAGGTGATGCTCTTCCGGCTGTCTGTCCAGCGTACGTCGTATCCCTCGCTGCGCATCAGCGCAATGAACTCCTCCTGGTTGCGGGCGTACCGCATACACTCGTCGATGGTATTCATCAGCCGGAACTTCCAGCTCTCTCCTCTGGCGGCGGTGTGGTACTCCGCCCCGGACATAGACTTAACCTTTCGTCTTTTCTGAGGCTGGAACACCGGCAGACCGAACTCCATACAAACCTGGTCGTTGCGCTGGCGCAGCTGTGTCAGCTCCGGCTCACTGATGTGCAGTTTCTTTCCGTCCTCGAAGCTGACACTGTTGATAAGGAAGTGGGAGTGGACGTGGTCACGGTCGACGTGGGTGCAAACCAACACCTCCCGCCCCTGGAACCACTCCGCCAGCTTCAGTGCGGCGGCGTGCGCGGTCACGGGATTTACTTCTTCGTCCGCCGGGAAGGACTGCACCATGTGATAGAACATCGTGCCACCCTCTTTGTGGTATAGCAGCTTGGTTCGCAGGAAGTCATCGTGGACACTCTCCGGCCGGCAGTTGACGCCGCTGACCAGCTGGCGGCCCTCCCACAGTGTTTTCTTCTCCTGCTGTGTGTACCTCATCACCGCTCCCATGCAGGCGCGGCTCTGGCCCTTGGGGTAGTTGGTGAAGTGGATGATGGCTATCTGCTCCACCTCCCCCGCTCCTGAATCTCCCGCAGAGCGGCACTGATCCCGGCCAGCTCCCGTGTCATGCCGTCCAGGTTGACGATACTGACGCGGCCCATATTGGACAGCGCGGTCAGCTGGTTCAGATTGTTGCCAATGGCCCGGAGTTGCTTGGCAACCTCTTTTAAGTCCTCGATCACCACCACCTGGCGGCCCAGACAGCACCGAGTGACGTAATCGCTTTGGGACAGTCGGGCCTGCTTTGCTTTCTTCTTGATGGTATCCAAATCCCTGGAGGCAATCCGGATACTGAATGTGGTATCTTTGTTCATTGTTCCTCCTGTTCTACGGGGTGTGGGGCGCCGCCCCACATTGGCATTTGGTGGGCGGCGGCGGAAGCCGGTGTCCAGACAAATGCGATGCTGGCTCCCTCCCAAGGGAGGGAAATTCCCGCCTCCGGAGCCCTCTGCGTCTTTCGGCCACAGGCAGGGCAACAGGGTCGTACCGGTGAGACGGCTAGACTGCCCGACCGCCGCCATACGGGCGCACACAGCGGATCCTGCGGGCCACGAACCTCCAATTTAAGGAGGCAACCGGGCAGTGTCCTTAACCCGTTACCCTCTTACCCTCTTGAACGGAATCCGGCAGCGTGGCATACCAGCGGTCACCTCTGCGGACAGATACCACTCCCTGGTTCTGCTTGGCAATTTTCAGCGTTCGCTCAGAGATGCCAAGGGCAGAGGACTGTTTCAGCAGTTCTTCGGAGGCGACCTCTCCATGCTTCAACAGTTCCAGCAGCAGACGTTCCGCCTGCTCTGTCTTTGTGGTGCTGGAGCCACTGCCGGAGAGAAGCTCACTGGCGGTGGTATCACAAAACCCATTCCAGGAAAATCCTGCGTTTGAATGCAGAGAAAACAAAATGGACGCCCCCTCCGGAGCCAGACTGCTCTTGTCGTGAACCGCCACTCGGGTTTCGGAGTCATTCTTGGAGCGCCCCACCAGCAGCACGCTCCGCGCCGCCGCCCGGAAGTCAATGGAGCCCAGACCTCGATACGCAGACTTGACGCCCTGCATTTTGTTCATGTGACCTACCAGCACAATGGCGCAGCCCGTCTGTTCTGCCAGCTGCCCCAGCCGTTTGAAGATGGGCCGCACCTCATTGGCCCGGTGCATATCCACACCCTCTCCCAGGTACGCTTGGATGGGGTCGAGGACTAACAGTCCTGCTCCGGTCTCTTGGATTGCTTGGGCTATTCGGCGATCACTCAGCGTCAGTTCCCGTTCGCTCTCGTCGATAACCAGCACACGGGAGCAGTCCGCACCCAGCGCCGTGAGCCGGGGCTTGACCGTATCCGCCAAACCGTCCTCCGCCGTCTGGTAGATGATGTTCATGGGCGGCAGACTCTCTGCGCCTCCAGGCATTGGCAGTCCGCAAGTCAGCAACGCAGCCAGCGCCAGCACGAAAGTAGTCTTGCCCTCGCCCGGATCACCCTGGATAATTGTGATCTTACCTCTGGGCAGATATGGATACCAGAGCCACTGCACCTCTTCTGTTGGGATGTCACTCATAGTGAGCAGCTTTAGCCTATTCAACGCAAATCCCTCTTTCATTTCAAACATCTGACCACACACCATACCCGTTCCTGCGCCAGGCTTCTCTGCCACGTAGTGTTCTCCCTGGTACGCTCACCCGCATCTGCGGGGTCGTGGCGGTACTTGAGCCGGAGGCATATCCTCTCTGGTGGTGGGTATTCAGTTGTCGAGGTTCGTCCGGACTTTCTTTTTCCTCGTTGTCATGCTACAATAATTTCAGCCGCCTTTACATCATGAAGTGATCTTGAGGAGGGAGCGGTATGGCAGACAAAAAATTCCCCGGTCTCTGGATTGAGACCGGGGATGATGGAAAAATTTGCATTGTGATGTCTGGGGCGTACAGACCGGAGACACACCTTCCTTTTGTTACGCCTGCAGAGGATTTGGTGGCCGCGGTGGAGATGGATTATACAGCCTACCGCCGGGAAGTCCAGCGGCTCTACGAAAGGCATCCGCTGTTTGAGGCAAAGCTGGATATTTCGGTGTCCGAGCTGGAGGACTTGTCTGCCGAGGCGCTGTTGCTCCCATCCGTGCTCCACGAGATTGACCCACTTGGTTTCTTTGAGCTGGGAAACCTGCTGGACAAAGCTCTTCGGATGCGGGACGACGGTTCTGCGTCGTTCCTCCTCCGCGCCGGGCAGCGCTTACTGCAAACGCTGGAGGTTCCCATCTACACACAGATCCGGCTTCGCAACATCATGGAGATGGCCTTCGACGGGATGGAGCGAGTCACCCAGCAGGAGCGTTTCGAGAAATTACGCAGTGTTTATCCTCAAGTTGCGAAGTTCTGTGACCCTGCCCGGCTGGATGGATATGAGAATGTGATCCTGTCACTCCCGGTGGACAATGTGTATCAGCTGCGGCTGGTGGAACTGATGCTGTACTTCCGCCAGGAAAAGCAGCGCATTGCCCGGTGCGACTACTGCTGGAATTACTTTATACCAAAAACTAAAGCCAGAGTGCTTTACTGTGACCGGATTTTTGACGGGCAGTCCTGCAAAAAACAGGGGGCCAACCTCAAACGCAGAAAGGGCCCGGAGCAGGACGATGCTTTGAAGCTGTTCAAGCAGCTGCGGGACCGGATGTACGCCCGAATGCTCCGCTATCAGGATGCGCCGGAGAATCAGCGGGGCCGGCTAATCCCTATGATGCCAGCACAGTATGACGAATGGGAGGCGAATGCCCGTCAGGCTCGCCGGGAGTATATGGCGGGGAAAATCAAGGCGGAGGAGTTCCTGCGCCGCATCGACACCACCCGTGAATTGACCAGTTACGATACCATCAAGCAAGAGCTGCCGCCAGAGGAGAGCGTCTGGCAAAAGCGGGTCGCCGCTGATTTGGGCTTCGATCCCGAACAAGACTATCCGGCCTCTTTTATGGCACTCGACCTTGGTGAGGACATCGATGATCCGCAGTGGCAGCACTTCACAAGGGCGGACTTAATTCAGAAAGATCAGGAGGGACATCAGAGTCTGCGGGAGAAGTATGGAAAACAGTCACCAGCATCTTCATATAAACCAGAAAAGGAATAGTCGTATTTAGCCTGTTCATACCAGTGTATTGTCTGTCCACATCTCGCACTGGCTGATTACTGTATTGACGGCATCCTCTACGCCCTCGGGGGGATAGTCATATCTTCTCAGCAGCCGTTTGACCATCCTCCGCATCCCCGCCCGGGCGGTCTCTTTTCTCTGCCAGTCAATGGTACGGTTTTTCCGGAGCATCTCCGTCAGCTCCCGGGTCATGGCCACCAGCTGGTCATTCTCATAAAAGTCCTTGATGGCCTCCGGCTTGGTCAGCGCATCATAGAAGGCCATCTCTTCCTGAGACAGCCCCAGCGTCTCTCCCTGCCGATGCAGCGCCGCAATCTGGGCGGCGGCATCCAACAGTTCCTTGATGACCTCCTCGTTGGTAATCAGGCCGTTGTAATAGGCGTTCATCAACCGGGCAAGTTTTTCGGAGAATTTCTGAGACTGCACCACATTGGTCCGTTTAAATACAGAGACCTGCTCTGCCATCAGCTTGCGGAGAATTTCCACAGCGATATTCTTTTCCTTCAGCTTTGCGATCTCTTCCAGCACCTCGGGATCAAAGAGGTTGAATCTCTCTCCAACCGTCTTGCTGTCAAACAGATTGATGACGCCCGCACTCTGGATGCTGGCTTTCAGCAGTTCATTGATCTGTGTGTTGATCTCCTGCAAGGACAACAGCCGGCCTCCGGCGCCTCCCATAGTCAGCTTGACCACGGAGGAGCGCACCGCCTCAAAATAGGCGGCCTCGTGGCGCTCCTGGGCGGTTGTCAGGCTGGCACAGAGAGAGTGGGCCTGCCTGAGCAGCAGCGCCTCTTTGGCAAACAGCTCCTTCCGCTCAGGAACGGCGGCATCCAAGACAAAGTTGACGCCGCCAGAGATTGCCTGAGCCATCTCCAAAGGGCTGCCGCCAGTAAATTTGCTGTAGTCAAACCCGTACATAAGGTCCTTGCAGACCTGGAGCTTTTCCCGAAACTTGGGGTAGGCGGTCTGGGAGATGTTCATATCGCCATAGTTGCCCCGGTCCCGCTCGGTGTACTCGTTCATAGCGGCCTTCAGGGCGGAGGCGATACCCACATAGTCCACAATCAGACCGCCCTCCTTATCCTGGAACACCCGGTTGACCCGGGCGATGGCCTGCATCAGGTTGTAGCCATGCATAGGCTTGTAGATATACATGGTGGCCAGGGACGGCACATCGAACCCCGTCAGCCACATGTCTACCACAATAGCGATTTTCATGGGGGCGCCGTTGTCTTTGAACTTCCGGGCCAGCTCCTCCTTATGGCTCTTGGTGCCGATGATGGCTTTCCAATCCTCCGGATCGTTATTTCCGCTAGTCATAACGACCCCGACTTTTTCTGACCATCCGGGCCGCAGCTCCAGCAGCTTCCGGTAGATTTTCATAGCGATGGGCCGGGAGTAGGCAACGATCATGGCCTTTCCGGTGAGCAGATTTGCCCGGTAGTTCTCATAGTGGCTGACAATATCCTCACACAGGGACTGAATGGTGGAGTCCGCCCCCAGAACGCTCTCCATCTGACCCAGCATTTTTTTGCTCTTTTCAATGGTCTCAGCGTTGGACTGCCGCTCCAGAATGTCGTAGGTGGCGTCGATCAAATTCAGGGTATTCTGGTCCAGCTTCAGGTGGATGACCCGGCTCTCGTAGTACACCGGGCGGGTGGCCCCGTCCTCCACCGCCTGGGTCATGTCATAGACATCAATATAGTCCCCGAACACCTCCCGGGTGTTCCGGTCCTTGATGGAGACCGGCGTACCGGTGAAACCGATGAAAGTGGCATTGGGCAGGGCCTCCCGGATGATGAGGGCGCTGCCTACCACCACCCGGGCCTCCCGCTCCCCGTCGGCGTTTTCGGAGTACATTACCTTCTCCTTCAGGCCGTACTGCCCCCGGTGGGCCTCGTCCGCCATGACCACGATATTCCGGCGGGTAGACAGGGCGGCCTCGCCCCGCTCAAACTTAAACATGGTGGTAAAGATGATCCCGTTGGCCTTCCGGCCCTCCAGCAGAGACTTTAAGTGCTCCTTGCTCTCTGCCTGCACCGGGGTCTGGCGGAGAAACTCCGCGCACCAGGCAAACTGGGTGTAGAGTTGGTCGTCCAGGTCGATGCGGTCGGTCATGACCACAATGGTGGGGCTGTCCAGCGCCTCCTGCAAAAGATGGGCGTAGAATACCATGGACAGCGACTTGCCGCTGCCCTGGGTGTGCCAGAACACGCCGCCCCGGCCGTCAGTGGCGGTGGCTGTCAGCGCCTTTTCCGCCGCCTTGCGGACAGCGAAGTACTGGTGATACCCGGCCAGAATCTTGACGGGCTTCTGGGCGTCGCCGGAAAAGAGGATGAAATTCTTCAAAATATCTAGCAGCCGCTCCCGCTGGAACATGCCCTCGTAGAAGGTGTCAAACTGGGCGTAGGCCGTGTTCTCATAGCTGCCGTCTTTGGTCTTCCACTCCATGAAGCGGTCCAGGCCGGAGGTGATGGTGCCCGCCCGGTTGGTGGACAGGTCGCTGATGACGCAGATGGCGTTATAGATAAACAGGGAGGGAATGTCCTGCATGTAGTTGCGCAGCTGGTGATAGGCGTTTTCTACCCCCGCATCCTCTTTGGCAGGGCTTTTCAGCTCCATCACCACCAGGGGCAGACCGTTGAGGAATAAAATCACGTCCGGGCGGCGGGTGTTGCCGTTTTCGATGTATGTATACTGGTTCACCACA
>Ga0137309_101927_pt1 | contig 13315 bp, 9 predicted proteins | sample NAcewiD2O_June_FD_97179 | JGI IMG/M metagenome (GOLD analysis project Ga0137309, IMG submission 97179) | Mouse cecal microbial communities from Vienna, Austria - N-Acetylneuraminic amended D2O_June | ecosystem: Host-associated > Mammals > Digestive system > Large intestine > Cecum | place... | reverse complement strand
TTATTAAAATAAGCCACATATTCCTGCCCGGAACTCAAAAACTCCAGTATCCCTCCGCAACGGCACACCATGAAAGAATCTGTGGTCAGCACCCGGCTGTAATCTGTGGTCCAGTTTTCTATGTGTTCTATAATTTCCTGCAAATCCCGGATCAGTGCATCTATCACTGCTTTCAGTTCTGTATAGCATGGTAAGATCTTGATTTCAGACACAATATATTCCGGGGTCCGTTCCGGGCTTTCTGCGTCTTCCTTTAACAGGTTTGATGCCATTCCCAACGGTATACCCACATCTATTGTTCCGACATCCCAGGTATCCTGATCTGTCAGCACATGCAGTTCCCTGTCAAGTCTCTGAAGCTTCTGGTATACATTTTCATAATTATTTAAGAATTTTTTGCTGGTCAGCCTTGTCTTTTCCGCATAGCCAAACACTTCTGCCTTTTCTTCAATTTGGGATACCGTTTTCTCCATGTCTGTTATTGCCGTATCCATCTTCCCCAGCCGCAGACGGTAACGTCTGGCCAGCGCACTGTCATGATAATATCCGCTCCCCTGCTCTTCCTTTATAATGACGGGAATTTCTTTCCTTAATGCTGCAATCTGCTCACGCATTCTGTGGATATCCCCATCTAAGCCGCCCTGCAGTGTACGGATTTTTAACAGACGCTCTTCCAGAAGATACATATTGTTGACGATAACCTTTTCGCTTGGTTCAAACCAGACCTCCTCCAGGAAATGCAGGCACTCCCCATATCCCTGGTCAATATAATCCGACTTAAGCTTCAGATATTTATTATACTTTTTATTCTCTTCGTTGGCTGTAAAAGCATCATTGGCATACAGCTTCCTTACCATATCCATATAGTAAGGGGAATAGCATCTTGTATAGGGGTGAAGATTCTCCGTCTTTTTACAGTCTTTTTCTGTGGCAATAATATACGGACCTGATACATTACTTCCATACCCGTTCGCTTTTACAGTCAGGCGGGTACTTTCCCATTTTGCCCTGCCTGACTGGGCATAGCAGCAGCCGATTTTTGCGTTGTCTACTACTATATTGTCTCCTTCGATCAGCCGTTCCTGTTTTATAAGTTCTTTTTCTATTTTCTTTATCTGGTCTTCCATCTTCACTCTTCCCCTTATTTTCTCCCATCAAAGAAATTCAGCTCCCAAGTATCATCCTCAAAGTCAAAAAATGTCTCCTCACTGGTATACAGCTGTTCCCCGTCCCGCAGGACCGGCAGCACCACGAAGCCCCACCGCTTCTTTGACACCCACACGAAAAACTTCATTTCCCCTTCCACAATCGTATCCGTCTCTGCCTGGATCACTGTACCCCTGTACGTTCTGTCGATCTCTTCCTGGGTGGTCTTTTTGAACTGGGAGGTATCGTACTCGTAATAACAGGTCTTCAGCCGGTTGCCCTGGCCGTCGTTTAAGTACAGGTCCAGCTGCCGCCCGATCCGGAACCGGGAGATACAGCCGATTCGGTTTTCCGGGTCCAGGCTCTTCACCAGGATCTTCTCTTCCCCCTCATGGGTATGGGCCATGATCTCATAGGGAAGCCTTCCCTCCTGGCAGTTCTGGTTCACCCTCATGTAGCCCAGCTTGCAGTTACGGAAATATGCCAAAGCCCCTTCCAGGCAGCACATTTTCAGACCGTTTCCGCCGCTGTCCTTTCTGGTATTCTGGATCATCTTCCCGGGCACATACTCCTTTAAGGCCTCTGTAAACAGCGGGGACTTGCAGGACTGTCCGGTCATTTTGATCATCTCATACCGGGAAAGCTCCCCCTGGCTGAATTTGCTGTCCAGGAATTTCTCCATCAGCCGGTACACATCCGGGCGCAGCAGCTCCTCGATCTCATTTAAGTACAGGCAGAATTCCACCTGGCCTGTCACCTGGCCGAAGCTTCCGTCCTGGCACAGGGACAGCTTCCATTTATCAAGAAACAGCTCTTTTCCGGCCCCTGTCCCTGCTTCCTTTTCATCCCCGGTCCTCCTGGTTGAGATACGCAGCTCATAGAGGAACCGGGGCTGGAAAAATGCCTTTTTCACCTGCTCTGCCAGTTCAAAGAGGTAATAATAGTTGTTCTTTACAAAGAAGTACTGCTCCCTTGTCCTCTCCTCATAATCCTTAAACCGGGTCGGAATCCATGTCTCCGCCATCCCGTACCGCCTTTCCAGTGCTTCCCGCAGGGCCGCATCCTCCCGGCCTCCACCCTCCTCTTTCTGGAGGAATCCCAGTTCCTCTGCAATGCGGATCTTTAACAGCTGGAAAATCCGGTATGTTAAGTTGTTTCCGCCGAAATTGGTGTCCCCGTTTTCATACTGGGTTTCCAGGTCCACGATGTAGGACACCCGGTTATTGTCAATACGGAACCTTCCTGATGTCAGGTCCGTGGTTCCGCCGCCGCAGTCTATGACCAGTGCATGGTACCAGTAACCGTCTTCATACTGCCGGTTCTGGATCATCCGGCTGATACTGTGGTACAGCACTGCCATCCCCTCATCCAGTTCGCAGTTTACGGTGTATTCGGGAAGCAGCTCCCGGAACAGTTCCTGGAATTTCTCCTTCTGGCGGATGGGGGACAGAAGCTGGATCTGGGTAAAGCTGTATTTAAACTGCTGTCTCGCCAGGTCCAGAAGATAATCCAGATAGGCCCGGAGCATTTCCTTTCTCCGGAACTGGTATCTGTACCCGTTCTGCAGGATGACACCCTCGCTCCGCTCTGCATCGCTGACCCACCGCTTGATATCGTGGAATACTGCCACATCCTCATCCCGGTAGTTCTGCCGGGTCAGCGCCAGGGCCTCCTCCCCGAATAGGAATTCTGTCCGCTCCCCTTCCGTCACCCGCACCCCGATGACACTGGGGATCACCGGTGTCCCCCCGGTGCTGGCTGTCCTGGAGCTGCCGTCCGGCAGACAGATCCCCATGGTAGTATTGGAGCTGCCGAAATCAATCACAAGGGGCAGGTCTGCCGTCTCCACCTTCTTCTCCCGGATATCCAGAAGCGGAATCTGTATCCCTTCCAGGTATCCCGGAACGGATGTGCGGTTTCCATGGTAACAGTCATATAAAAATTCGGAATCCCTTTCATGGGGAAAATACAGCAGGGAGTACTGGTGCTTTTCCAGGGGCCTTACCGGCACATCCTTTCCTTTTGACAGCCATGCCCCGCTCTGCTCCTGCCGGATATAGAAACAGGTATAGACCCGCAGGTCCTCATCCACCAGCAGGAGATTTCCCTCATACAGCGCTCCCTCAGACTGCACCTGGTATCCGTCCAGTTCACTGAGTCCCACCGCCTCATACAGGACAATGGTTCCGGGGATACGGATCACCTGGCTGTGGGAAAGCTTTACCCCGTGGTCCCGCAGGCAGGCTTCCAGCCTTTCCAGTCCCCCTTCAGCACCGGTCTGGATATGGCGGAATTCCTTCCTTCCCCGGAACCGCATCAGGATCCGGATCAGTGCCTCCCGGTCCGAAAGGGATGCGGAAGGAACCACCAGGCGTTCTTTCCGGCAGAGTTCCCGCAGATGGAAGGTGGTCATCTTTTCCAGTTCGCTCTGCCTGTAGGTTTCCTTTTCTGGTTCTGTCTGACTGGGGTGTAATGTATATGTATACCGGCTCATGACTGTTCCCCTTCCTGTTCTGAATTCTTTGTCAGGGGGCAGGCGGTACAAACTGCACACTGCTTCCCGGTCCATAGGACTCGGTCCGGGGTGGTCCGGCAGCATCTGCCCCCTCTTCCGTCCCTGTCCGCCCTTCCTGCACCACAGCCTCAGCTTCCCCTTCTGCATCCCCGGCACTTTCCCTCCGGGCTGCCTCCTGCGCCGCAGCCGCCGCTGCCTCCTCTGCCTGCTTTCCCGCCCTTGCCGCCGCTATCTTCCCGTTGATGCCGTCTGCCTGTTCGGGCAGCTCCAGGCGTATGTAAATGGCCTGGGCTGTCTGGTAGAAGGTGACAGCACTTTCGTACTGTCCCTGGGCCAGCAGCTCATTCCCCTTGTTTTCCAGTTCAATGGCATTCTGCTGGTCATTGGCCTTCTGCTGGTTCTCCAGCTCCCGGCCTGCCTCGCTCTCTGCCTGCTGTTTCGCCACTTCGGCCGCGGCGGCATCTTCCTGTTCCTTCCGCCTTGCCGCATCCTCCAGCCGGCTCTTTTCCAGCTCTTCCTCGGCTTTCGCCTGTTTTTCCAGCGCCTCGGCCTTTCCCTCCCCGTAATAGATGGAGGCCGCCTTTTCCTTTGCAGCCTTATAGGAGGCGGCCGCCCCCTCCAGGTTGCCGTATTCTTCCTTTTTCTCTCCCAGCGCAATCAGGTCAAACACTTCCGTGTAATCCCTGGTCTGCTTTAACTGGTCCTCAATATAGCTTCTTCCCATATTTCCGGCGGCGGAAGAAAGCTCTTTTGCCGTCAGGTACAGCTTCTGGGCTTTCTGGTAGTCCCCCGCTCCCATGGCTTCATCTGCCAGGATGATCTGCTCTGCCAGTTTCTGGTACCGGCCGGCTTCCGCCGCCTCTTCCGTGCGTTTCAGACCGTCAGCCAGTGTTTTCGCCTCTTTGTATTCATCCGCCGCCTTCTGGTAGTTGTCATAGCGCAGGTAGGCTTCCCCGCTGTCCATACAGTCTGCCAGGGCCGTCTCCTGCCTGAGGATGTTCCGGTGCCGCATGTACAGCCCAAGGCCAAGTCCCCCTGCCAGCAGCAGCACCGGAATGGCCACCGTCAGAACCCGTTTCAGTGTCCACGGCTTATCTGGCGGCTGGAACGTCTTGTTGACAAAGGTCACTGCCAGGGTATAGTTGTCAATGTCTTCCGTCTCCTGCTTTTTCAGGATAAAATCTTCTGTCTGGTTTACGGTTTCCTCCGGACTGTCCGCGCTGTTGATGATATCCAGGAATTCCCTGTCCGGGCACTGTTCCCAGACGCCTCTTGTCAGCAGCGTGAAGATATCACCGCTTTCCAGCTTCTGCTTTCTGGAAACCCGGATTTCCGGCATTCCCCGCCCTCCCAGGAAGGAATACAGGTTGTTCCTTTCCTCATGGGCTGCTGCCTGGTCCAGGGGAATACGCTCTGCCTCCAGGAGATTCTGCGTCAGGGACTGGTCCTCTGTCCTCGCCAGGATCCTGGCGCTCCTGACCAGGTAAAACCGGCTGTTTCCCGCATGGGCGTACCGGATCTTCCGGTAGTCCGTGACTGCTACAACCGCCGAGGCCTTTAAGTACATCCCGCTTTTCTGCCGTGCCAGTTCCGTGTGTGCCCGGTGGATATACCTGTGCAGGCGGCGCTTTCCCAGGGACGGGGCTTCTGTAAAATCCCGGATAATGCTTTCCACCACCAGCTTCGCGCTGTTTACCGAAGGCTCCGCATCCAGACTGTCGGCCAGCACATAGCAGGCGAAATCATCCATTTCCACATAGCCGAAATAATCCCGGTTGGAAAGCTGCCTGCCTTCCTCGGATACATGGGCAGTTTTGAATTCAGAGTTAATCCTTCTCATATGGGTTCCATCCTTGTTTTTACTTTTATGAGTATCACACTTCCGTTGTCCTGGTCCGGGGCCGCCTTTGCCTCTGCCGCCCGGATGATCCGGTCAGCCGCCTCCTGCACCGGAAGGCCGGACACAAGAATATCCTCCGTCTCCCTCCAGGACAGTTCCTCTGACACGCCCCTGCTGGCCATAAAGACCAGGTCCCCGTCCTTTAACCGGACCGGCTGGCTGCCGGTCTCGATTTCGTGGAACCCGTCCATCCCCAGATAGTTCCAGACCCGCGTCTCTTCCATGCTCCAGATGGCATCCTGCCGGGTGATCTTTCCTTCTTTCCACGCATCTGCCGCCAGCACGTCCAGGGTCTGTCCCCTGCTTAAGGGAATCAGTTCCCCGTGGCGCAGAAGGGCGATGCGGATACTGCCGGCCAGTGCATAGAAAAGACGGCTTCCGTCCAGGAACACGGCCCCCGCGTTTGCCCCGCCCCGGCGCTCCCCGATGGTTTTCTGGATCCGGCTGTTGGCCTCATAAAATGCGGTTTTGAAAAAATAATCCGGGTTATGCAGCACATGGTAAGGCTCATAGCGGTCCAGTATGGTGTCCACTGCCAGCTGTGCACAGAGCCTCCCCGTATTCCGGGTCCCGGTTCCGTCTGCCAGGACTGCCATGATTCCGGCCCTATTTTCCACGAACTGGGCCTGGTCTGCCTGGATTTCCCTCTTTCCCCTGGTCTGGGCAGTCCCTGCTTCCCAGCTTCCTTCCCCTGGCTCCCCCGGCTCCGGCTTTCCGGTTACAGACAGGTACATCCGGATCCCCAGGGCAGCCAGTCCGGCCACTGCCGCTGCTCCCGCTGTCCATATATGCATATGTATCATCCCACATCATCCCATGAAAAATTTGTGCCGCACAGGGGAACGAACAGAAACCGGCTCTTCCCCATGCTGATGGTGTCATATGGCTTCAGCTCGGTGGGCACATACACCGGTTCCTCGTTCAGGTAGGCCAGTCCGGCGGAATCCCCCGGAAGAATGACCGTGTTCAGTTTCTTCGGGTCATACACGATGATGGTATGGTTTTTCCGGTTAATCTCGTTGTCCCCGATGATCTGGATGTCCATGTCATCCCCGCGGCCGACAAAGTTTTTTCCGCGGTGGATTTTATAGTCCTTTCCCACCCTGGCCCCTTCAATGCATACCAGCCATCCGCATACCGGCTCCTCGTCCTCCTGGAGAATCTCCACCGGCGGCTCAAACCCGGCTGGCTTTGCCACTTCTGTCTCCTCCTGGGAACGCATGCTGCAGTAAGGACAGATCTTCCCGTACCGCCTGCCGTTATATACATGTCCGTTCGGGCATCTTACTAAACTCATTTCTTTATTCTCCTGTCTTTTGCATTCCGGCCGGCGGCTTTCCGGCCCTGGTGCTTTCCGGGGCAGGAAGATGCCCTGCCCTGGCTGCTCCCTCCCGTGTTCCGTCAGCTGACCAGCAGTCTGGTGCTGGCAATATACAGAATATCCCCGGCCATAACACGGCACGGGCGCCCCATCACCTTATAGCACTGGCCGTCCTCCACCTTGCGGACCCGGATTCCGTTTTTGGATCCCAGGTCCTCCACATACCAGCAGTCCAGGCAGAAATTCAGCACCGCATGCTGGTAATCGACAAAACAGCTGTATTCACAGTCAGCCAGGTCAACATCCACTTCCTCTGATCCCCTTTTTCCCACAACCAGGGAGGTTCTTCCTGCCAGGTCCCAGGATCTGACCGGTCTGTTCTGTTCATCCAGGAGAATCAGTTTCCCGATTCCCGCCGGACTGGCAGCATCTGTTCCCTGTACCTGTCCGCAGCCCAGCCGGTACAGGTCCACACAGAAGAACAGGATGATACATCCTGAAACTGCCAGAATTCCCCAGGCCCACTCCCTGCCCCAGGGGCCACGGAAAGCGGAACATCCCAGAACCAGGCCGCACAGGATGATGACCACATCTGCAGCGGTTTTCCCTTTTCTGTTCTTTTTCATGTTCTTCTGCCTCCTCCCACACCGGGTACATAAAAGTATCTGGTAACTGTCCAGGGGTTATCTGTTAAGACCGCCGAAAAATGCCCGGAACATTTCCTCCGGTCTCACAGGACCTTCCGCCTTTTTTGCCCCGGCGCCTTTCCCCTGGTAGGTTTCCATCCCTTTTCCCGGCTGGAATCCGAAGAAGCGCTCAAACTGGCCCATATCCGGCTGTACCTGTTTTCCTTCCCGGCTGTCTGCACTCCTGCTGCTTTCCCGGAATCCATGTCCGGATGGACCGTGGGCTTTTCCTGCCCCGGCCTTTTCCAGGGCCGCATCATATTTTTTCCGGCTTTCCGGATTCTCCAGGTGCTGGTATGCCTCCTGGATCTCGTACATCCGTTTTGTTTTCCCTTCATCATCCTTTACCACATCGGGATGGTACTGCTTTGCCAGCCTCCGGTATTCTTTTTTGATTTCCTGGTCTGTGGCCTGCCTGGACACGCCCAGTATTCCGTAATAATCCTTCATTCCATATCGCTCCTGAACCGGCACATGGTCCGCCGCCCTGGCTGCTGTCTCTTCCGGCTCCTCCGTCCCGCCTTTTTCTCCCCGGCGGGGTATCCTGCATGACAGTATCCCCCAGGGACAAAAAGAGCCGCCTGGAAACAGGCAGCCCTTTTTGTCCAGCCAAAGCTGCCGGCAGAATCCTGCTATACGCTGTATCCGCCTTCAACCGCAACCTGCGCCATCTTGTCTTTTTTCTGTTTGATGATCAGGGTGAAGGTTCCCACTCCTTCCACATCCCCATACTCTTCCTTATAATCCACCACAAAGGCATTGGGATAGCTGTATTTGCGTACCACCTGGGATGCGGCAATCACTTCCACACTTACCCTGCGGTAGCAGTCTGCCTTCTCAGCCGGAACCAGCGCCCACAGCCCAAGCTGTCTTGTACTGTCGAAGGGATCCCCGTCCACGGCTGTCAGTATCTTCCCGGTAATGGTCACGGTGCTTCCCATATCCGTGGAACGGGCATTGCTGTCATGGGGAATATCCGTGCGGAATTTCACTCCGGTCACAATCGTGGTTCCCAGTTCAATGGTTGACGGTCCTTCTACTTTTAATCTGAATCCCATAATCTTTCCTGCCTTTCTATCCTGTTATCAGATGATAATCCGTCCGGAAAATAAAACCTCCGTTTTTTATTCCCCGCTGAATCCGCCTTCAAATTTCAGGTTTGCCATCTTGTCCTTCTTCTGTTTGAGCAGAAGGGTGAATGTGCCGGCTCCGGTTTCATCCGTGAAATCTTCCTCGTAATCCACCACAAATGCATTGGGAATACTGATCTGGCGTACAATCTGGGAAGCGCTCACCACGTCGATCTGCACCTTCCGGTAGCAGTCGGAATTTTCTGCCGGAACCAGTGACCATCTGGCGATCCTGCTGGTGTCATCGGCGGCCTCCCCGTCCACAGCGGCCAGGATTTTTCCCTTTACCAGAACCGTGGATCCCAGGTCCGTGGACCTGGCATTGGAATCATGGGGAATATCCGCACCGAATACCACACTGGTAATGCTGGTCTCCATCAGACTGATGGATTCACTGCCTTCAATCTTCAAACGTAATCCCATTCTTGTGTCCTCCTCTTACATCTTGGTTTTATGTGTAACAGTCCGGACGGGTGGCAGATCCTGCCGCAAAACGTGCCGCAGGCCGGCCTTTGTCTGCATAAGCACCTTCCCGTAAGATCCGGTACCGGACCGGCACCCGGAACTTCCTGTCCCAGGCACCTTCCGGGAACAGAAAAAAACCCCGTCTGTCCTGCTGCATGTTACCTGTCCCCGGCCTTCCGGGTCAGCTGCACGTTCAGGTTCCTGGTGGTGTTGGCAAAGGTCACCTGGACAGTGCAGATGCCGTATTTCTCATCAATACTGTAATCCAGCTCATCCCCGTCCTGCAGGATTGAGTTGACATGTTGCCGGTCCGCATCCCAGCGGCTCTTCTGGCTGCTTGGGTTGCTGCTGAAGAATTTCAGGATCTTGTCCTGCTTGAAGTCCCCGCTGTAGAAACGCAGCATCCGTTCGATATAGGTCACCACCAGGGTCTTGTAGATGGGTTCGAATTCATTTCCGTTGCTTAAAAGGTTCCGGGCCTTGTAAACTGTAATGTTTTTGATCTCCCGCCCCCTGTACTGTGCGTTGTCGGAACTGAACACGAAGCCGAAGCCGGTATGGTTGATGGCATTTTTAATTGTGTTGGTAAATCCGGAAATCTCTTTTGTCATGCTGGTTGCGGCAAGGAGGGCGTTGTCATCGGCCTCCACATCAAACCGGACTCCCGGATATTCCATGGAAGTATTGTTGAACCGCTCTTTTAAGTACACCGGGCACTGCCATGCAGCCACGGTTCCCGCTGCCTCATAGGCTGCTCCCACATAGATGCCTTCCAGCCACATCTTCATGACGTCTTCCTTTTCACCGGAAAGGGCCACGCTGCCGTTTTCATCGATCACCATCCGCCTGTCCAGAACCAGTCCGGATTTGTCCTTGGGGATAATGGTGGCATTGGGAATGCAGGGCACCACAAACTCACTGTAGTCTTTCTTCATCAGGGGTGCACACCTGTCCTTAAACTGCTGGATCCCCTCCGTGGCAATATAGCTGAAGGTGGTCTCCTCACCTGTGCTGAAACTGAAGAAGGTGGTAACCCGGTAGGGCTGCAGTGCGTTCATCAGGACTGCCAGGTTCTCCATGGAGCTGGTCCCGGCCTTCTCCACCTTCTGGTTACCGGCGAAACGGACCCTCTGCAGCTTTCCGCCCCCGGTCTGGTTCAGCTCCACATCCGGCACGATTCCGAACCAGACGGTGTTGTCGAACTCATTCTTGTCATTGGTGGTATTCAGATAGGTGACCAGCCTTGGAAGGTTGGATGCCTTCACCATCATGTCCAGCGGGACATTGGAGACCAGCAGCTTCGGCTGCATCCCCCGCTCCTTCACCTGGTACTGGTCAAAGAAAATCTTCACCCCGAGAATCTTCTCAATCAGGGGTTTCACGGCTTTTACAAAATCATCCTTGCTTTTTTTATAGAACTCCAGGTACTGGTTATAATGGCTGACCTCTGCCTCCCGGTCCAGTGGATCCTCCATGGTGGACCGCAGCGGACAGAAGGTACGGACCACCAGGTCCCGCACATAGTCGGACGGGTTCTCATTCAGTGCGTCGTAATCCTCCCGGAAAGCCACGGCCAGTCCGGTACTGATGCTGTCATCCACCACCGCCAGCTGTGTACTCTCCTCCTGCTTCATCTCAAGGATTTTCAGTTCCCCGTCCTCACCCAGGCTGAGAAGACCTGCCCGGAAATCCTGGCCCCCCTGCTTTGCTTCTCCTGCTCCCAGCAGAAGCCTTGTCTTTGCATCTTCTATGGCCAGGGGCAGCATTGCAAGGACATTGTTGTAATTCTGGCTTGCCTGTTCAAACTGGTAGTTCAGTTTGTCGCCCAGGTCCAGGCGCTTGGGATCCCCCTCGTCCAGCTCTGCGTATTTCTCGTATGTATACTGGATTTCCCGGCGCACCTGCCGGATATCGTCCATGATCTTTTTGGGGGAAATCATGTCCAGCACACTGCTGAATGAGAAGTCCACATTTGCAACTCCCTGGGCCCCTTTGGCACCCAGCAGGGTAATCAGCATATTTAAAAGGTCATTATTTTCTGTCAGTGGAATCTCTGTGATACAGTTATCCGGAATATTTTCCGGCCTTGTCACGCTGTACTGGATGCTTCCCGTTGCCGCATCACACCAGGAATATACGACCGGGGCAAACTTGTCTATAAACTCCCCAAAGCTGGAAACCAGAAGTTCCTCGTTGATCTCCTTGATCTTGTCATCATCCAGGCTGCTTTTTCCCCTTACGTCCCCGATCAGGGTCAGCAGATTCCGCCTCTCCGGGTTTATCTCTGCAAAAAGCATGGTCCTGTTTGTCTGTGTGATTGTCTCCATAGGCATATACTCCCTCTTCCTGTTTGTTCATAACCATCCTGGTATCTTCCTGCCTCCGGCAGGCGCCGGGACAAAAAGTCCGTCCGGACTGTTATGTCTGTTATTCCTCACTGGAAAACCGCTATGTAGTGGATTTCCAGGTCATAGGCTCCGTCTTCCGACGTGATGTAGACCACATCGCCAAAGCTTACACTGTACTGGATCTGTCTGCATATAATGGAACTCCCCACCATCACCGAAGCATTTGAAGTATGGCAGAGGATCATGCGTCTGTCTTCATCTGCTACCAGGAACACTTTATCCAGTTCCAGCGCACTGCAGGCCTCCGGGTATTCTTCCAGAAGGCTTCCCAGGCTGGTCCTGTTTCCTTTCACCCGGTGCATCTGGAAGGACAGCGGCGGGATCTCCCCGTCCCCTTCCGGCTGTACTGTAAAATAGGCGTCCAGTTTCCCGGCAAAGTGGTTTTTCTTTGTCTCTGCCTCCAGCTTTTCCAGTTCCGGTACCGGCTTATGTACCAGTTTCCATACCAGGGCAAGAACAGCAGCTGCCACCAGTGCTTCCGCCCACCAGTATGCTTTCCACAGGGGTACCACTTCTATGGTATACGGGTATTCATAAGTATCCTCCCCGTCTGAAACCAGCAGCCTTATGGTCCCGGTTCCGGATTTTTCCGGCCTGAAGACCAGTTCCCGGCCCTGGATTTCTGCTTTTGCAGAAGGATCCCCGGCACTGTCCAGGGCATATTCTGTTGCATCCCCGTCCGGGTCTGAAAAATATTCGTCCAGCCGGATTCTCTGTTCCCCGCTGAGGACTGTGTACCCCGGGCTGTCAGGAAGTCCCCCTTCCGGGCTGCGGTTTATGACCCGGATCTCCACCGGTGGGAAGACTGCCCTGCCCATATGGTCATCCAGTCTTCCCTCCAGATAATAAGTGCCTGCATGTCCCGGAATAATCTCTCCCCGGATGATCCCGTCCCGGATTTCCCCGTCAGGCATTTCTGCCTCCCCGTTTCCGGAGAAGGTGAATTCCCAGGAAAAATTTTTATAGAACCCTTCATCCGCAATGATATTCCCACCCGTGTCTTTAAAATACAGCTGGCAGACCAGCGGACTGTTCTTATTAACAGAGGTTTCCACGGACAGTACCGGCGTCAGGTTCCGGTAGGCAATGAGATACACCTGGAGCTCCTGGTTTTTCGCTGTCTCTGTCCTCACAGCCAGTTCTTTCACCCGGCTGTCGGTATTCCCTATCTTGGCCACTGCATAGTTTTTGAGGCCGGTGGCTTCCGTCTGCTGTTCCCCGTAGGACACACTGACAGGTCCCACGGTCTGGGGGGAAACCAGCAGCACATCCAGTTCATCCACATATGGCTCATCCAGTCTGATACGGATATTCTGCTCTCCGGCAGCATAGATGCCATCCGTGATTTTCTCAATACTGAAATCCGTGTTGTTCTCAAAAATACCGTACAGAATCCCGATCAGGGTTTCTGCATCTTCCACCGGATACATCTGTCCCCCTGTCCGGTCTGACAGCTGCTCCAGGGCTCCTGTGTTTCCGTCGTACTCCCCGAATGCGATGGAATAGACCGGTATGCCCTCTTTCCCGCATTGTAAAGCCACATATTCCGTGTCCTCCAGGGAATCCTCCAGCACCCTGCCTGTCACAGAACCCGTCAGGTCGGACTCCCCGTCGGAAATCAGGATGATAGCTTTTTTCCGCTCCTTTTCCCGGCTCACCAGATCATAAGCATATTTAAGTCCCAGTCCAATGTCTGTATTACCAGAATAACCAGCCTTATCTATCAGTGCTTTCAGTTCCTGAC